>Ga0233403_10000395_pt1 | contig 20547 bp, 19 predicted proteins | sample Na_oxic_1_MG_FD_179866 | JGI IMG/M metagenome (GOLD analysis project Ga0233403, IMG submission 179866) | Seawater microbial communities from Saanich Inlet, British Columbia, Canada - Na_oxic_1_MG | ecosystem: Environmental > Aquatic > Marine > Inlet | place: Canada: British Columbia | collected...
TTAATAATAAAGTTATTAGTCGTCGTAACGCCCATAAACTCCTAGCATGAGGATAGGGGAATTTTTTACCGATTTCATGGTAGAGTGATATCCCCCCTTCACTCACTAGAATAAAAATAGATATATTTCAATAAGTTTACCTACTTGTGGGTAAATATTAGCCCAGCGGGAGGGGGTTAGGCGGTCCCTGAGCTTGTCGAAGGGGGAGGGAGAAATCGTTGACATTCTTTTAGCATGAAAAATACACCTCCAAAAAAGTTCAAACTCAACATCTTAGGGAGAAGGGAGATTTTGTATGAATGACAACATTTTATTTTGGCTCTTTAACGATTTTGAGTTTCATCACTATCAATTTTCCCATCATGCAGTTTTATCAACCGTTTAGAGTAATCCATTACTAATTTATCATGAGTAGAAAATAAAAAAGTTACGCCATGTTCTTCATTCATGGTTTGTAATAATTGCATTAAATCTTCAGCCGTTTGAGAATCTAAATTGGCAGTGGGTTCATCCGCAAGAATTAAACTGGGTTCGGAGACAATGGCGCGTGCAACAGCGACTCGTTGTTGTTGTCCCCCTGATAAGTCACCCGGACGACGATTTTCTAAGCCTTCTAAATTGACTTCTTTGAGAACGGCTAGCGATTTTTTGGCGCGTTCTTCCGGGCTAATACCTTGTAATTGCATCACAAATTCAACATTTTCTTGGGCCGTCAGCACCGGGATTAAATTATAGGCTTGAAAAACAAAGCCAATTTTATTAAGCCGCATGTCAGCTAATGCAGATTTACCCATTTGATCGACTCGTTGCCCATCAATTTCGACTTCGCCATTCGTGGGCGTATCTAAACCACTGAGCAAATTGAGTAATGTGCTTTTGCCTGAGCCTGAAGGTCCTGAAAGACAAACAAAATCGCCTTTGGGTATATCCAAACTGACATCAACTAAAGCAGGAATGGAAACTTGTCCTTGTTGATAGGTTTTTGTTAAATGACGGCAAGTTACTGTAAGTTGTTTCATAATTTGAGAATTGAGAATTGAGAATTGGGAATTGGGAATTGGGAATTGAGAAAATGAGCATTTTTAATGCCCCTCTCCCAGAGGGAAGGGAGCCAAACCAAGGAATTCCTCACTCTTTGGGAGAGAGTTAGGAGTGCATTATTTTAATTGCCAATTGCCAATATCGGCATTGACATCCATACCTTCTGGTTGTCCATCCGCACCTAATGAATACAAATCCAATTCGCCATGTAACCCCGGACTGAGATAGTTATACGGAAATCCCCAAGGGTCTTTAGGCACACTATTCAAATAACCGCCTTCTTTCCATTGACGTGGCTCTGGCGGAATTGTCGTTTTAGTCACTAAGGCTTCTAAACCTTGATCAGTAGTCGGATAAACATAATTATCTAATTTATACAATTTTAACGCCGTTTCAACGGCACGAATATCATTTTTGACTTGAACGAGGCGAGCTTTGTCTGGATTATCCATAATTTTGGGTACCACTAACGCCGCAAGTACGCCCAAAATAACAACCACAACCATGACTTCAATCAGTGTAAAACCTTGATTTAAATATATTTTTAACATTTTTATCCTCGTTTGTACAACCAACAAATACTATTTCTTAAAGAAATAATATTTATTGGTAGGTACCAAATTATTCGCTATTCGCCAGCGACACAACTAACAAATACTATTTCTTAAAGAAATAATATTTGTAGGGATCAAAGAATTCCCTATTCGCCACTAGCAAATTAATACACCTCTTTTATTTAGCGTATAGTCGTGTAATAATTTAAGCGATTTCTTACAAGATACTTGATATTTACCCTCAAATTATTACATCATAATTATCTATCATTTAAACCATAAATTATCAATAATAGTGACATGCAATTATTTGCTCTTGGTCTTAATCATACCACCGCGCCAGTTGAAATACGCGAAAAAGTCAATTTTACCTCTGAACGGCTGAAACATGCGCTACACGATTTTCTTGCGCGTGATTTAGCCCAAGAAGTTGTTATTATATCAACTTGTAATCGCACCGAATTATATTGTGGACTTGAATATGATACGACGGAGGCTATTATCAATTGGCTCAGCCATTATCATAATATTTCAAGCCAATCATTACACGATCATTTATATACTTATAAACAGGCTGAGACAGTGCGCCATTTGTTACGAGTGGCTTGTGGTTTGAATTCCATGATTTTGGGTGAACCACAAATTTTAGGCCAACTGAAATCGGCTTATAAAACCGCTCGTGCAGAAGGTAGCACCAGTCAAATATTGAATAAATTATTTGAGCATAGTTTTTCAGTGGCTAAACAAGTGCGTACCGATACTGCGATTGGCTCAAGTCCTGTTTCTGTCGCCTTTGCAGCTGTGCGATTAGCGCAACAAATTTTTGGTGATCTCAGTCAAAATACCGCTTTGTTGATTGGTGCTGGGGAAACGATTGAATTAGCCGCACGACATTTACATGAAAATCATTTAGGACGCATGATTGTCGCCAATCGTACCGTAGAACGCGCTCGTCAACTGGCTAAAGAATTTTCTGGCTATGCGATTACATTAGAAGAAATTCCAAATCATCTTGCAGAAGCCGATGTTGTTATTTCATCAACGGGCAGTCCCAATTATGTTTTAATGCGACCAGCTGTTGAACAAACGATTAAAATTCGTAAACATCGCCCGATATTTATGGTTGATATTGCAGTACCGCGTGATATTGATCCGACGGTGGGAGAATTGGATGATATTTATTTATATAGTGTTGATGATTTAAATGAAGTTATCCAAGAAAATTTACGTTCTCGTGAGCAAGCCGCGCAAAAAGCGGAAGAAATTATTGATACTCATGTAGCCCATTTTATGGGCTGGTGGAATTCTCTAAATGTTGTCGACACCATTTGTCATTTGCGTGAGCAAGCGCAAGAGGTGCATCACCGGCTGGTTACAAAAGCTAAGCAAATGATTGATAGTGGAAAATCACCTCATGAGGCAATTGATTTTCTTGCTCACACGTTGACAAATACGTTGATGCACGAACCTTGCGTCCAATTACGACAAGCCGGTTATGAGGGACGGGAAGAATTAGTGATAGCAGCACGGCAACTATTTCATTTGCCAAATGAAGAATGATTTGCTAGCTACGAAATAGTGAATAGCACATAAAAATCGGTAAAAATTATTCTAGTTCTAAAATCTTCGAGGTTTTCAAAACCTCGAAGGTTTAGACTCAAGGACAAAATTTTGCTCAATAACTATAATGAAAAACAAATCTTAAAAATACCTATAATTTGATGTTCAAATTTTAGGTTTAAAATAGCAAAATAAAATACGGCATGTATTTTGGCAGAATGTGGAAATGATAAATTGTGTTTATTTAAATGCCTATCAGGATAACTTAAATGTATATTGTATCAGTCATTAATTACAAAGGTGGTGTTGGTAAAACAACCACGGTTGCAAATTTGGGTGCTGAACTTGCCAGCCGAGGCTGTAATGTTCTCCTAATTGACTTGGATCCGCAAACAAGTCTCACTTTTTCATTCATCAAACCTGATGAATGGAAAGAAGAACTTTCTTCATCTAAAACCATAAAAAAATGGTTTGATTCATTTGACAAAGGTATTCCTCTGTCCTTGAAGGACTTAATTTATACCCCAAAATTAAGTACAAAAGGTCGTTTAGATTTAATTGCATCGCATCTTGGCTTAATAAACGTCGATTTAGAACTAGCAACAGAACTGGGTGGTAGTACATTACACCAAGCTAAACGGAAATACATAAAAGTACACAGAAGATTAGCAGAAGGGCTAGAACAGATTGATATGGATGAATATCATCTTGTCCTTATAGATTGTCCACCCAATTTTAATATAGTCACTAAAACTGCTATTGTAGCCAGTGATTATGTTTTGATTCCTGCCAAGCCTGATTACTTGTCAACACTTGGTATTGATTATCTAAAACGTAACTTCAATAATTTGGTTAAAGACTTTAATGAGTTTGCCAACGTTGCAGATGAAGAAGAGACAGAAGAAATCAATCCAAAAATATTGGGCGTAATTTTCACCATGATCCAAATTTACGCAGGGCAACCTATTTCTGCTCAACGTCCCTTTATTTCGCAAACAAGCAATTTAGGTATTCCGGTTTTTAACTCTTTTATTAGAGAAAATAAGACTATTTTTGCCGACGCACCTCAAAAATCGGTACCAGTTGTGTTAAATGATCCTAATGATCAACCATACAAAGACATTGTCAATGAAATAAAAAACTTTGTCACTGAATTTGAAACCAAACTTGGTTTAACTTATTGATTATGAAAACCTCTTCAGCCTATCCAGCTTCTTTAGCTTTGTTTCTACAAGAATTAGCTAAACAGTTAAAAAACTTGACTGAACAGCAAGTTCAAGATGTCTTGAACGGAAAGTCTAAGCTTTCGTTGGTAGTTATTGATAAGGAAAAGTCAATGCAAAACAGACTACCAGATGAAAACCCTCAATTTGAAGAAATAACTGACTATCTTAAGCAGTTAGATTCACGAGAAAGTGGATTAAATTATTTACAGAAATACCGTTTTACCAAGGATTATCTGCAAAAGCTAGCTCGTTTTATAGATATCCCGACACAACGCACTGAGACAAAAGACGAATTACTGCAACGGATTATTGAGGCAACCATTGGTTATCGCTTAAATTCTCAAGCTATCCAAGGAACTCTATCAAATGAACCTCAAAATGTGCGAACATCTTGAGGGCAGCAATAGGGTAAAGATGTGGGTTGAACTGAATTGAGCGGGGTTGCACGATCACTAAAACCATCCTGCTATTCTATTTCACTTGCTGGATGACGAGTGATTTGCGAATGGCAAATAAAATTGTCCCCTTCTAAAACCTTCGAGGTTTTCAAAATCTCGAAGGTTTTTACTAACTCATGTTACGCACAATGCTTCCAAAAAGCTTGATTCTTGATTTCAATAAAAATCTTTCCTAATATTTTTTAGAACCACGATCTCTCACCTCGGTTGTTGAGCTTGTCGAAACATTTGAACGCAAGTTAGTCTCATAAAATATCTATCAATAAAAATGATTGAACCTATCAAACAATTTTTATCCTCAAAAAAGAAAAAGGAAAAAGCGGATAATCCACCGATGACAAATACCCATTTTCTAACAGAATTGAAAGAGGCATGGGAAAAAGTCGAAGCTTTTTTTTCTTATTTTATCAAAGCTTCCTTATTTCTTTTGCTTGCTTTTTTACTCATACATACCAGTTATGAATTATTTCGGTATGATTTGGTTATCAAACCGTTTGAAGTACCCTTTAATTTGAGTAGAGAACAGGGATATACAGGTGTTGTAGTCGCTCACCGTTTACAGGATTATATGGATGAAATCCGTGAAGAAATTAATCGAGTTTCAATGCGAGGTGCTGTGCCAAGTTTAGCTTTTGCTCAATTTAGCGAATTGCAAAAACAACAATCTATTAATATTCCCACGGTAGGACTTTCCTTAAATACAGTGATTCAGCAAATTAGGAAGATACTAGGCATTAAACAACGTCATATCAGTGGAGATATTGTGATCAAAGGGGAGCAAATTTCTATGACTCTTCGTATCACCGGTAAACCCACATTCAAAATTGAACCACATCATGATATTGAAGTTGTGATTAACAGAGCGGCTGAACAATTACTGAAAGTGCTTGAACCACTGACTTTTGGTTTAAGTTACTACATTAATAATCAAACCCGTCAATTAGAAGCTCTCATCAATGAAATACGACAAACGCCACGTTTTCAAAAAACACCACTGTCTTCTGAAGAAGAGGCAATGGCTTTAATATTAGAAGGTTGTCTATTAGAACGCCAATCCCACAACAAAGACAAACAAAAACTGAAACAGGCACTAGACAAATTCAATCAAGCTCAACAACTGGCTTCCACCATCCGGATCATTTTTCGTCTCAAAGGTGATACATTAAATGCTTTGGAAGAATTTGATAAAGCGATTGAAGCCTATCAAACGGCTATTGAGCTTGAAGATAAACATGCCGGGGGTATTTATGTCCAATGGGCACTCACATTGCTAGAACAGAAAAAAATACCAGAAGCTTTTCAAATCTACGAGCTGGCCTCGAAAAAAGATCGGAATAATCCTTGGGTGTATACTTCTTGGGGAGAACAACTTGCTATCGAATTAAAAGACTTTGAAACGGCTTATCTAAAATTTGAAATAGCACAGGAAAAAAATCCAAATTATATGTTGACTTATGCTATTTGGGGTGAACAATTACGTCAAGAACAAAAATATGAACAAGCCCGTGAAAAATATGAACAAGCCCTCGCATTAAATTCAAATATTGCTTGGGTGTATGGTAATTTGGGTTATACGTTGGAACAGTTAGCAGAATATGAAACCGCCATGGTGCAATATCAAAAAGCGACTGAACTTCAACCAACAAATTCACTATACCTCTATAGGACATGTACCGCTTTAGATCGGTTAACACGTTATGAAGAAGCCATCCCTTATTGTAAAAAAGCTTTGGAAATCAAACCAACACATCATTGGACACAGATTAGATTGGCACATGGACTATTACAAATTCATCAATATCAAGAAGCTTTTAAGCACTGTGAAAGCGTTTTGAAATCAGAATCAGTAACAACACAAGCTAAAGCTGGGGCATTTGCAATATCTGGATTGGCACAAATCGGACTCAATCAACCTGAAATAGCGTTTGATCGTTGTCAAACAGCCTTACAACTTTATCCACAAGAAGACTGGGCTTATTCGTGCTTGGGAGATGTCTTGAGTTTACAAGAAAAATTTGGTGAAGCGGCTAAGCAATATGAACAAGCAGTTAAATTAAAACCGGAAAATACCCTTTATAACGACAAATGGGCCCAAACACTGGCACAATTGGGACAATATGATGCTGCTTTGACGCAATATCAAAAAGTTCTTGAACTTGATAAAAACGGTAAATTTGGTATTAAAACGCAAACCAATATTGAGGCATTAAAAGCTAAAATTGCAGTATCTGATGTATTGAAACCAGAATAAATAACTCACCATTGAATCCTCCACCATTCACCATTCACCATTCACCATTTATATATGTACCGTATTCTTGAACCTGAATTAATGATAGACGATGAACAAGCCCGTATTTATACACAGGCTGATTTTGAAGAACCCCATTCTATGTTCATTCAACTATTCCTAAAATATTTTCCCAATGACAAAATCAATGGCCATGTACTAGACTTAGGTTGTGGGCCAGCAGATATTACTCGACGGTTTGCACAAACATTTGAGCAGTGTTCTATAGAAGGCATTGATGGTTCTGGGCCCATGCTGAAATATGGGCAACAAATAGTAGAAAAATATAGTTTGACGGATCGAGTTAGCTTGATACAAGGCTATTTACCAGAAGCTTCATTACCTTCATCTCATTATGATGCCGTGATTTCTAATTCACTATTGCATCATCTACCAGAGCCTTTTGTCCTTTGGAATACCATTAAAGCGATTGCAAAACCGTTTGCACCAATCTTTATTATGGATTTGATGCGCCCAGAAAGTATTTCACAAGCAGAAATATTGGTCAACCAATATGCTCAAAATGAACCTGAAATCCTACAACACGATTTTTATCATTCATTACTCGCCGCTTTCCGAATTGATGAAGTGCAAGCTCAATTACAAGCAGCGAATTTAGCACATTTTACGATCCATGAAGTCAGTGATCGACATTTTATTGTCACCGGACGGTTATCTCACCAATAGAACCAAAGCTAAAGCTTTGGACTCCAAACCAAGGTGTTGGAGTCCAAAATTTATTTTGGCTCATGGCTTTAAAATTCATTCACCAAACTAGAAAAATAAACCATGCGTACTTTACCTTTATTGCTTTTTTACTCATCTTAAACAGCATCACTGTTCTTGCGGCACCGGACGATAAAGAACAATACATTTTCGAGCGGCTGTGGCCCACATTACCCCAACCCTGGCATTTTGAGCGAGCTTTTGACATTGCGGTTGATCAGCAAGGGCATGTTTATGTGATCAATGGAAGTAGCAACCAACTCAAAAAATTCACCGCTAATGGTCATTTAATTCATGAAAATGATACCCCCCTAGGGCTTACATCCCTACGTTTATAAAATAAAGGTTGACATGGAGGTTTTTTCTGGTAAGCTGTTTTCATGAAATTACCATCACCTACCTCACAAATTTTAGAATCAATTGAAAATAATTTTAGTAATCAATACAAGAAAATAAGAGAAAATATTGCACTGGTTGCTTACTCAATTATTCGTAGTCAAAAAGTCAATACTGCCGAAATTGCACGGTATATGAATGAAGTCAATGATCTTAATTTTAAAGCCAACGATATGAAAGTCTATCGTCTATTATCTTCAAAAAACTTTCAAGTAGATGATTGCCTATGGAGAGGATATATCCGTTTATTTTTCAAACTGATAAAAAAGAGTGGTTTCGATAAAAAAGAACCACTTTTTATCAATGTTGATTATACCACTGATACAGATGATTTCTTAATTTTATGTGCTTCGATGAGATTTCAAGGACAATCAATTCCTCTCTATTTCAGTATGAGAAAATACCCGAAACGTGCCGGAATGTTTGATCAAAAAAAGTTAGAAGAAGCTTTTTTTCGAGCTTTGCATCACTTGTTGCCAAAAGGTTATCAATATACCATTGTTGCCGACCGAGGTTTTGGCAATGAACGAATCATTACTCTTCTTGAAGAACTAGATTTTGATTATGTTTTGCGTTTAAACGACAACTTAAAGTATCAAGGTGAGCCAAAAATTGAATCAAATCTCAAAGAGCTACCTCATAAAAATTGTCTTATTCCCCATGCATTTATAGTAAAGTGGCACCGTGAAATAACGGTTGTTAAACGTGTTCAAGAAGGTGAAAGTTGGATATTAGCAACCAGTCAACCTTTTGACTCCTCTTCAAAAACCGGTCAGATATATGAAGGCCGCTTTTCAATTGAGAAGATGTTTAAAAACAAAAAAAGTGGTGGGTTTGACCTCGAAAAACTTAAAATTGAGAAATATGATAGATTTAAGAGATTACTCTTTATTTCTTGTATTGCCTATACTATCATGATATTCACTGGAATAAAAGCTAACAATTATTCTCATTCCCTCAAAAAAAAATTGTTTCCATCCTCTAAAAAAACTTTCAAAAAAACTTTCAGCATATTCACTTTAATTCGCAAGATTATCAATCATTTTAATGAAAAAGCACTTCAATTTATACACAGAATATTACAGCTAGAATAAAACGTAGGGATGTAAGCCCCCTAGGGTGTGCAGTTTGAGCTTTTTTCGAGAAATATTTGTTATGCTATTTTTTTTTTAGGTTCACGATCTCTCCCTCTCCCTTCGACAAGCTCAGTGACCACCAGCGGAAGGGGAGGAGGTTAGAGCTTTAGATGGTCCCTGGGCTTTAGATGGTCCCTGAGCTTGTCGAAGGGAGAGGGAGAGATCGTGCTTCTAAAAAATATTAGGGTTAGGGAGATTTTTCTGGTTGAAGCATTATGCGTAACATGAACTGACTAAACTACATTCTATTATAAGGTTCAGCCCGCTTAATCAATTCCTCCAAGCCGGGTTCATTAGAATGACGCGGTTTACCGGGATGAATGCAATGCGCTTGGCAAAGTTCAGCCGCTTCAATCAGTTGGGCATAAGTGCCCTTATTAATATCGCCAAGAATTGCCTGTTTATTTTCATTATAAACAAACAGGATGGTGTTGATATTCAGACAGTCATTACAACTGGTACACAGTTCACTATCTATCCAAGGGTCTTCATAATAAGCAATTTCTTCCTCTTGAGGTTCCTCAACCACAGTTTCCGCTTCTGTCGCCGATTCTTGAGCAGCAATGGGAGTTGGTGTCGATGAGGGCGTAGTTTCACGAGCCGTCATTGGAATCGACAATGGAGATGTCGTGGTCAAATCTAAATTCAGTAACACATCGGTTAGCCGTTGCATCACATTACCAGCCGTTTCTTGACGAACTTTATCAAGTTGTTCGCTATGCTCAGCTTGGAGGCGTTCACGTTCAGCCTGTGCTTCAGCCCGGCTCTCTTCACGCACTTTTTGCACCGCCATATCCACATATTTGTTGCTAATGCCAGCCATCTCTTGCAGTGTATGCCAATAGTTGAGGCGATCATGACAGGCAAACATCAACGGACGTGAAACCACAAGTTTACGAAGTTCTCCGTTGCCATTGACGGCCCAGATAACGGGCACTTGTTTACAATCATCTTTATTGCAAGAAGATAAAAATTCATCAGCTAAAACAAAGGCTTCATGGTTATAACCGGCTGGTACCAGGCGAAAATAGTGACGTAAGCGCGGAATTAATAAGGCGTAATCGACAAAGGTAAAAGCCAATTCCGTCGTTACCGGTTCACCCTTTTCATTTTGGTATTGAAACGGATGACGAGACCAATCGGCTTCTGGTTGTGGATTCCCTGTAAAGTCCATGCGATCCGCACTCGCATCACCCGCTTCTGCATTGAGATGAAAAAATGGATGGGCCCGACTTTCTAGCGCAGCCCCGGCAATTAGCCAAGCATTAATTCCATGTTCAGCATGTTGAAAGCCAGTATTAATAATATGTAAGCTAGTCCGTGTTGTGTCCAGCGTTGACAGATATTGTTGTAATAGATGCTGATGTCTGGCAACAGAAGATTGAGAAATAATCGCTTGCCGATGGCTAATACCAAAATAGCCTAATTCAAATCGGTAACTTTGAAACGGTTCTTCATCCATTGACGTATAAGGATTGTTATGCGCATGTATTCTCACTAATACATGGATTGGACGGGCAGAACTCAATAAGCGAGAAAGAGAACGCATTCCAACCCCAGGTGCTTTACCAGCAATTCTATCAACGGATTCCAACGCAATGATAGCCGGTAACAGCAACATTTCTTCTTTAGAAAAGGCTTGCCAAGAGAAGTTGGTAAACCAAGGTTCATGAATGATAGCGTCGTAAATGTCATCAATTTCAAGTTGTGCTATGCGCACCGCACTAAAAATGCGTGCAAATTTAGCCGCTTGTTGGTCAAAAAGGGCTTTTGCCTTGGCACAAGGTTCAGGATCACTCACCGCTTCAAGCTGAGGATTGTTTTCTAGCCAATCACCATTCAAATTACCCAAATGCACTAATCGGATTAATACCGGTTCTTCTTGCTGAAGATATTCTTCCAACACCTGTAACACCTTTAACACCCGTTCACGCCTTTGAGCCGACATGACAACCGAGCCGGGTGAGTGGTCCATGATATCCGATAATAGCACCGGATCAAACCGTGAACCGGCTGTACCAACACTATCGATAGCCATTTTGGGTTCTATCGAATCATCGCTTTTACGCCAATCAATATCAAGAATATTTTTTAAGCGAGTGATTTGTTGCGTCACCTTATCATGAAAATGTGCTTGTCTCGGCATTAAACGACTACAAATAGCATGATTCAGTAAATGAATGGCGGAATAACGTCCATAACCCAAAATTTGACTGCCGGTTGGGATGCTATCAAGCAATTTATCCCAATCTGCTTTGAGACGCGCAAGGTTTTCTTCATCTAATCCCAGTGCTTGTTGTAACCGTTGTCCGACTTCTGATAATAATGAAACGGCTTCAACCGGTCCTTCTTGTTCACGAAGTGTTTGACGCAAATCTCCTTCCAAACGGGATAAATTATCCTTTAAAATACGCGCAGCTTCTGCACCCGGCGCATAAGATTCTACTAATTCCCGTAACACAACGGCTATTGGTTTAGCCAATTCCTCAACTAAAGCCTCTGCACTATTGCTCGGAAATAAAAAAAGCGGATAATCATAACGTACCTTTGACGCATCTCGGTAGGCATGAAGCAATGCTGGCACATAGTCATCCCCAACCGTTTCAGTTTTATCAACCGTGCTTGGATTACCTAAATGAAAATGGCGTAAGGTATATAACAGATCATCATTGCCAGTTTGCTCGTCTTTAGAAGAAGCCGGGACAAAAGGAAGAACAACACTACTTTCCTTCTCAATATCAATTTTTGCCGTTTTTTCTGGCACTGTCATGGGCTTTGGGATAGAAAAGCCTAAATCAAATTTGTAATCAGAATAATAGGACGCTTTTGGTTTGATGTCCGGTTGTTCATAACCAAGTGTGGTATTTTTTGGCATTTTTGCTCCATTTTTGCGAAGGAGTGGAATCCAAAATTTATTTTGGAGAAAAAAACATTTTTAATCCTTCCCCTTTTTGGCTCCATTGTTGAGTTATCAGCTTAAATAATAGATAATAGCGAATAGCGAATAGCGAATGATGAATGAATACTCACCTTTTCCCCAACAAATAGCATTTTTTAAAGAAATACTATTTGTGTCATTGGATTATAATTTTCAGTGCGTAAATATTAACTTAGGAATGGTCACGAAATAACTTCCCGTTTTAGAAATCACCTCCCCCAACCCCTCCTTATCAATTCGGTACGTTCCCCCGCCTTACAAAGGAGGGGGATAGGGGGTGGTTAACGGTAAGTTATTTCGTGACTATTCCTTAGGTGATTTCCAGAAAAAATTATACCGTTGCCTGAGCGGTTGGTGAGCCTGCGGTCCCTGAGCCTGTCGAAGGGTCAGCAACTGCAAGAATTTGCCTTCGACAAGCTCAGACAACGATCCCGGTATTTTCTTTTCTGGAAATCGCCTTAGTTTTTGAAATTAAACCTGGCAGGTTTGGATATTCAAGTTTTGAAAGTCATTAAATTCTCATTTCTTAGTCTATCCACCATTCATCATTCGCCATTTGCCATTCGCCAAACTTTAATTAACTATTTTAGGAGATAACGGTATTTATGTATAGTTTTAGCGTTAAACTCAATGATGATTTTGATACGGCAGTTGAACGGGTCACTAAAGCATTGCAAAATGAGAAATTGGGGATTTTGAATGAGATTAATGTCGATGCGGTTCTCAAGAATAAACTAAATATTGACATGCCCCATTATAAAATTTTACACGCTTGTGGACCTTCATTGGCTAATCGCTTGATTAATGAAGAGCCTGATATTGGGGTGTTGTTACCATGCAATGTGTTAGTTCGGGCGGAAACTGATGGAACAACTACGGTGGTTTTCCTTGATACCGTGACGGCATTTGGACTCACGCAAAATGATGAAGTTGGAAAAATTGCAGAAGAGGCGAAAGGATTGCTAATGCGGGTACGCGATGCGTTAGGAGCAAACTAGAAAAATTGTTAATTGTTAATTGTTAATTGTTAATTGTTAATGAAAAAAGCATCAATGTTTCGACAAGTTTAACAACTAACTTATTGTTTTTCATAAGGTGGAATAAAAATGGGGAAAATAATTCTTGCCCATAAGAGGTCTTTTTACCAGCTTAGAAACTAATACTAAATTCTGGATTGAAATTCATTTTAAATGAGTCTGAATCCAAAATAAATTTTGGACTCCAAACCAATCAGAATTTTTGGAGTCCAAACTTTAGTTTGGAAAAAAATCGTCAAAAAAATCCGAGAGCGAATTGATCTCAGATTTTTGAGTTGATGAGAAATCTCATTTCTTCAAGAAATTGGGATTTCTTTAACGTTTCAATATTTTAGTTGGATTGAGAAAAAATATTTTTTTCCAACCTTGAGTAGAATTATCCCAACGCCAAACTAAAGGAACCAATGAAATAATAGAATAATGCAAATGTGCTGGTTTCCCTTTCGCATTACCGGTATTACCCACTTTACCAATTTCCTGACCAGAAAATATCATTTTTCCCGCTTGAGTAGAAATTTCTTGTAAATGGGCATAGTAGTGAATTCTCCACTTGGACCCCAAAATGATAATGATATTCCCGCCTAATGAAAATTTTCCTTTAAACAAGACAATACCATTGGTTGCTGAAATCACCGGACGACCAGCATAAGCGAAAATATCAATCCCTTTATGGACACCGGCTCTACCCCAAGGTTCATACCAAAAAGTCTGATGATTCCAATCTTTTTTTGAGGACCCTTGCACCGGAATTGTCAATGATTCTGGTAACAAATAACCCAAGATAAAAATCATCATCAGAAAAAGGACCAGTATTTTTCGCTTATTGAGTTTCATGAGATGAGACATTGGCGTGTCAATGCCATTAAAAGGGCAGACACCTGATTGACTGACAAAACGATTTATTGTCTTCCAATTAGTTAACATAATAACCATACATATTTTATATAAATAAAATCACTCATTTTACGGTTGACAAATTATATAAAAAATATTTTTATGTAAAAAATATCTTGCTGTAATTTTTTCGGTGATACAAGAAAATTTTTTTTGTTAAATAAAATCAATGGGTTGAGTCATATAAATCTGAGCATCACAGGATTTTTTACAGCAAGAAATTTTCATATTCCTCAAAAAAAATTGTGTGACCAGATGGCCAATTTTTTCTGGTGTGTTATTTTCTGGTGTGTTATTATTGGCATCCATTTTTGGAGAGGATGTGTATAGAATACAGCATCTTTAGTTTTTTGATGGGTTTCGCTTTTGCTCTACCTATTATTCCATGCTTGCTTGACCTATTTACAGCCAATTTTGTTCAGGGTACTGTAATGATATTTTTAATCACAATATAGGAGGTATTTAATACAAAATGATGATGGAAACACTGGATTTAAACAAGCATTCATCTGATGCGCTGATATTCCGCATAGATGAACAAGAGTATGCTCCGAAAGGACAAATTGAGGCGGCAAAAGCCTTAGTCGCACGTTTGGACTTTATGGAGCAGAATGCAAAGTTAATTAATTATGAAGGTTGGAAATCGGATAAGGTAATGGCCATAGAAAGTCTTTATAAGGAATGGCTAATTCTGCATAAAGTTTATAGTCCTGACTTGGCTATGGCTCCTAGTAAAGAACTAGATGAATACTGGCATTATCATATTTTGGATACCAAGAAATATATGGAAGACTGCAATATGGTCTTTGGGTATTACTTACATCACTATCCTTATTTTGGGTTAACAGCAAAAGAAACACCAGCAGATTTGGAACAGGGGTTTTCATTAACCCAAAAACTGTTTCAAAAGCATTTTGGTCATGGGTTGACCGGAGTAGCAAATCCTTGTAAATCTACTTCTTGTCGGTAAAAATTTAAACACATCAGTGTGAAATAAACCTTCCTCTTAAATCGGGGAAGGAAATCAAACTATTTTATTCATAGATAAACCATGCCAATCCTTCAAATATCAGAAGAACTAAGTAGTGATATAGCGGCTAAGTGTGAAAAAATAAAACCTTGTCATCAAAATGACATAGATCGCTTCCTACAAACAGATAGAAGTTTCCAAACTGTCTATCTTAATTCAAAGAAACTCTTAGATAAGAGCCTTTTTATTCTAATAAAGAATATAGGGTTTAATAAAGAAAAAGCGATTTTTGAGGCTTTTGTTAAGTTGTTTGGTCAATTTTATGGGGCAGTCGAATATACAAATATAAAAATGGATTGTTCATATACCGGTTGTAAACATGATCTCATAGAACTTCATAATGATGATGCAATAGATTTAAAAAATCAGCCCAAAAATGGATTTATTCAAGTTGTAAATGAAGACCCACTAAAATTGGCCAAAAATGGTTTAGTAAAGATTGACGATATTGTTAATTATTTGGAAATTTATGACAAAGCGTTTTTAGATGAGCTGTTTAATCAAAAAATTCCAATGTTAGCTTATGGCGTTAATTACGATGGTGATAGTAAAGAAGAGATTATTATCAATCAGCCGATTTTATATAAAGAGAATAATGAAAATAGAGTGAGATTTGATTTAACGAGAATTAATCATTACTATTGGAAAAAAGAGGAAATTCAATCAATAAAAGAAAGGTTGTTGATTGATAAATTTCTCAATATTGCTAAAAAATTTAGAAGAGAATTTTATTTAGAAAAAGGTGATATTCTAATTTGTCATAACAAAAGAACATTACATGATAGGACAGAGTGTAGTTTCAGGTTAAATAGTGATGGTTCGTTTGATACAAGAGAGATTTTTGTAAGCTTTACAAGGGAATAAAAAATGAAACAGTTTCATATATCTCAAGCGCATGAGAAAATTGGTCTTGATGGAAATTTGCCATTTTGGATTTCTATGATTAAGGAATCACAAAAGCTACTGAAGCCAAATATAGAAAAAAAAATATTGGATTTTGGGTGTGGAGAAGGCAAGTTTTTGCAGCTTTTTGATTTAATGGATGATTTGAAAAATGGTTTGGGGGTAGAATTAGATAAAAGTCTAATAGCAAAGGCAAACCAAAACAATCAAAATGAATCTATAAAATATACTCTCTATACAAACACTGTTTTACTAGATGATTATTTTGATGCGGCCTATTCGCAAGAGGTGCTTTACACGATTAAAGATTTAAAGTCACATGCACAAGATATTTTTTCTTCGTTAAAAAAAGGCGGTTTTTATTTTGCAACTATGGGTAGTCATATAGATAATCCATTATGGAGTAAAAGAAGAAAGATAGTTAGGGAGGAAGAAAAATATTATGCTTATGATTATTCGATAGAGGAAGTTGCAGAAGTCTTTTATGCAGTTGGTTTTGAAATTGGAATAAAAAGACTACCAGTTGAATATTTTTTAATTTATCATCCTGAAATTACCAAGAATTATTCAAATTCACTATTGGATTTAGTGAATACCACTTATGAGAATAAAATGCTTTTTAGCTTTTGGAAGCCTTGTTAAATTATGAATGTTAATAAGCTTAAGCATCAGTTTATTAACAAGGGGTTTGTTGTTGTTCCTATTCCAGATTTACTTAATCGTATTCCAACTCTAATTAATTCATTTGATACTGTTATTAATAAAGCTGAGAGTTTAGGAGCAAAAGGACTTGTTAAAATTCGTAAATCTGATTTAGAAGATATGAGTGGTAGTGGTTGGTCATGGGGGTGTGATCATATATTTGCACCTGAACTGTTAAATCAAGATTTATTAGATATAGCTAGTCTTGAACCAATCCCATTGATTGTGCGTTATATTTTGGGTAACAGAATTAGATGGACAGGAGGACATGGACATTGGTCACCAAAAAACTACGATTACTATTTACATTGGCACAGAGATACACGCCCCAACCTTTGGAAAAATGCGCATTTTGAACCATGTTCTCACGTTCAAGTATGTGTTGCACTCCAAAAAGAAGCTGTTATTTGGCTTGTACCTGGTAGTCATCTTCGATATCTTGAAGAATGGGAATACAAATATATTGAAGGGGATGATAAGCATAATGAACATCCTCATCAAATTATTCCAGAAATACCAGCAGGAAGTGCATTAATTTTTAATACTTATACTTTACATCGAGCACAATGTTCTAAGAATGATAAACGTCGTTCGATTCATTTTGGTTTTACAAAAACGGATAATACTATACAAGAAGTGTATCGGTTAGGAAAACATTTTGATTGGTTGTCTGAGCAAAATTTTATTAATGCACAAAGTACCTTTTTACAGCAATGTATTCGAGAACAGGTGACGTGGCAAGAAATGTTAAAAAAATAGGATTCAGAGAATAACCCCTGTATACAATATCTATATATTTCGATTAGTTATGGTGGATATATGTTGAAAATCTCTATTGCTATGGCAACTTATAATGGTGCTACATATATTCAAGAACAATTGGATAGTATTGCCAGACAAATTTTTTTACCATACGAATTGGTTGTATGTGATGATAATTCTACAGATAATACAGTAGAAATCATTAGAACATTTGCTAATACTGCATATTTTCCAATCTATATTTATCAAAATGAAAAAAATATAGGATTTGCAAATAATTTCCTTAAATGTGTAAACCTTTGTAAAGGTAATTGGGTAGCATTTTCAGATCAAGATGATATTTGGCTGCCAGAAAAATTACTAAAGGTTAGCAATACAATTAATAATATACAATCAGATGAGCTATGTTTAGTTTGTCATTCAGCAGATTTAGTGACTGAGAATTTGACTCCAATTGGACGAAGGCTACCTGATTTTAAATATAATCAAGTGAAAAGAAGAAATAGCCATTATGGATTTTTATGTATAGCTGGATTTGCTACAATATTTAAAGCGGAGTTGCTTTCACAGATTGACTCTGGCTTAAGACCACATGATTATAATCCAGACGAAAAGTGTCTATCACATGACAAATGGATTGCTATGTTGGCAAATACATGTGGTAAAATTGCATACATTTCGGAAAGCTTAGTATTATATCGTAGACATTCTTTAGCTTGTTCGGGGATGCATGATAAGCAATCAGTAATTGACAGAATTACTCGAATATCATTAATGGGAATAAATTACTACAAATTTCAATCTGATGTTGCAAAAGAATCTGCGGACTCTTTTCGGAAAATAAGTACATTAGTATGCGATAAAAAAAAGAAAGGCTACTTGTTAGTTGGTGCAAAAAAATTTGATATGTTAGCCAAAATATATGAATTTCGTACAAAGCTTTATGAGTCAAAAAAAACATATTCTAAATTGAAATATTTCTTCTTAATTTTATTAAAAAGAGGTTATTGGGGTAGTCACTTTTATTCGTTAGGAATTTTTTCGTTTTTAAAAGATTTTAAATTTATTATACACTTATGACTTGGATTCAGGAGAGTTTAGACTTAAGGTAATCAAAATGATAAAAATTAAAAATGCCTACGAAAATAATTTAAAAAATATTTCTGTAGAAATCCAAAAAAATAAGATTACCTCCATTATTGGTGTTAGTGGTAGTGGCAAGTCTTCTTTAATAGATGGCATTATTTATGGCAAGAATCCATCTGGTTTTAAAGACTTGGAAGAAATATAAAAAATTTAAAAATGAGATTTAAATTAAGTTTAAATCGTGTAGAATGTAGTAAATCATTAAATTTAAAGATCACTAAATAAAAACCAAGTTAATTAGTATGATAATTGACGAAGGTATTGTTGCATAACGATAATATTTTTTGAAAAATGATAAGGAGTTATATATCATGAATGAGAAAAAAAGAAACCTTTTATACATTTTAAGTTTTATAGCAATAGTTGTTATAGCTATTAGTCTTACAATATTTTTTGCGATGTCTATATCTAAAAAACCAAGTGTGGTCCACAATATCGCAAGTATTGGTGAAGCATCTTATTATACAGATAAAATTCACACAGGCATGTCATACAAGGAGGTAGCAACTATAATGAATAGAGAAGGGGATAAGTGGTACAAGAGAAATACTAATAACAATAAAACTATTATGTTATGTCAATGGGTAAATAATAATGGTAGTCGTTTATTAGTATTGTTTGAAGAAGATAAGCTTGTTCAAAAAGAAATATTTATTCCTCAATCAATTGCTGCTTTACTTCAACTACGCCAAAAACGTTTTTAATTTTTTTATGATCCTGAGTTTGTTGTTAAACCCCATCTAAGCTGAAAACAACAATTTCTCACGTTTATCCAAAATATATACTGATTTATTGAATTATTGTTTTTTTTAATAATTTGGACTTAAAAGTGATAGAAATGATAAAAATTAAAAATGCCTACGAAAATAATTTAAAAAATATTTCTGTAGAAATCCAAAAAAATAAAATTACCTCTATTATTGGTGTTAGTGGTAGTGGCAAGTCTTCTCTAATCTATGGTGTTTTAGCACAAGAAGCGCAAAGAAAAGAGAAAATAGACAGTGGCAATGCCAATTGTTTAGATTATGCGGCGCGAGCTAAATTCGATAAGATCGAAAACTTACCCTATTGTGTGACTCTCAAACAAAGAGGACTGGGTGAAAGCATCTCTTCTACTTTGGCAACTGTTTCTAAACTCCATGAATTGCTAAGAGACGAACTGGCTAAATATGGTGATATAGTCGGAGATAATGGCAATAAGATCACTGAACCAACGATTAGTGATATAAAAAAATTTATCAAAACCTATTACCCAAAAAATGCTTTTGAGTTTTTTGCCATTGTTTGTGATGAAAAATATACAGAGGGTAAAAAAGAATTAGATTTATTGAAAGCCAATGGTATCAAAGAAGCGATATTTATATCTTCCTATGATAACAAAGAGAGGCTTAAAAAACTTTCTACAGTCAAGAATTTAAATAGTAATTACTGCCATACAATTATGGTGTCATTCAATGATTTAAGTGAATTAGGAAAGTACAAAAATTTAGCTCAAGAAAACTTTAGAATAAAAAGTAAGAACCTTGACTTAAAGTTGAATACAGATTTTTTTGATATTCAAACCGGTAAAATTTATCAAAAAAAGTCTTCGCAACTTTTAAGCTTTAATGCTTCAGGTAAATATAGTGGAAAATGTGAGAACTGTAATGGTCATGGAATAATAGAAGATGTAGATTTAGAGAGTTTAATTTTGAAAGATAAAAGTCTTAGTGAAGATTTTTTGAATTTAGAGATCAATGCGAAAAATG
>Ga0233403_10000396_pt1 | contig 20490 bp, 23 predicted proteins | sample Na_oxic_1_MG_FD_179866 | JGI IMG/M metagenome (GOLD analysis project Ga0233403, IMG submission 179866) | Seawater microbial communities from Saanich Inlet, British Columbia, Canada - Na_oxic_1_MG | ecosystem: Environmental > Aquatic > Marine > Inlet | place: Canada: British Columbia | collected...
GCGTCCTACGCACCTACTTTACTAACCCGACCTGGCTTTAGCAAGCGTAGGGTGCGTCCTACGCACCTACTTTACTAACCCGACCTGGCTTTAGGGAATATAAAAGGTAAATGTCGGGTTACGTTTTTTTGCTGCGCAAAAAAATCTAACCCGACCTACCTGTCTGCCCTTCTGATTGTCGTTAGAAAGCACTATAGTTATTTCTACATATACACTTTATACATTTATGAGGAGAATTTAAGGTAAATGTCGGGTTACGTTTTGCGCAAAAAAATCTAACCCGACCTACCTGTCTGCCCTTCTGATTGTCGTTAGAAAGCACTATAGTTATTTCTACATATACACTTTATACATTTATGAGGAGAATTTAAGGTAAATGTCGGGTTACGTTTTGCGCAAAAAAATCTAACCCGACCTACCTGTCTGCCCTTCTGATTGTCATTAGAAAACACTATAGTTATTTCTACATATACACTTTATACATTTATGAGGAGAATTTTATGAACGTGCTTATTCCTGGAGACATTTTACTTTCAGCACGTCTTTCTGAAAGTGAGTTAAAACAAGAAATAGCTGTCATGCTATTTGAAAAAGACAAATTGACCCTTGGGCAATCCGCATGCTTAGCCTGCATGAACCGACTACAATTTCAACATCTCTTGGCAAGTCGTGCGATTCCCGTCCATTATGATATTGCACAGTTTGAACATGATTTAGCAACGCTTGATAAATTGGAAAGAATATGAAAGCCAGGTAGGTCGGGTTAGATTTTTTTGCGCAAAACGTAACCCGACATTTACCTGCCTCATTGAAAAAAACAAGCTTTACTGCCATTGACTTAAGCGAGGGCGAACACTTATGTTCGCCCCTACAATCACATAATACGTGGGGTCTTGTACCAGATACTGATAACTGGCAACTGATAATAAGTTATGATTTATAAACCGCCCTATATCATTACATCAAAAATTCTGGCTTTAGTGAGTGATATTGTAGAGAGATTAGGGGATATAAAATATCTTGAATCTCAAATTAATACGCCACAACTTCGCAAAATTAATCGTATAAAAACAATTACCGGCACATTGCAAATAGAAGGCAATACATTTACAGAAGAAAAAGTAACCGCTATCTTGGAAGGAAAAAGGGTTTTAGGTACACTAAAAGAAGTATCAGAAGTACTAGGTGCAATAAAAGCCTACGATAAATTAGATAGATATTCATATAAACAACTAAAAGATTTACTTGATGCACACCAATTGCTAATGGGTGATATACTGACTCATGCTGGTGACTTTAGAGTGAATAATGTTGGTGTTCATTCAGCTAGTGAAGTTATTCATATCGCACCACCAGCTAGTCGAGTACCCACTTTAATGCAAGAACTTTTTAACTGGTTAAAAACGACAGATGAACACCCATTAGTAGTTAGTTCAGTATTTCATTATGAATTTGAATTTATTCATCCCTTTAGTGATGGAAATGGTCGTATGGGAAGACTTTGGCAGAGTGTAATACTACATCATTGGAAACCCATTTTCTCTTTTATTCCAATTGAAAGTGTCGTAAGAGATAATCAAGATAGATATTATCAAGCATTGGAAGAAGCAGGTTCTCTTGGAGAGAGTACACCATTTGTAGAATTTATGTTAGAGATGATCTTAGAATCTATAGAAAATATAGTCAATAAGACTGTCCCTAAAAATGTCCCTAAAAATGTCCCATTAAAACGATTGGATAAAATCTTAGCACTTATTCAAAAAAACAGAAATATTACACTAGCCCAAATGGCTGATATACTAAAGGTGAGTAACAAAACGATACAAAGGGATATCTTAAAACTTAAAAAATCCAATAAGATTAAACGACTGGGAAGTTTGAAAAGTGGTTATTGGGAAATTTTAAAAGTTAATTAAAACATTTTCTGGTTCCCACGCGCCGGTACAATGCCATTAAGTTAAGCTTTGGAATCCAAACCTTCAGATTTGGAAATATTTGATTTTAATGCGAATAGTCCAAATCTAAAGGTTTGGACTCCAACAAATATTCCTTAACTTAATGGCATTGACGCGCCGGTACTCCCATTTCGATAGGTGAAAAATATGATGAATACTACTCTGATGAGCGTGATATTATTAATGATTGCCCTTCCAACTCATGCAGCCGATCCACTGTGGATAACAGAAGACACATCGACAGATGAAATTATAGCTGCCCTCAGTTTACCCTCTAATCAGGATGAATTATATCGGGATATTATAGACATTGTTGACAAACATCCTAAAGTAGCTATACCAATCCATTTTGACTATAATGCCTCGGAACTGAAGCAACAAGCTAAAACGCTTTTGGGAAAACTAGGTAGAGTGTTTCAAGGGGAACTCTCTGACGCGATTTTTATTTTAGCCGGTCATGCTGATAGCAAAGGCTCGGCAAATTATAATTTAGGTTTATCGCTTAAACGAGCCACAGCCGTTCAAACCTTCCTGATTGATAAATATTACCTTCAAGAAGCGCGGCTCATTCTGAAAGCTTATGGAGAAAGCAAGCCAATAGCGACTAATTTAACAGTTGAAAGGCGCACTCAGAATCGGCGAGTGGAATTTATTCGGGTGAAATGAATCAGCCAGTTCAGGTATAGCCAGGTAGGGTGGGCAAACGTGTTTTTGTGTGCATTAGATCTAAAATTATATTTCTTTTAAAACCAATGATTTACAAAAAACTAGAAGATCAAGTAATATCAATTATTATTTACTAAATAAAATTGAGTTTTTAACAATTCCCAATTAACGAAGGAACGAAGTTGATCCTATAGCTTTTCAGAAAAATAAAAGTTCTCAGACCTGACAGGTTGGAAAAACCTGTCAGGTCTTTCCGCCAAAATATTTATCTGAAAAGCTATAGCGAAGCTCTGTTACTTTGTATCCCAATTCCAAACATTAAATTTTTATGATAGGGGGAAATTAATGATTAAAGTAGGTATTGTAGGTGGTACAGGTTATACCGGCGTTGAATTATTACGTTTATTAACACATCATCCGCAAGTACAGGTACAAACTATCACATCTCGTAGTGAGGCAGGTACGCCTGTAAGTGATTTATTTCCTAATTTGCGGGGACATTTCGACTTAGCTTTTACGGAACCGGTACCGGAAAATTTTGCAGATTGTGATATTGTGTTTTTTGCTACGCCTAATGGAACTGCGATGCAAAGTGTTCCCGATTTATTGAAAACGGGTGTTAAAGTTATTGATTTAGCAGCAGATTTTCGTATTAAGGATGTCGCCGTTTGGGAAAAGTGGTACGGCATGGAACATCATTGTCCAGATTTGCTTGATGAGGCAATATATGGTTTGCCGGAAATAAATCGGGCGGACATTGCTAAGGCGCGTTTGGTGGCGAATCCTGGGTGTTATCCAACGGCTGTACTATTGGGATTTTTACCTTTATTGGAAGCTGGGATCATTGATCCGCAGCACTTAATAGCGGATGCAAAATCGGGTGTCAGTGGAGCGGGACGTAAAGCAAGTGTATCTAGTTTAATGGGTGAAATGGGAGAAAGTTTTAAAGCTTATAGTGTTTCGGGGCATCGTCATTGGCCGGAAATTTGTCAAAGTTTAAATGCCTACACGACCGAGCCGGTGAATTTAACTTTTGTTCCCCATTTAGTACCAATGATACGTGGCATTGAAGCGACTTTGTATGGTATCCTATTGCGTGATGTGAGTTTAGAAGAAATATCTTTTTCTTTGGTACAACGTTATCAGGATGAGCCATTTATTGATGTTTTGCCGCCGAAATCTCATCCAGAAACACGCAGCGTGCGTGGTGTAAATAGATGTCAATTAGCCGTACACCATCCCCAAGAGGGTAATACAGTTGTGGTATTATCAGTGATTGATAATTTGGTTAAAGGCGCGGCGGGGCAAGCGATTCAAAATATGAATATTATGAGTGGCTTGCCGGAAACAACCGGATTGAATGGTGTCGGATTATTGCCTTAATGGGGAATTGTGAACTATAGCTTTTCAGATAAATATTTTTGCTTCAAGACCTGACAGGTTTTTCCAACCTGTCAGGTCTGAGAACTTTTATTTTTAGAAACCAAGTTTTTTCAAAAAAACTAGGTTTTGTACTGATATACTGAACGGAAATCATTTCTGTGAAAATATTTTATGAGCATTGCAACCTATATCTAGCAAAGCATTTCAACATTTTCACGAATTTGACTGCAGTGAAGTATAATTGATAACTGATAACTGATAACTGAACAATGCCTCTAATTTATCGACAACCTCTTCCCTCCAAACCTAAGCCTGTACCCGGGGTGATGACGATCCGGCAACACCGTTCCTGGGTATGTCCTGTATTAATAGTATTGACTATCGTAGTGGGGGGAGGAATTGGGCTATTTTTATGGCAGAGCACTATACAAGCCCTGAGACAAAATCGGCAAGTTGCTATAGAACTGCAATTGCAGGAAATCCAAAAATATCGTCAACAACTAAAAAAGGCATTTCAGCAAAATGCTGATTTAACAGCACAAAATGCTAATTTAACGGCACAAAATGCTAATTTAACAGCACAAAATAAAGAATTACAAGATAAACTGACGATGACAGTGCGTACTACCCAGCTAGATCAAAAAACTTATGCCCAAGTACTTCAATCCCTCAGTCAATTACAAGCAAAAAATCGTGATTTAAAGGAAGAACTGAACTTTTATCGACACTTGCTAACTTCTACAGGGGCTTCGTCAGAAAATCAAAATGTGTCGGTTGCCAATTTTACGCTTAATTACGATGAAAAAAGTAGACGTTATCCTTATAGGTTAGTATTAACCCAATTAACAAAGGAAATTAAAGTAGCAGAGGGCAGCGTACAAATTCACCTGACTGGTAAAGCGCGTGGCAAAACAAAACGTTTGAAAATGAAGCAAATTACAAAAAATAAAGTGAATTCACTCAAATATCAATTACTTTATTTTAAACGTATTGAAAATGAATTAAAGTTGCCCAAAAGATTTACACCTCATCAGTTAATCATTCGTATTTTGCCAAAAGGTCAAAAAGAAGCTCAGGAAGTTCGTTTTAAATGGAAAGATTTACAAAAACAGGAATAAAAATATGTGGGGAAATCGTAAAAGAAAAGTCACTCGAATTGACTCATTAATTGGTCAACAAACAAAAATTCAAGGTGAAGTTCATTTCAGTGGGGGGCTACATATTGATGGTCATATTGAAGGCAATATCCATGCATTGGAGGATTCTGGTGCGGTATTGACTTTAAGTGAACAGGGTTCAATCAAAGGTGATGTGCGAGTACCTAATATCATTCTTAATGGCACTGTACTAGGTAATGTGTACGCCGGAGAGCATATTGAATTAGCTATTAATGCCCGTGTGACGGGTAATGTCTATTATAATTTAATTGAGATGGCAATGGGAGCGGAAGTGAATGGCAGTTTAATACATGCGGCTGATATGGCAAGTCAACCGGCATTGCCCCTAGAACACAAAAAGAAGAAAAAGTCTTCTTCAAATGATTCTGAGTCAGAAAATTCATAAACACAGGGCAGAAATACTATTTTTCCAAAAATGGTATTTTTGCTTTCACTATTTTAAAAAATCATATTTTGAAAACTCATTATTAAAAAAATCCATTCGGGGAAGTTATGATCGGTTTTTTAGCACCTGCTAAACTTAATTTATTTTTAAATATCACTTCACGACGTGCGGATGGCTATCATTGCTTACAAACTATTTTTCAATTTCTTGATTATTGCGATATTTTGCATTTTAATAAACGTAGCGATGGAAATCTCATAAGTCACTACGCCAACGCTGAAAATTTTCCGCCTGAACAAGATTTAGTTTTACGGGCAGCCCATTTACTTAAGCAATATAGTGGTACGCGCTTGGGTGCTAATATACAAGTCGAAAAAAAAATTCCTTTGGGCGGTGGCTTAGGTGGTGGTAGTTCAGATGCCGCAACCACATTATTAGCTTTAAATAAAATTTGGCAATTACATTTATCTTCTGTTATACTATCAGAACTTGGTTTAAAATTAGGTGCTGATGTACCGGTTTTTGTGCAAGGTTCTGCCGCTTGGGCGGAAGGTATAGGCGAAATATTGACACCGATAGAGCTTGATGAGCCTTGGTATTTAGTGGTTGATCCTGGTTGCCAGGTATCAACCGCAAAAATTTTTAATGCTAAAGACTTGACACGCAATTCATTATCTGTCATAATGGACCACTATTTTGCTGATCAAACTAAAAATGTTTGTGAATCAGTTGTGCGTCGCCTTTATCCACAAGTTGGGGAGGCGATGGATTGGCTCAGTCAATATAGCCCTACCCGCATGACAGGAACAGGTGCTTGTTTATTTGCACGCTTTGATAATTTGGCATCGGCAAACACTGTACTTGCTAAATTGCCTGGTCAATGGCGTGGTTTTGTGGCTCAGGGAAAAAATATTTCCCCTGCTTTGAGTCAATTTAGAAAAATATAGTATAATAAAATATTCATATATTGACAAATATAGACAAATGTCTACGTTTCGATGAAATTTCACTATTAAAATAGTGGTAGATTTTTAAATATTTTTAACTGAGATATTGACAACCTCCATTTTCATGATAAGATATGAGGTAGTTGGATTAATAATCCATCGTATAAATATTTTCGGAACGAATTATCAGAATATTATTGTAGGGCAAGGTTGCCCTGAATAGTTATATTTGAAATTTGAAATGATTGACAGCAAAAAAAAATTAATTTTTGCTTGCAATTCATAAAAAAATTTGTTATAATCCAATCTCATATATTTTGGGGTGTAGCCAAGCGGTTAAGGCACTGGGTTTTGATCCCAGCATGCCCAGGTTCGAATCCTGGCACCCCAGCCACTTTATCTTGTCCACCATTTCCCCATGAATTCCGTAAATGCTTCGGATGTGTCAAACCGAATGATGGTATTTACCGGTAATGCCAATCCGGCGTTAGCAAAAGCAGTCGTAGCTCATCTGAATTTACCTTTAGGTAAGGCAATTGTTGGTCGTTTTAGTGACGACGAAATTATGGTAGAAATCCACGAAAATGTTCGTGGTAAAGATGTCTTTATCATCCAACCTACCTGTGCGCCTACCAATGATCATTTGATGGAGTTGCTAGTTTTAGTTGATGCAGTGCGGCGTGCTTCAGCCGGTCGTGTGACAACTGTTATTCCTTATTTAGGTTATTCCCGTCAAGATCGTCGCCCTCGCTCTGCCCGTGTTCCTATTACCGCTAAAATTGTTGCCAATATGATCACTACCGTTGGTACTGATCGCATACTCACTGTCGATTTACATGCGGATCAAATTCAAGGCTTTTTTGATCTACCGGTTGACAATGTTTATGGTTCACCGATTTTAGTGAGCGATATTTGGCTACATGAATATCCTAATTTAATCGTTGTGTCACCGGATGTGGGTGGCGTTGTTCGTGCAAGAGCTTTAGCTAAACAATTGGATGATGCTGATTTGGCGATTATTGATAAACGTCGTCCCCGCCCAAATGAGTCGATTGTGATGAATATTATCGGCGAAGTGGAAAATCGTACTTGTATTATCATTGATGATATGGTTGATACTGCCGGTACTTTATGTGAAGCTGCCGGTGCTTTGAAAAAAAATGGGGCGGCAAAAGTTGTAGCTTATTGTACTCACCCGGTATTATCTGGCAAAGCAGTCAAAAATCTTGAAGCTTCTGGCTTAGATGAACTTGTTGTAACAGATACTATTCCTTTAAAAGAAAATGCGGCTGCTTGTTCCAAAATTCGTCAACTCAGCATGGCTGAAATGTTAGCTGAAACTATGCGCCGTATCAGTGAAGAAGAATCAGTCAGTTCTTTATTTATGGATTAACTGATAACTGAATTAGAAAAACCTCTGGTCGTGGAGGTTTACCTGCCCTATAGATTTTTACTTGGAGAATCAATTAAGATGGAAAATTTTGAACTCAATGCCCAACGGCGTACCGATTTAGGTAAAGGTGCGAGCCGCCGCCTACGTCACGCCGGTTATGTACCAGCCATCATATATGGTGCGGGTAAGAAACCCATATCATTAACATTATCCCATAACGAACTGCTTAAAAATTTAGAGCATGAAGCTTTTTATTCACGGATATTGACGGTTAATATTGACGGTCAACCTGAAGAGGTGGTGCTTAAAGATTTACAACGTCATCCCTATCGTCCTTTAATAACGCATCTGGATTTACAGCGTGTGAATGAAACTGAAAAACTACACATGCATATTCCCTTACACTTTATTCATGAAGAAAAATGTGTTGGGGTAAAGCAAGATGGTGGTCTTGTATCGCATCATGCGGCTGAAGTTGAAATACGGTGTTTACCCAAAAATTTGCCTGAATTTATCGAAGTTGATTTACAAAACGTTCTACTCAATCAAATTTTACACCTATCAGATCTAGTACTCCCAGAAGGAGTTGAATTTGCTAAATATGCTGCTGTTGACGTACCGGTGGTTTCGGTGCATTTAGCGCGTGGTACCCTAGCTGACGAAGAAGAAGAAGAAAAAGAAGCTGAGGCTACCCCAGCAGCAGAAGAAGAAGAAGCAGGGAAAGAATCATAAAGTAGTTCTACTACCTAATATACGGGTTTTAGACCTGACAGGTTTTTTAAACCTGTCAGGTCTGCCGTCTAACTAACGGGTTTTAGACCTAACAGGTTTTTTAAACCTGTCAGGTCTGCCGTCTAATATACTGCTAAAGGTAATCCGCGTGTCTATTGCACTTATTGTAGGGCTAGGCAATCCTGGTCCCCGTTATGTTGCCACTCGTCATAATGTTGGTTTCTGGGTGGTAGATAATCTTGCTGTGCAAGCAAAAACCCAGTTTCGCAATGAAAATAAATTTTTGGGTGAAGTCTGTCAAGTAGAAATCCCACCTCCTCCCCCTTCTCAAAGGAGAGATACTTCTCAAAAGAATGTCCCCCCAAAAGAAAAATCATTATCCCCTTTACCATGCAGGTTACTTAAAGCCCACACTTTTATGAATAATAGTGGACAAGCGGTCAGGGCATTAGCGAATTATTATAAAATTCCAGTTGAGCAGATTTTAGTGGTTCACGATGATCTTGATTTTCCACCTGGCACCGTTCGTCTCAAAAAAGGTGGGAGCGATTGTAAACATAATGGTTTAAAAAGTATTATCGCTCATTTGGGCAGTAATCAATTTCTACGTTTGCGGTTTGGTATTGGTCATCCAGGACGGAGTGCAGAGGTAACTAATTATGTTTTGGGTATACCTACTCGTGAAGAACAGATAGTTATTGAAGAAGCTATGAACGCTGCCTTAGAAGCGATGCCGTTAATAGTGGCAGGGGAACTTGATAAGGCTATGCAGTTGCTGCATACTCGTATCTAACGCAAAAGGGCACAAGGGATTGCCCCTATAGCTTTTCAGAAAAATAAAAGTTCTCAGACCTGACAGGTTTTGGAAACCTGTCAGGTCTTTCCGCCAAAATATTTATCTGAAAAGCTATACAATAAAATTGTGATATGTAGAGGCAATCCTTTATGCTTGCTCCCTTTGGGTATATTATTTTTTTCGAGTTGCCTAAGTTGCACGTACTAAACTCGTTTCAACTTGATTGCGAATATCATGTCCAACTAAAGTTTCAATCAGTTCTAAAGCAAAATCCATGGCGGTGCCTGGTCCCCTTGAGGTGATAATTTGTCCATCTTTCACCACTGGGGCATCTATAAAGTGCATATCAGGTACTTGCATTTTTTCCAATACCCCGGGATAACTGGTGGCAGATTTATTTTTTAATAAACCCGCATTTGCCAACACTTTAGGAGCGGCGCAAATAGCCGCTGTATATTTACCTGGTTGCTGCATTTCTTTAAGCAATTGGTGAATACGGGGATCCTTATCAAGATAATCTGCCCCAGGTAAGCCACCTGGTAATACGATCATATCAAAGTGTTGTTTCATAGCTTCATCTAAGGTTGTATCTGCTATCAATACTACACCTCGACTTGCTTTAACGGGTTGGGAATCTAATCCCGCAGTCACGACAGTAATACCGGCACGACGTAAAATGTCAACGACTGTGACGGCTTCAAGTTCTTCACAACCTTGAGCAAAGGGAACAAGTACAGTTGGCATAATGGTGTTAATGGTTAATGATTAGGAACGTGCATGAAATAAGTTCGACAACTAAACCTGACAGGTTTTGGAAACCTGTCAGGTTTGATTCAACATACCGGGAAATTATTTCATGCACATTCCTTAGTGGAAAAGGGCAACCACAAGGGAAAAGGGCACTATAGAAAATGGGCATGTAGGGGCAAATCCTTTATGATTGCCCCCAACATTAATGGTTAATGATTAAAGAGATAAATGATAAACTATCCCTCATTAACCATTATTAAGAACGGTGGGCTTTGAGAATATTCAAGCCTTTCAATAAATTAAGTGCTTCATACACCGCGTAATCCCTTTTTACTAAAGGTTCCTCTGTTTTATCAGTTTCCGATTGGCTATCAGTTTTATCTTCAGAACCCTCCTTGCCATTGTCTAAATGTCCTGCTAAATCGGACTCTTTAATTTGCAAGTTCTCGTCTGATTCGAGTGCTGCAATCTCAACTTTTTTCAATACAATGTCAGGCTTTATCCCCTCCGCTTGTATCGAACGACCCGAAGGCGTGAAGTAGCGTGCCGTCGTCAATTTCAAAGCCGCATTATTATTCATCGGTAAGATCGTTTGGACCGAACCTTTACCAAATGTTTTAGTACCCATAATGATAGCTCGTTTATGATCTTGGAGAGCACCTGCTACAATCTCTGATGCAGAAGCTGAACCACCGTTGACCAATATCACTAAAGGCGCACCATGAAGCAAATCTTGAGAATCAGCCTTAAAATCCAAGGAAGAATCCGCAACACGACCTTCAGTATAAACTATCCGCCCCTGACTGAGAAAAGTATCCGAAACTTCCACAGCAGCGTTCAATACGCCTCCAGGGTTATTACGCAAATCTAGTATTAAACCTTCAAGTTCTCCCTTATTTTCTTTCTCAATAGCCGCTATCGCTTTTTCTAAATCTTCCCCAGTATGCGCCTGAAAATGACTAATACGGACATAACCATAGTTTTCTTCTAAAAGACGGCTCTTAACACTTTTAACTTGGATAATATCACGCACAATGGTGATGGTGATGGGTTTATCCTCAGTTTCGCGCACAATCATTAAGGTAATGCCAATACCAGGTTTACCGCGCATAATTTTGACCGCATCATTGAGAGTCATCCCTTTGACCGGCGTATCATCTAACCGAATGATCAAATCACCCGCTTGTATCCCAGCACGTTGTGCCGGTGTATCATCAATTGGCGCAATCACCTTAACAAAACCATCTTCCATGCCAACTTCAATACCCAATCCCCCAAACTCACCGGTTGTACCAATTCTAATTTCTTGAAAAGCCTCAGGGGTTAAGTAACTTGAATGCGGATCCAATCCGCTTAACATACCTTGAATAGCATTTTCTAACAGGGTTTTGTCTTCAACTTCTTCCACATAATCGCTTTTGATTCTATGAAAAACTTCAGTAAAAGTACGCAGCTCTTCATAAGGCACAACCGCCATATTGCTTTGACGATTGGCAAAAACATCGCCTCCAAAGGCAATATAAGAACCAACAATAAAGCCGATTAATAGGGAAGGTAAATAACGGAATAATTTTTGCATTCGCTTCTCCAAATACCTGTAAACGGATTCTCAAATTTTCTTAATGACTATATATTATTATATAATAACGTTTTAAAAATAGCAATATCAATTAATGGTTAATTGCTATCTTATCAAAATTTAGAGGTAGGGTGGGTAGGAACGGAAGTGGATACGAAGTCAGCGAAGCTAACCCCACCATTTTTCAACGGAATGGTGGGTTGTAATGAAATTCCTACCCACCCTACATATCGATCCTACCACCAAATTTTAATAGGATATACTGCACATGGACACAACTTAAGGGACATCGCAGTAAATAACTTACGCAGACCTGACAGGTTTTGAAAACCTGTCAGGTCTTATCGCGCGTATATTATTTTCTGCCTTGTCCCTAAACTTTTATGTTGGGCTCCTTAAGTCTTTTTCTTGCCCCACCTGCCTCATTGAAAAAAAGGTAAATGTCGGGTTACGTTTTTTTGCAGCGCAAAAAAATCTAACCCGACCTACCTGGCTATCTGGCTAAACCTGACAGTTTAGAAACTTGTCAGGTTTGAACAAAGAGTTTTAGAAATTATTTTATGCACGTTCCTAATCATTAGGGACATCGCAGTAAATAACTTACGCAGACCTGACAGGTTTTGAAAACCTGTCAGGTCTTATCGCGCGTATATTATTTTCTGCCTTGCCCCTTAACCATTAACCATTTCCTTGGTGGTTGAGGTATACCTTGGTAGCGGATTTCAAAATATAAAGCTGATTTTTTACGTCCACCACTATTTCCTACCAAAGCAATTGTATCACTTGTATTAACCCAGTCTCCCGTTTTGACGTATAAACTTTGATTGTATGCATACAAGCTCATATATCCTTCACCATGATCAATAATCACTAACAATCCAAAGTGACGAAACCACTGTGCAAAAACAACACGTCCAACCGCAACAGCACGGACCTTTTTACCTTGAGCAGCCGCAATGAGCATACCTTGCCATTTTAAATGACTGACTAAACGTTGACCATACCGCTTGATCACTTTTCCTCGTACAGGAAATGGTAATTGCCCTTTAAGTTTAGCAAACGTTTCATATTGCCCAGGGGGGTATGGAATATCTTTAAAAGCCTCTCCCAAAGTTCCCAACAAGGTTTCTAAGTGGCGTTTGTCTTCTTGTAAACGTTTGAGTTCCTTATCCTGATTTTCAAGGGTGTTAGCCAATTGTGTTAAAATTTTTTGACGATCTTTATAGTTAAGTTCTAATTCCTCCTTTTTGTGGGTTTGATCAATCACTAACTGATTTAAATCCGTCTTTTCAAGTTCGATAACCTGTCTGAGCATCGTTAATTCTTGCAAAGTATTTTTGATATTTGTGATTTGACGGCTTTTAGTCTGGTTGAAATACTTATAGTAAATTAGCACCCTTCCTATTGTGAAGGGTTCTTCTTGATTTAACCATAATTTTAAATAGTCTTGATGCCCCATCATGTAAGCGGCGCGGATTTGTCGAGCTAATACCTGGCGTTGTGTTTCAAGCTGATTTTGTAGTTCTGATTGCTTGTTTTTCAACTCAGCCAAGGTATATTGCTTGTCAGTGAACGCACTATGTAAAATTTCTAAGCGTTGGGCAACCTTGCCTATATCTTCTTCACTATGTTGTAATTGACGTTGCAATTTCCCGTACTGAGTAAGGGTATTATGCATTTGAACTTGTAATTGAAGAATGTGTGATTCCACTTCACGGAGTTGTTCTGAAGTTGCCTCATTAGCCACTGACAAATTTGTGAAACCGAGCAAAAAAATTGCCAAAATTTGACGTATCATGAACTTTTGATTTTAGAAATCCTGTTTTTTCAAAAAATCGGATTTTTGAACTGAATAATTGGTAAAAATTTCAACTTTTGATTTTAGAAATCCAATTTTTTCAACAAATTGGATTTCTGAACTCATTGTTAACGGCTTTTCCCCTGATTAGCAACAGCTTGTTCCGCCTTTTTAATTGCGTATTCGTCACCAAGATAATAGTGCTTGATGGAATTTAAATTTTCATCCAATTCGTACACTAAAGGTATCCCGGTAGGAATATTTAGTTCCAAAATATCTTGATCTGAAATATTATCAAGATATTTTACCAATCCCCGTAAACTATTACCATGTGCGACAATGAGAATCTTTTTATTTTGCTGAATGATCGGTGCTATTTTTTCTTTCCAACAGCTAAGCACTCGTTCAATAGTTGCTCCTAAAGATTCGGTTAAAGGTAAAAGCTTTTCATCAAGTGTTTTGTAACGAGGATCATATCTTGGATTTCTTTTATCCGATAACTTTAGTGCCGGTGGCGAGACATCACAACTTCTCCTCCAAATTTTAACCTGTTTTTCGCCATGTTCTAATGCGACTTCCAACTTATTTAATCCCTGAAGTATTCCATAATGGCGTTCATTTAAGCGCCAATCGCGATAAACAGGAATCCACATCAGATCCATTTGTTCTAAAGTAATCCAAAGTGTACGGATAGCTCTTTTCAAAACAGATGTAAAAACGACATCAAATACATATCCTTCATTTTTCAGGATATTACCGGCGTTTAACGCTTCAAGTTCTCCCTTTTCAGAAAGATCAACATCAGTCCAACCGGTGAAACGGTTTTCCTTATTCCAAACACTTTCACCATGTCTTAATAACACTAATTTATACATAGAATTACATTTTCCTGTTAGAAATACTATTTTTGAAAAATAATATTTCTTTTAAAAATATAACATCAAACTTGTTAGAAATACTATTTTGGAAAAAGAGTATTTAAAAAGTTTTTTTAAATATTTGGCTTTTATAGATTCCCAAATCGTTAAGCAAAATTGTTATGACAATTGGAAATTATAATATAACGTTTTAAAAATTTCAACAGGAATGAAAAGAAATACTATTTTTGAAAATAGTATTTTTAAATTTTCCATTTCCCATTGCAAATATTTATCTATTTAAAATTTATTTTTATTTTTCATGTTTAATAATTCTAATAAAGTACCTCACGAACCAAATATTATAACAAGTTATCGTTATTATAATTTTAATATTAACAAAATAATTTGATTGAACATATTGCCTAAATTGATGATTATCAATAAAATATTGAGATTGAGTTCGTTATTATAATTTGTATTTATTGAATATTTAGAATAGAAATAAAACTTTAGCTCCAAAAGTATTCAAAAAAACAATTTTCAATAAAAAATGGTTCGGGTTCCCTTGCTAAAAATAAAAATAAACTATTGAAAAATAAATATTTTTTTATTAAAATGAATAGGAGTACTTGAAAAGTTAAAATATTCAATATATTAATATGTTATCGTTAGTCAATATTATTAATAACTAACTCACTATGAGAATTGTAAATTATGAATACCCATTTTTTGACTGAATTTGAACTAAGAACTATGTCAACCAATACTCATCCCCTAACATTGATCACCCATGATGAGGATATAGAACGGGCATCTCGCTCTATGAAAGCGATGTCTCATCCATTACGCCTAAAAATTCTTTGTGTTTTAGGTGAACATGAATACAGTGTGCAGGAGATTGTTAAGCAAGTAGGCACTTCACAAAGCAATATTTCACAGCATTTATCCATTTTGCGTGATAAAGGTATTTTAGCTTCACATAAAGATGCCAATCGCGTTTTTTATCGAGTCAGTGATGCGCGTACTCTACGTTTGATTAGCATGATGCGTGAAGTATTTTGTTCTTCTTATTGCAGCTAATGCTTGAATCACTATCGAACAATCCCCATTGTTCGGTTTTTATCTTTCAACAATATTTCAAGGATTTTAAAGTGCTATGACAGTTGAACGAATTGTATTTTTTGTGGCAGGTTTTTTTATTTTGCTGTCACTGCTTTTAAGTCAATTATTACATCAGCCTTATTGGCTCTGGTTCACTGCTTTTGTTGGTGCTAATTTATTGCAAAGTGCTTTTACACAATTTTGTCCATTGGCAATTATTCTTAAAAAAGTGGGCATAGCCACTGAATCGCAAAAAGCCAATTTATCAGATGAAATGCAAACGGCTAGTTAAGATATGGAACAATTGATTGAATTTTTGGGTAATCACACAGGCCTTTTTTTGGGTTTTAGCATTGTCATGGGTTTATTAGTTTGGAATTTGTTAAGTGATCAAGTCAGCGGGATTAAACCCTTATTGCCCCAAGAGGTTACTTTACTAATTAACCATGAAAATGCTATTATACTTGATGTTCGTGAAGCGAATGAATATGAACAAGGGCATATTTTAAATTCGGTGCATATCCCGTTAAGCACATTATCTGATAAAATAGCTCGTCTGGAAAAACACCGTGATCAACCTATTATTGCTAGTTGCATGAGTGGTGCGCGATCCGGCAATGCCTGTCGTATGTTAAAGAAAAATGGTTTTGAGAAAGTTCATAATCTCAAAGGTGGCATTGTTGCGTGGCAAAATGCTAATTTGCCCCTGAATAAGGGAAAAAGTTAAATTTATTAACTTGAGATTTTGGTATCCAAAGCTTCAGCTTTGGACTCCATCACAATATCAAGTTTAAAACCAGGAGGATAATACTGTGGAAGAAGGTACGCCTAATCAGGCTGATGCTGCCACGCAAGAACAATTTGGAATACAGAACATCTATATCAAGGATGTTTCTTTTGAATCACCCAACTCTCCACAGATTTTTACCGAGCAGTGGAAACCACAGTTGGAATTGGAGATGTCTAATAACATCAACAAGTTGAACGAAGATGTTTATGAAGTGGTGTTAAATCTCACTGCCACTGTTAAGGCAGGCGAAAAAAACGCTTTTCTAGCTGAAGTCCATCAAGGTGGTATTTTTACCCTGAAGGGTTTTGCCCAAGATAAGTTGTCTTATATGCTTAATAGCTATTGCCCAAACATTTTATTTCCATACGCCCGTGAAACGGTTTCTAATATAGTGACACGGGGTGGATTTCAACCAGTTTGGTTGGCACCGCTTAACTTTGATGCCTTGTATGCTCAACGGATTCAACAACAGCAGCAACAGCAATCAGGTGGGAAACCAACTAAGATAATTGAAAATTCATAAGTATGTGACTTAAAAATCCGATTTTTTTCAAAAATCGGATTTTTTGCGGGATAAAAAATACTATTTCTTAAAGAAATAGTATTTTTCGTTCCTTATATCGCAGGTTAAAAAAAGAGAATTTTATTGATGCGAACTATTTTAGTACTAGGTGCCGGCTCGTGGGGTACGGCACTGGCTTTGATATTGGCACGTAATGGTAACCAAGTTTTGCTTTGGGACCTATTTCCTGAACAAGTAGAAAAAATGACTGTCACACGACAAAATACCCAATTTTTGCCAGATAGTCATTTTCCGGATACTTTACAGCCGATTTCTAGCTTAGAAAAACATGTACCACAAGTTGATGATATTTTAGTCGTTGTACCGAGTCATGGCTTTCGTGATACCCTTAACAAAATTGTTCCCTTTATGACTGCTCAAGCGCGTGTTTGTTGGGCGACTAAAGGTTTAGAAAACGGTTCCGGTTTATTATTACATCAAGTCGCTGAAGAAATTTTAGGTACAGAACGACTTTTAGCGGTTCTATCCGGACCCTCATTTGCTAAAGAAGTTGCCGCAGGGCTCCCCACGGCTGTCACAATAGCTTCACATACTACTCAGTATGCCCAAGATTTAGTCACCTTATTTCACAATAAGCATTTTCGCCCTTATACCAGTACCGATATCATTGGTGTACAAGTCGGCGGTGCGGTAAAAAATATTATCGCCATTGCAGCCGGTATTGTTGATGGTTTAGGTTTTGGTGCCAATACCCGCGCCGCTCTGATTACACGCGGATTGACGGAAATAGTACGCTTTGGCACCGCACTGGGTGGAGAACGTGAAACGTTTATGGGATTAGCCGGCTTAGGTGATTTATTACTAACTTGTACCGATAATCAATCACGTAATCGTCGTTTTGGATATGCTTTAGCGCAGGGTAGTGATAGTCAACAGGCGCAAGCTGAAATTGGACAAGTTGTCGAAGGGGTGCGGACCACCCATGAGGTGAACCGTTTAGCTCAAAAACTTAAAATAGATATGCCCATTGTTGAGCAAGTTAATAATGTATTACAAAATGTGTGTACCCCAAAAGAGGCGGTGCAAATTTTATTATCACGCCAACCCAAACCAGAAACGCTGTGAATCTTAATTTCCTTGAATTTGAACAGCCTATTGCTGAACTTGAAGCGAAAATTGATGAGCTACGCTATGTCAGTCATGATGCTGAAATTAATATTAGCGATGAAATTGCCCGTCTGCAAGTCAAGTGTCAAGATTTAACCCGCTCAATTTTTTCCTCCCTAACCGCTTGGCAAATTTCCCAATTAGCACGACATCCTCAAAGACCTTATCTACTTGATTATATTGAATTGATTTTAACCGATTTCCAGGCATTACAGGGTGATCGTGTTTTTGGGGATGATCAAGCTATGATAGGTGGATTGGCACGACTTGAAGGTCGTCCGGTGATGGTTATCGGTCAACAAAAAGGTCGTGATACTAAAGAAAAAATACAACGTAATTTTGGTATGCCACGTCCTGAAGGTTATCGCAAAGCCTTACGCCTGATGAAAATGGCGGAACGCTTTAAGTTGCCGATCCTCACTTTTATTGATACGCCGGGTGCTTATCCTGGTGTTGATGCGGAAGAACGGGGACAAAGTGAAGCGATTGCTCGTAATTTATATGTCATGTCAAGTTTAAAAACGCCGATTATTTGTACCATTATTGGTGAAGGTGGTTCCGGAGGGGCTTTAGGAATTGGTGTCGGTGATAAACTTTGTATGTTGGAATATAGCACTTATTCCGTTATTTCTCCTGAGGGCTGTGCGTCCATTTTATGGAAAAGTGCTGAAAAAGCCTCGGAAGCGGCATTAGCCATGAATATGACTTCAGATCGTCTTAAAGAATTGGATTTGATAGATATTGTGATACCGGAACCTTTAGGCGGTGCCCATCGTAATATTAAAATGATGGCGAACAGTTTAAGTCTTGTTTTGCAAGAAAATTTGGATGTTCTGGATCGGGTTCCGATTGATGAACTATTAGAAAACCGCTATCAACGTTTTATGCAGTTTGGGCAATTTGATGAGGGGTAATGGTTAATGGTTAATTTTCTGGTTCCCACGCGCCGGCGCTCATCGTTATACACAAGTATTTAAGTATTTGATTTTAAAGTTATTTGTAGGGTGGGCAAGTGTTTTTTTGCCCACCTTCCTTAACCTTATATGGTGGGCAAGAAAAAGACTTTGCCCACCCTACATTTTGACTTATGTATAACGATGAGCGCGCCGGCGTGGGAACCCATTCGGGACGCGCCAGCGTCCCGTATGACGATCCGCGACGCTGGCGCGTCGTCACTGCATTCCCACGCCAGCGCGTGGGAACGAGAAAAAATCGTTGTTGGTGGACAAAGACTTTGCCCACCTAATGCCTTATTTGTGGTTATTGAATCAGTTTATCGTCAAGTTCAGTATAAAGCTTGAACTTGCCGTCTGCCGATAGGAGCAAAGCATTGTGAATTAACGCAGTTGCAATGATAATACGGTCTTGCGGATCACTGTGGTGTTCCTGCAAGTCAACAGCTTGGCTAGCTATTTCTGGAGTAATGGGGATGAGTTGTATATTTGAATAAGCCAGTGCTTTATCAAACCATTCATTACGTGGGCAGGAGAGTTGAATTCTATTATGCCGATCCAACCAAGAAACCTCAAACAAGCTGATAGCTGATACACCCACTTGGTCAGCCTGTTCGATATGCTTTAGCCAGATTGTTTTCAATTTAGGATTTTGGCTGATCCACCACAACCAAATATGTGTGTCTAAAATAATCATTTGGACAAATTCCAGTCTGATGAGGGGACACTGTCAAAAATATCACCCATGATTTTGACTTTATTGATAATATCTGGATGTGGGGTACGCTTTACATGTTTGCTCACATCTCCCAGCACCAGAAAAATAGTTTCAAATTGTTTATTTGCGGGTAATTTTGGCAGAAATTTGAGGTTTCCTGATTGATCAGTTTCAAGAATCAAGCGTTCAGCATACATAGTGATTTTCCTGTTATCGTTTTTTATAATTCTTGTAGTAGTCAAGATGATTCTTAATTCAGGAGAAATCCTATTTTTGGGAAAAATCGGATTTCTTATACTGATAACTGATATTAATGCCTCACACCAATTAAACCATTTGCTAGTTGATAAAGATTCTTAATAGCGGCTTCCCCAGTTTCCCCCGTCATGGGGGTAATAAGGTTTGCCAATTCTATTGCCCGCCCCGGGGGTAATTTTTGCGCTCTTTCTGCAAATTTGATGATGGCTTGTTGTTCTTCTAAGGGCAAAGCGATGGACATTGCCTGTGGTGATTCATTCGGTAGGTTTAAAGTTTTTACCTTTTCATCTTCATAGACTACGACTGTGCCAGCTGCTAAATCTCCTATTCTTTTAAAATCTTTATTGATAAGCATACTCATAAATCCAAAACCATATAAAAAGGGTAAAAAATCAACGGCACGTAGTAAATTTCGAATCATTGACGCGGACCAGTCCACCGGGGTGCCTAATTCATGTAAAACTTTAATTTTCATAGCACGTTTACCTGGGGTTGCGCCTTGCCTATATACTTCAAATAAAACAGGATAAAACCATTCAAGGATAAATATGGACATCA
>Ga0233403_10000397_pt1 | contig 20465 bp, 15 predicted proteins | sample Na_oxic_1_MG_FD_179866 | JGI IMG/M metagenome (GOLD analysis project Ga0233403, IMG submission 179866) | Seawater microbial communities from Saanich Inlet, British Columbia, Canada - Na_oxic_1_MG | ecosystem: Environmental > Aquatic > Marine > Inlet | place: Canada: British Columbia | collected...
TCGGAGATGAGGCAGGGGTGATCGGCAACAGATTTCAGCCAGACATAGAAGAAGTTTGACAGTTCGGAGTAATGGATGCTGTCAAAATAGGGCGGATCGGTAATCACGAAATCAACGGAATCATCCGGAACTGAAGGCAGCTCTGACGAGTCTCCGCAGAGAAGCATGGCCCCCCGGGGCGTCTGTCTCAGTTCCTCAAAGGACGACACAAAACTGGCGGATATTTTTCCATTTTCGGAGCAGACTGTCCGGATTGTGCCCCGCGAATCTTTGAACTTGTCATAAGGTTTCTGGCAATACTCCTTTGCACGGACATACCGCCGGTAACAGTTCGAGAAGGTGCCGGCCCCTTCTCTGCCCGCGCCCCAGACCGCATTTTCAACAGGCGTTGTTGTCAGAGGCATTGCATGATAGTTGAAAAGGTGATGCAGTTTCCGGTGCGGGTAATTATAAGGTGTCATCATATTATTATATTCCAGCGAGTTGGAGAATGCAGTGATGAAAGCATTGCGATATTCCTCTTCCTGGATATCCTGAATTGCCTCAATCAGGTAATTGAAGGCAAGCAATTGTCGGGCATTGAAAACTTCATGATAATACTGATAGTTGTGCCTCCTCCATCGGACAGATGATGCCCCTTCTGAGATCTTCTGTTTCGGAATTACCAGATATTCCTCAGACTCTCTCACGGTGAGTTCGATATGTGAGAATTTCGCGTAATCCGCCTCATCAGGGGATTTGTAAAGCCGGTCCCCGCACCTGTCGCACCAGTATTCTATGGCCAGAAGCGCCTCACCCATTTTTTCGCCGGTTTTCAGCCTCCTGATGAGCGATGTCCTGCCTTCGTCGCATTGCGGACAGACATAGTGGCCTCTGTCATAAGTCCCTGCCATCGGAGAGAAAACAGACTCGCACGACAGGCACACACAATCCCCCTCACCCGGCCAGTCGTTCAGGAAGAGACATTCCGGACAGAAAACAGTGGCAGGGTTGCCGGGGGAAGGCGGCCTGTTCCGGATTAAGCCCTTATTCAGCAAAGTCCGTTTGAACAAATAAACATTTTCCCCACAATGCAGGCATCTGACATAACGCACCCAGAACACATACAGACTGTCAGTCTGGGATTTGCAACGGACACACTCGGTTTTATACAGCGATCTGATTTTCTCACCGGCAGTCTGTTCCAACTGACGAAAGTAGTCGGAGAGTTTTTTCAGATCTGTCGGTCTGAGTGTCTCGCGCACAATCCAGAAAGAAACAGGGTTGAGATCGCATCCGACAACCTTTGCCCCGAGCCGGTTTGCCTCGGCCAGAGTTGTGCCGCCTCCCATGAAGGGATCAAGAATCACGACATCTTCCAGATTGTGACTTTTAAAATATTCGCTGTGCGGAGACAGAGAATCGCTGTTTGTGGCAAAAAGACTGCCGGCTGAACCAGTTGCCAAAAGAATGAGAGATCGGAACAGAGCCCCGGGACGACGTGCCCACCACTTGTGCAGGGAGTAAACCGGACGATAGTACTGGCGTTTGCCTGTCTCATCCCGGGCCAATTTGCTGATCATATCTTCAGTATGAGAATCTGCAAATTTTTCGTGTTGCATATTTAATCCTCAAGCCAAAAGAGGGAATCTGGCTGATGAATATCATCATATCCTCTTTCGTGATAAAAAGGTTCAAATGTCCTGCTGAACGGGAATTCATTGCAGAACTCCTGCCGCAGACTGTTCAGCAAATCAATACTCAGGCGACTGGAAAAATCTCCGTGTAATGCCAGATTGTACCATTCCGCCAACTGACTCTGGACAATAATGCCTTGAATGCTGTGGTTTAGCTGCTGACATACACGCTCTATAATTTCCTTTTCGCCATCTGCACAGACAATTACAATCTGATCAGCGGCAACTCCGTCAGAAATATCCTCGGCCAGTTCTTTTGTAAGTGTAAGATGCTTGACCTGCACAACAGGCCCAAAGTTTCCCCATATATCCAGCCCTCTGTCAGCCGCGTTTGTGACACCTGCACGATATAATCTGGCGGGCAAACGGACTGTCGGATTCTTGGTATCTATATTGAGCAACAAACGGGAAAAATCTTCAAATTCTTTCAGCAGGTCACTTCCTTCAGGATCGGCTGACACAGTGATAGTGACCTTCAAATGTCTGACAAGAGTGTTGAACAAGGCATATACAACAATTTCAAATGCTTTGTCGATACTGCGCTTTATCCCTTTATCCCTTACAAATTCCGAAAGAAACATATTTAAATCAAAGTTTTCTGCTCTTGAATTTTCAAGAATTTCACTAAGTTTCAGAATCCGATACTGCTTTTCCCGAACTTCTTTGACCCGAAGCGACTTGTTTCGTCCTCGCCCAACTGATCCTCGAAACCGTCGCTAGGCATATAAAAGCGCATCCCCTTTTCAATACTCACCGTGTGGTTGGTGAACTCGAAATCCGGTTTGGACCGCCTGTAGCCGATGCTCTGCCTGTCGCCCCTGATCATATTTGTCTCATCATTGTGAACATAACCAAGTTTTTCATGTAGCGGTGCCATTGTAGCAAACCAGGCTGATCTGTTGCTCCGAACATGGTATGTTCCGAGTGTATATAATCACCTCAAGTTTCGCACCCAACTTATCAGGCAGATACAGACAGTTGTGTCAGCACAGAATTTGTCGGATTCAATTTTTATTCGCATTGGGGTATAACTGTCTGATTTTACGTTGCCCAAAAAACGAAAAAAGCCAAATTTTCGATACCAGTTATCTGTAAAAATCCCTGATATGCGGGTATTCACAGGGGTGTGAAACTTGAGTAATCACATTGATGTTGTCAAGGCTTTTTGTTTTTTTTACACCGCCGAGTGGGAATACGAAAATTCGGAACCAGCTATGTGAGGTGGGCATGAAATGCCCATCTTTCTCTGTTCGGAAACCACGACATTGGTTCTGAGTGCCAGTTGTCATCGGACGCGTTCATTTTCCACGGATCAGCATCACCATTTCCCTGGCAAATTCTTTCATCTGTTCTGCCCGGATATTCAGATTCTCGGAAGCAGAAGCTGATTTGTCAGCGTTTGCCGTATTCTGGCAGGCTGCCCTGTCCATTCCGGCCACAACCTCATTCACCTGATCCGTACCACGGGCCTGTTCCTCGGAGGCTGCGGCAATTTTCTCTGTCAGTTTCTTCACTTTCCGGGTGATCTCACTTACCCTTGTGAAGGCCTCATCTGCCCTGCCTACAAGCTCTGTGTCGTCCCTGACCCGCTTCACAGTGCTCTCAATGAGGCCAGATGTGCTCTTCGCGGCATCAGTTGAACGGACAGCCAGAGTTCTCACCTCGTCGGCTACCACCGCAAACCCGGCCCCTGCTTTGCCTGCCCTGGCTGCCTCCACCGCTGCATTGAGGGCCAGAATGTTGGTTTGGAAGGCAATTCCGTCAATAAGCTTAATAATTCTGAACGTCTCCATGCCTGAGTCGGAGGTCTCTTCCATGGACCTGCTCAGTTCCGTCATCAGCCTGCCGGCCTCCTCCACAACCTGACCGGCTTCCTTCATGAATGCATTCACATGAGCAGCATTGTCCGCATTCTGTCTGATCATGGAGGAGACCTCTTCCAGTGACGATGATGCCTCCTCAATGGATGAGGCCTGTGCGGATGTTCTGTCTGCCAGGGACTGGCTGGCAGAGAGTACCTGTCCTGAAGCGGAAGCCACCTGCTCGGCGCATTCATTCATCTGATCCGACACTTTTTTCAGCACACGGACAATTCCCCTGGCAATGAAAAAAGCGATCAGCATGCCCGCCGCGACAACCACAATGCCTGCGATGAATATGACTCTTAAAAATGCTCTTGTCTTATCAAAGACATGTTTTTTTGTGAAAATGATTTCCACAAACCCGACAGTATGATTTCTGGCATTTTTCAAAGGAGAAAATATGATCAGTTCCTCATGGCCGTCCCTTACGACAGTTTTGTCTTTGTTACCATAGTCTCTGACACGCTTTGCACTCTCGGGATTGCCTTTTACAAATTCCAGTTCTGTATTGAAAACGGAAACAGAGCTGATAAGATTACCGCTGGCTCCTATCTTCAGCATCTCAATCGTCTGCTCAACAGTCTCTCCTCCGTCCAGAATCATTGCCTCCATGCCGATTGCCAGGTTGTCCGAGAGAAGCCGGACAATAAAATCGGAGCCGGCTGTCTCTCTCATTATATCTGCTGTCAGTTTTTCAATCCTGGGCGGGAGAATGAGCATAATGAATATGAGCATCAGAATGCCGGCACCCCCTCCGAGTGCCATGAGTTTGAACCTGATGGATGACATTGTTTCAGCCTCACTTGGTAAGGATAGAGGGTAGAGGATAAAGGGTCAGAAACTCAGCTTGACTCCTCCGTAAACCCATCGGCCGGGCATTGTGAAGCCGCTTTCGGTGTAGTCTTTGTCCAGAAGGTTTTCAACCCTTGCCCAGATATCAGCATTTTCGGAAATCTTATAGGTGACAGCCAGGTCCAGTGTGGTCACATCGCCTTCCTCCCACCGAACCCGGTTATAATTCGTATCGTTAAGCGGCACAATTTTTTCACTCATCCAGTTCAGTCTGCAAAAGACTGTCAGATTCTCAGTGGGATAAAGAGATGCTGTGATGTTCACTTTGTTTTTAGGGAAATGTTCTTTTCGGATCCATTTGCCGGTGGCATTGTCTTTATATTCGGGGTTTGTGTAGGTATAAGCCACGCCGAGTTTCAGATATTTCCAGGGTCTCAGGTACAGGTAACTCTCAAAACCCTCGGTTTTGGCCTCGGTTGCATTCTTGTATTTATTCAGGGACATATCATAGACGATCAGGCTGTCGAAGTCTATCCTGAAATAAGTGATCCCCAGATTGATCTTCTTTTCCATAAGGAACTGATCCACACCGATCTCATAACTGACGCTTTCCTCAGGCTCCAGATCAGGATTGCCGATGGTGATCATCTCGCCCATGAACAGGTATCCGCCATAAGATTCGTAAAGGGAAGGTGTCCGATAGCCTGTGCCTGCATGACCGTGTATTTTGGTATTGAGTTTGTCAAAGATATACGCGGCAGAAACCTCCCACAGGAACTCGGAACCGAATTCTTCGGGGCTGTTATATCTCCCTCCCGCGTCAAAAAGAAGTGTCTCGTCCAGAAAAGCGGACTGAAATTTGAAAAAAGCATCCCATACATACCAGTCATAGTCAGAGTAAACCGGATCGTATATGCCCTGATACTGATCCAATGGTTCCTGACTGTGGTAAGCTGCTTTTTCATAATCAAATCCCACGATCATGGTCAGCCAGTCTGCGGGATGAATATTGTGCTGCATCTCAATATATGTTGTGTCGCCGTTATAATCAGACTGGTTGCCTGAGACATCTGACAAGAAATAATGACGTTCAGTCTCGCTGTAAGCGCCTTTGAGCGTATAGTCCCAGATCGGAGATATTTTGTGGTTGAAAAATACGCCCAGATGAAAGATCCGGTTTTCAAGATGCTGGTCTCCGGCTGCCTGGTTTTTCACCAGTTCAAGATTTGCATCCAGTGACGGGGTGTTATTGTTCAAGGCAGCACTGTTGTCAAAGAAGAGAGAAGTCAGTTCCAGAGAAATATTCTCCCCCAACTTCACGCCTGCTCCGGTGGAAATGCCCAGATTTTCATAATCGTAATCATGTTCACCGCTGTTTCTCTGGCCATCGGTATCAATATATGTCAGGTTGAGATCAACATAATAGTCATCCTCACCATAAGCGAGCCGGTCGCTTTTCATAAAAGTCGTCTGATCTCCGACTTCAATGCGAGATTCATAGTTAAGCCCTTTTTTCCATTTCTCGGTAATGATATTGATCACTCCGCCCATTGCCTGGGAACCGTAAAGTGTGCTGTTTGTTCCTTTGAGGACCTCAATGCGATCAACATTGCTTCCGTTGTAAAAGTCCTGAGTAAAAGCCCGCAGCGTATATTGGGTGTCAGCAGCATCTCTCAGAGGCATGCCGTTGTACTGGAACTGGGTAAACCGGGACCCTGCCCCTCGCATACTGATACTGGAAAGTCGTCCAGGCCCCCCGTTTCGTTTCAAATATACCCCGGGAACATTATCAATCATCTCGGGCAGAAAATACCCCTGGGCATCTTCCATATCCTTCCGGCTCACAACACTGATGCTTTTGGTCATCTTTGACAGCGGGGTTTCCGTTCTGGTCGCTGTCACTACGGTCATGTCCAGCAGCTCATCAAGAGACAGTTTCACCAAATCCTTAGCTGTCTTCTGTTCCTCAGCTGATATCTGTGCCGGAAAACTGAGGACAAACAACAATGCAAAGGGCAGCATCCTTTGAGCGAAGCTAATTCTGGAATTTTTCATATCTGATTCCTTTCTTTGTGATATTTTCATTCAAAAGTTGTTGAAACTTTGAGTATAGCGTAATTCCAGCTTATGGCCTCATCTTTTGACGATGACAGGTTAAGCAGAATCTGAGGTTTTCCTCCGGAAATACCGACCCCCAGCGTAACTCCCTTTGCTACAAGTTCGGGTATCCCGGTAATGCTTAATATCTTGTTTTTCCTTGTGTAACGGAGAACTTCATCCAGCTTTGACTCATCTCCGATATAAACTGCGGAAGGTTTGTCCGAAGGCAGCTCATCGCTTTCATTCACAGCAGCCAATGACGATTGTCCGATTTTTTCACCTGTCACCGATTTCATTTCAGCAGCAAAACCAGGGGCACTTATGACATGGACAGAAATATCACCTCCGCTGCTTATTCCCTCGTTAAAGGAGAGAACTTTCACAAAAATTGCCGCCTGAATCTGTCCCGGGGCTTTTTGAATCTCGCCAGCATAAGATTCACCCGTTGGCACAAACAACGTAATCGCTGCGAGTGCTGTTAATAATCTGACATGCTTGTTAAATTTTTGCATGGCCATCCCCTTTTCAAACTGATTTTATTGATAATATTGACACCGACGGCAGTTCCGGCAAAAATCGGAAGCAGGAACCTTGTTTCAGACAGACAGAACAAAACTGACAGATTATGTCCCGGCTTTCCGATCTGAAAAAATTGTCAGAATTCAGACCTGCTTTTTCAACTGTCTGATTTTATTATAAACGAATCTGACAAAGCAGAATCAGATTTGACAATATCAGTCAATTGCATGTTTGTCAATATCTGTTTTATGATATGTGGATCAGTCATGATTTTTCTGATATGTTATTGCCCGGTCAGACGGTCTCAAGCCTTCCTAAGATTCATTCCCCTCTCTGCCATCAGGTCTTGCATGGGCGATCAGGCGGGAAAATGCCTCACCCCCTCCAAAAAAAATTGGTTTTGCCGGAATTGTTGTTGCCGATGAGGAGGGTGATTGGCCCAGGCTGAGCTGGGTGTCAACATGGGCCCGATAGTTTTTCAATCTTATTTTCTCAAACAATTTATAAGCCCTTATGTCAAGAACAATTTATGAATTTCTTATTTTTTTTACGCGGTGTGCAATTTTTTTTTACCACATCCCCCAAAGCATCCCCTTATTATTATTATATTATTATTCTGTCAAATCTGCCAGTTTCCAAATTTACCCATGACAAATTGCAAAATCAGGCAGTTTATTTCGGCGATTTCGACACCTCACGAAATAATTGGATAGGCGATCACAAAGAATATGAGTATTTTTTCTCATAATAAAATCGTCTTATTTCTCCCACGCAAGCCATCCCTCCCGCCCCTCAATTTCTTTTGGAACAAGAAACCCGGTATGAATTTCCGGAAATTCTCTGAGAAGGGAACCGAGCGGAACAAGAGATATGCTCCCTGATTTCGCCATACGGACAAAGCGTTCAAACATTTTCAGACAGACCAGGCCCTCTGCCTCGGCGTGGATAGTCAGCACATTGAGCTTTCCGGGTTTTATGAGAGACAGCATATGCTCATTATAATTTTCCTCTGTGATTCCCTCATGTCCGATCACTTCGTCATAAGTGGGCAGCGTCACCGGGATCTGGGGCTGGGAAAGTGCTTCTCCGTTTACCACAGGGCGGAAGATGCTTTTCCCCCGGCAATCGCTGTTGTACTCAAAAGAAAATTTTGTTTTCTCTTTCAGCACAAGTTCATTGCATTTCCACGCCGGCACCGCTGAACAGGCGGGCGCATAACCGAGAATCCTTGTCAGCATTGCCACGCCCCTGTCCAATTCTTCATATATTGCCATGCTGTCCATGGAATCCATACGCGCCTGCCATGCGTGATGATCCCACGCATGCAGACCGGTTTCATGTCCGGCATCAGCGGCGAAGCGTATGACATGGCCCAGTTTTTCACCGATAACCGGCCCGGGCCAGAGTGTGCCTTTCAGCAGAATGTCCCAGCCATACAGACTCGAAGCCTTTGAGCGTAGCATTTTCCGCAGAAAAGAGGGACGAATCAGTCGCCGGAGATGCCGTCCCATATTATCTGGTCCGACGGAGAAAAAAAACGAGGCTGTAATGCCGTAGTCGTCAAAAATCCGGCACAGATTCGGAACCCCGTATTTGGTTCCCCTGAAAGTGTCAACATCAATTCTGAGACCGAGTTTTGTCATTATCCACGTGCCAGTTAGCAGTTTAAGTAATCGGTGAGGCGAGCCGGAACCGGAAAACCCGGGCTGACGCTATTTCGGAGAGAAATTGACAGCCTTGGAAGGCGCAGGGTGTCACTGGAAATCCGAAACCTCCCTTACACAAAAAAATCCCATTGGGACAGTTTCCGGAGGCTCAAAGCGTAAACCATCCGAATCCGATGCGAATAAGCGAATGGTGAGTGTCCTGTTCTGAAAAAAGCCGGGTTTTTTTGCCATGCACAATTTTTTGTCAGTTCTGTTTCGTGCCGCTGTAGGTGAATGCCTTTCCGATCATTTTGATGAACGACCCTTTGTCAATGCCGATATCTTTGCCGCATACGCACCTTATCTTATCTCCTTCCTTTTTTTCTGAAATATACAGTTTTGTTATTCTGGACTTGTGACATCTCAGCACTTCGCCCTTGCCGAATTTCTCGTATTTCCATAATTTGCGTTTGCACGCGGCGCATTTTACAAGCAGCATTCCGAACTCCTGTTTCAGAATATCACGTCATACTTCTCGTTAAACTCGTCAATGACGGCAATAAATTCCTCTGGCAGTCTTTCTCTGGCAATGGTGACAATCTGACGGGGGATGTCCTTGTAATATGCCTGCGCTATGCCGCCGGTGATGCAGGCAATGGTGTCGCTGTCGCCTCCGAGGGAAATGCCTTTTCGCACAGCATCCTCATAATTCTCCGATTCCAGAAAAGCTGTAACGGATTCCGGCACGGTTCCGTGGCAGGACACATCAAAGAAATACTCCGGGCGGATTTCATCAAGGGTGCGGCTGAGGTCGTAATCAAAACGTCTGGTAATTTCCTCTCTGATATTTTCCCTGGTCTCTCCTGTGCGGGCCATGAAGATTGCCAGTGCAGTGGCCTGCGCGCCTTTGATGCCTTCGGGGTGATTATGCGTCACTGCCGCACTTTTTTCAGCTTCTGCCAAGACATCCCCGGCAGAGCCAAAGGCAAATCCCACCGGGCTGACCCTCATGGCCGAGCCGTTTCCCCAACTGTTGTAAGGTGCGGTGTTTTCGGAGAGCATCCAGTGATAAAAAGCGGCGCCGTAGCCCGCTCTGGGATATTTCACGGCAAATGTTTTCAGAGAAGTCGCGTAATCCTTCTGATTCAGGATGGCATAGGCCACGGCCACAGTGAGAACGCTGTCATCCGTGAACCGGGAATGGGGCTTGAAAAGCTGAAATTTTGTTGTTTTTATGGGGTGGGCCTCATAAACTGAGCCGATCATGTCGCCGATGATTGCACCGATCATTTGTATTATCCTCCTTTGAGAAGATGCGGTCTCGTTACGAGGCAGAGCCTCGCAGCGAAGAAAATCCTTTTCTGATCTGACATCCCTGTAGTTATAAAAGATCCGAGGCAGGCATCCGGAGATATGCCGCACGGAAACTCCGACATGGGAGGCCGAACCTCGGGCCATCATGCAATCGGGCTTTCCCTCGCATCATTCTTACTGCTTATCTCACTCATATTTCTCCGAGTCCTCCTGATTTTCCGGCAAGTTTTTGATTCCTCCGTCAGATCTGTGATACCTCTTTTCTAATGATATGTGGGCTTATCCTTGTCATCCTTATCTTTGCCTCCGTCTATCACGCTGAACCGGGATTTTCTTCTGCGGAACTGCCATTGCAGGTATCTGAGATAAAGTGCGTCCGGATCAAACACATTTCCGGGGCCTTTGAAACAGATATAACCGAAGAGCATTCCCCCGAGATGATACGCACCGTAAGGATTGGCCTTTGCCAGAAAGGTCAGCACGGTGATAAGAACGGTTCCGTAGCTGAGATATTTTGCTTTCAGGGGCAAAACAAACATCAACAGTATGGTCGCCTCCGGATTGAGCAGCCCGAAGATGACGATGATGGAAAGCAGACTCGGCATCATGCCTGAAAAGGGCGCGTAAAAACCGGAAACATCGCCCATTATCAGCCCACACAGCGCGCCGCCCAATGCAGAGAAATAGAACAGCATGAGAAAGCGTTTCGATCCCAGCACAGCCTCCACAGGCCCGATGAAAAAGTAGAGAATCAGGCAGTCAATAAGAAAACTCAGGGGTGCGGCAGGGTCATGGATAAAAGGATGCGTCAGTATCTGCCAGAAATGAAAATTTCCGTCATCAAAAGGCCGGAGCATGAGAAATGAGACAATGGGAATATTCAGCCAATGTTCGAAAATCAGTTCCGCCACATAAATGCTTCCATAAATGATGACAAGTTTTTTTCCCAGCGGTGTCAGGCCGGAGCCGAACCCGTAGGACATTCTTTGTTCGTATCGCATTTTTGCCTCCGAAAAAGTAATTCATAGTTCGCCATTACACTTGGTGATCAGCTCCAGAAATTAACTGAAATCACCAATAACCGGATTGATTTGTGCAATGGCTATTTTCATGACATCTTTTCTCCGTGTTTTAATAAATTTTCATCATGTCTCAATCATCAAGTGATATGTGATTCCCATGGATTTCATTTTTTTGTCACTCAGATTTTTTATCCGATTTTGGGCATCCTTCATTTGTCAGTTGACACTTTTGAAAGAACAACGGGACACAGATAAACGCAGATGAGTTTGTTCCTCAGAAAAAGTGCAAACTATTTTTGAAGTAATATGAAAGATGCCCGATTTTGTCAAGGCTTTAATCTCAGAAGGTGTCTGAAAACTGTCAGATATTGGAAATTCCACCCCATGCAGGAGACGCGGGAGGATGGGATTTTTGCCACTGTCTAATGCGATCCCAGTTTTTGCAGAATGTGAATCGCCTCTGCCAAACCAATGTTTCCATCTTCGTCAATATCTGTAAAAGAGAGGCTGACCTCCGTATCCATTCCGGCCAGCAGTCTCAGGCACAGGATCGCATCAGCGAGTCGGAATGAGGGAATTCCGGCAGGCTGCGAAAGAACCTCTATGCTCACCGTCGCCATACTGTTTCCTGATTTCCCGTCGCTGACCATGTAAATGAATGTGTCTGTTCCTGTGAAATCTTTCTCCGGGGTGTAGGTGACGGTCTTGTCTCCGTTGACAAGGGCTGTGCCATGCTCGGGGGCGGAAAAAATGATGATTGCCAGCATGTCCGTGTTTGCATCGCTGTCGTTTTCCAGCACCTCAGCCAGCAGGGATTTATTTCTGTAGGTGACCTCGGTATCATCTCTTGCCAGAGGGGGATAATTTTCCAAAAACGGAAGGTGACACACCTCAAGTCCCCATGCGTTCAGAGTTCCCTCACTTCCCCCATAAATATCACTGATCTGCAACTGCCATTCCCCTGCAACAGATTCTCTGTCCAGCCTGTCCAGACTGTTTATGGGACGATAGACCCCGGCAAACGGCGAACTTCCGTCTTCAATATTCTCCTCAGCCTCGTCATCCAGAATTGTATCTTCCAGATGACCCTTTGTGGCATTCAGTTCTTCAAGCAGGGTGAGCCGCGTACCTGCCGGAGAAATCAGAAAAGCCCTGAGAGATGCCAGAAAAGAATGCTGAATATTCAATACGACATTGATATCCCTGACAATCCCATATATATCGGGGCTGATGCTTTGGATAATGCCATCACTGTCTCCGGACGGAATGGCTGCGGGCAGATTCTCCCCCTCAAAAACATGGCATTCCTCACCTGTCAGAACGCTTATGATTCCCGAGACACTTTCCGTATCGTCACTCACCGTATAGGCAAAGCTGTCCTCCCCCACAAAACCCGGTGCAGGCGTATAGGTGACTGTGTTGTTGTCGGCATTCACCTCCGCAGTGCCGTATCCGGGAGCCGACACACCTGTCACACGGAGCGTGTCTCCGTCCGGGTCTGTGTCGTTATTCAGCACTGCAATGCTCACCGGGGCATCCTTATCCGCAGATACGGAATCACGCTGTGCCAGAGGGGGCTGGTTCCCGGTTTCCGCATCTTTTGTTCCGTGGAGAATAAGCTCCCAGGAGACAAAGGTTCCCTTGTTTCCGGCTTTGGGATCGGCAATATCCAATTGCCAGATACCAGCGGATGACTCATTCCAGTTGCGGACAGTCATGAATTTCCATGCCTTGTAGTCCGGGTTTCTGTCACCATGGGATTCGGCCAGAATGTTTTCTGTGCCGGAAGGCGAAATCAGGATGACTTCAAGATCACCGCGGTATTCATGTCTGGCATTCAGGACAATTTCCACATGCTCCAGACTGATGTTCTGATCCACATGAATAAATGAGGATATTCCCTCCTCATCTCCGTCCGGGATGGGCAGATTGAGGATTTTTGGATCAGGGGACAGCAGAATCGCCTCGCCGACCTGCTGCCAGTTCTGGGACAGCAGCACCGCCCCTTCGGCATCGGCCCTGCCGAAGCCGTATTTGTGACTGATATGCAGTCCGGCACCATTGACGGCCCATCCCGCATCCTGATGATCGTTTCTGACCGCGCTTCGGATCAGGATATGCTGAACATCCCGCCAGGTGAGGTTCGGGTTTGTCTCCAGCATCAGCGCTATGATCCCCGCTGCCAGAGGTGCGGAAGCCGAGGTGCCGCCGAAATCATCAGTGCAGTCATCCGAGCTGCTCCCCTGCCGGCCTGAGAGATCACTCGTGGTAATTCCCGCACCGTTGCCGTCACTCGGTGCCACGACGATCATGGCCGCACCGGGTTCCGCGTAGTAAGGCTGTTTCCCCTTATGATCCACAGCTCCCACAGCAATGGTGAACCGGGAATTGGCGTAGCCGTCATAATTGATATTGTCATCCACGCTTTTTCCGTTTCCCGCTGCCCACACATAAATATTTCCCAGACCGTTCCGCCCGTTCTGAATATTATCCGCCAGTGCGGCAGATGTGAGAGGTCCCGGCTCCTCCAGACGTTTTGCATCATCATCCGGCCCCCAGCTGTTGCTGTAAATATGGATATCATCCCGGTGAAAAGACAGGGCATCAGCCTCCTGCGCGTCAGTGCTTTCCACTGCGATCAGGCGCAGACCGGCCAGGCCCGCACGATAAGCCACACCCAGACCGCAGGTGTTGTTATCCCGTGCCGCGGCCGCACCACCTGCCGAAGTGCCGTGAGCATCATATTTCGAAGGTGCGGGATCCGAATCATCATCATTGAAATCATAGCTGAGTTCCTTTCGGTAGTTGGCCGCAATATCAGGATGGTCATACTGCAAACCGTCATCAGCAATGCCGATGACGATTCCATTTCCGCTAATCTCCTGCTCCCACACAGGTGACACATTGATGTCTTCCCCGGAGGCTCCGCCACTCTGCCCCATATTTTTCAGATGCCACTGATCAGAAAAAAGAGGGTCTTGAAAGGTGATTCGTGATGCCTGATGCCCGATGTCTGATTTCCCGGAACTCCTGCTTTTTCTCGGAAACCGCCATCTGGCAATCTGCTGAACATGCCATTCAATGCCGCCTTCCTTTCTCAGTTTCCGTCTGACATCAGCGGCTTTTTTGTGAAGTTGGGTGTCGGGGAAACGAAACAGGCAGATGCCGGGCAGATAACCGATTTGCCCCAGATTCTCCGCACCCACGGATTTGGCAACTGTGCTCGGTTCTTCACCGGGCTTCAGGCATATCGCCCATGTATCCGTAAGAAGACGCGTTTCGGAAGAACGCACTGAGGCTTGGGAAGACGGCATTCGGGCATGTTTTTCAGAAGCATGGGAGGGGAAGCCGATCATGATAGTGCAGGCAACCACGCATATAGCTGTGCAAATATTTTTTTTCATAGCTTTTTCAATATTTTTTGGTGAGGTTGACGAAATTTATCATGACAACAGCCGGCAGATCGGAAAAGTCTGCACAGTCCCGGTGCTCAGGCTGTCTGTCATGTGAGCGGAATGTCTGTTTTTACAAAGACTGCCTGATCTGCATTTTCAGTCATTTCCGATCTGCTGACAGTTTTATTCAAAGAAAAATTCCTGATTTGTTTATTAGTCTGGAATTTATATTTTGTCAATGTGTTTCGGGGTCCCCCTGCTTCCGGTGAATTACCATATCTTCGGATGGTTTCGGATTTACCAATCAGAATTGAGTGGCTTCTGCCGGATTGATAAATCCGGTAAAATGATGCTTGGGTAAACCGGGGCATTAGGCCAAATACGTCTTATCAGAGACCTTGTCTGTCAATTTTGTTCCTGAACCACTGTTTTTTTTGTTGACATCACCGAAGATATCTGCCTATAAACAATTTCTTTTTTCAGAGAAAGTATTCAACAGTTCCAATTTTTTATAGGTTTAACAGCGGAAACATAAAAAAACGGGGAAAGCGACTGGTTATTTTTCAATATTCGGAAACTGGCACAGTCAAAGAAATAAAAATCTGTTCCCGAGTGTTGAAATGAAATTCAAACATGCTCGGAAGTGCCAAAATGCAATATTGGAGAAATGAGAAATGGATAATGAATACATTGTCAGACACGCTGAATCCGATGATGACGGCAGGAAGCTGAAGGAATTTTTTTCGGAAATTTTTCATCCTGAGAATGTGGGAACCCTTGCCGAAACCATGTTTCATCATCTTCCCCGTATGAAAAAAGAATACTGGTTTATTGCGGAAGAAAAAAAGACATCAGACATTGTTTCTGCTTTTGCACTGATTCCCTGGACATGGGAAATGGAAGGCATCAGGCTCAGAGTTGCTGAAATGGGCATCGTGGGAACCCGGAAAGATCACCGGAATAAGGGATTTCAGACGATGCTGAACAGGGCCTTTGACAATACGCTTGAAGAGGAGGAATTTGATATTGCCGTTATTCAGGGCATCCCCGGCTTTTATCATAATTTCGGATATTATTATGCTGTTTCTTTTGAAAACCATATCAATATGCCGCCTCATGCCATTCCGGACGAATATGGGAAAGACGGATACATATTCCGTTCTGCCAGTCTGGAAGATATTCCGTATCTGATGCAGGAGGATGAGAAATACAGAGCGTCTTTTCTTGTCTCTGTCTTCAGAGATGAGGCAAACTGGAAATATTTGTTGGACCAAAGCCTCGGAACCGAATATGGATCAGAATATCTGATTATTGAAAATGCTCAGAAAAAAGAGAAATTTTACTGTCGGATGCCGTTTGAGGGTTTCGGACAGGGGCTTATCATCAGTGAAATCAGTGCCTGCATCAGCCATGATGCCCTGACCCATCTTCTCGCATTCTGCAAACAAAAGGCTGTGGAACGCAACAAGCCTTATATCCGCCTGAATCTCCACAACGATTCGGTGCCAGGCAGAATTGCGATTTCCATGGGCGCTGAGAAAGGCAGACCGTATGCGTGGCAGATAAAAATTCCGGACAAGGTGAGTCTTCTGAAAAATATCGCACCGATTCTTGAGAAACGGATGAAAAACAGTTGCTTTGAGAATTTTTCAGGCATTCTGAGGCTGGATTTTTTCAAAACAAAAACAGATATGATATGGAATGAGGGGAGGCTCGAATCCGTGATGCCGGGAGGAAAGGAAGACTGCCACAGCACATTCTGCGTGAATGCGGATATGTTTCCTGCCTTGTGTCTGGGACACAGAACCTGGCAGGAACTGCAATATGTCAGACCGGATATTTTCCCGGGAACACAGTATGTCAGACCGAATCTTTATGCGGCATCAGATAAAAGCGGCCTTTTGGCGGACACGCTTTTTCCCTCCGGCAAATCATGGGTTTATGAACAATATTAGCCCGTCAATCCACCCCTTTGAATGGCCGGGATGTCTTTTCACGCGGTCACCGCCCGCTCAGAGGACCAGCCTTTGCCAATCCTGACAGGGCAAAGGGAAGAGAGATCAATTTGAAAAAAACTGATGATTTATGTTTGCTCAACATTTTTAGTTAAAAAGGAGAAGTTCTATTGCGATTTTCAAAGAATAACGATGTTTTGGGAACCACCAACCGGGGTAATCCGGCTGAATCAGGTCTTTGCACACTTTGCCGTGCGGATTGCACAGGCAAATGCGAAACCTGGCTTTCAAGCCTTGTCGGACGCAAACTGCTTTATCCGAGAAGCTACGGCATCGTAACAGCGGGTGCCAACAATACGACTCATGTGGGGGTTTCCTACAACTCGCTCAGAATTCAGGGATACGCTTACGGCGCCCAGGGTCTGAGCGATAATCTGACCAACAATCCTGATGACTGTATTTTCCCGAATGTGACCCTTGAAACCGAATTCGGCAAAGAAGTGAAAACAAAGGCCCGCATTCCCCTTATGACAGGCGCGCTCGGTTCCACGTTTGTTGCTGCAAAATATTGGAATTCCTTTGCAATCGGCGGTGCGCTTGTGGGCATTCCCGTTGTTATCGGTGAAAATGTCGTGGGTGTTGACCGTGAATCGGAAATATCTCCCGGGGCCGAAAAAAAAGGCAAGATCAAATGCTCCCCCGAACTGGAACGGCGCATAGACACCTATCTCCGTTACTATGACGGCTACGGCGCTATTATCGTGCAGCTCAATGTTGAGGACACCCGTAATGGCGTGGCGGAATTTGTTGCTGAGAAATATGGCGACAAATGTATCATTGAACTGAAATGGGGTCAGGGCGCCAAAGATATCGGCGGCGAAATTCAGGTGAGAAGCCTTGATTATGCAATTTTCCTGAAAGAACGGGGTTATGTTGTTGATCCGGATCCCACACTGCCGGAAGTCCAGCAGGCTTTTGAAAACGGCTCCATAAAATCTTTTGCCCGCCACAGCCGGTTGGGCAGCACGAATCTGGACTCAGTGGATCAGGTGCGTGAGGATTTTATGAGCAGCGTTGAATATCTCCGCGGCCTCGGATTCAAGAGAGTCACCCTCAAAACCGGTTCCTACGGCATGGAGGAACTGGCAATGGCAATAAAATTTGCCACAGACGCACAACTTGATCTTCTCACCATTGACGGTTCCGGCGGCGGAACAGGAATGAGTCCGTGGAACATGATGCAGAGCTGGGGCGTTCCCTCAATCAATCTTCATGCAAAGGCATATGAATATGCCAACATTCTGGCCGCAAAGGGACTGGATGTGGTTGACATGTCCTTTGCCGGCGGCTTTGCACTTGAAGACCATATATTCAAGGCACTGGCACTGGGCGCACCGTTCACAAAGCTTGTCTGCATGGGAAGAGCCATCATGATTCCCGGATTTGTGGGATCAAACATTGAAGGCGCTATTTATCCTGAGAGAAGGGCGGATGTCAACGGTCACTGGTCAGAACTGCCCAGAACAGTCCAACGGGTTGGAAACACTGCCAAAGAAATTTTTGCCTCGTATTTTGACGTGGAGAAAAAAGTGGGCAAGGATGAAATGAAGCATATCCCCTACGGCGCGATTGCTTTTTACACAATGGCTGACAAACTCTCATGCGGTTTGCAGCAGCTTCTGGCAGGCGCGAGAAAATTCTCCGTGGATCAGACCACACGCGAGGATATTTTTTCCGGCAACCGGGAAACCGCAGTGGAAACAGGAATTCCGCATGTTTCAGATATTAATGATGAAAGTGCAAAGAAGATTCTTAACGCCAGATAAGGCGTTTTGGATAACAACTCTTTGCTCCCGTACCCGGTCAGATTGAATTTGAGGAATTCAGGCGGAGGCCTGCCAGGTTTTGGAAACCTTGCAGGTCCCGGGTTGATCCGTCAGAATTGACGTGTCCAGGTACTTGTTCCCAAACGGCATTTCTCCGTTTGGGAACAACATCCCTGCCTTTTTCCGCTTTTCAACCCTCTCTCAGAACGCGAACTGCCCACCTGAGCGGCTCGCCTGAGATTGATAAACTCAGGCCCGAAAATATATTTGAAAGGTGACATTATGAAAGCAGATACCTCAGATGTTATAGAAGGAATTATATGGCTGGTTGTCATCCTCATCTGGTTTATCAGCAATATTGTGAAAGGCCGGAAAAAGAAGAAACCTGCAAAACTTTCCCAGGCAGAAAAACAGGAAGACAGTCAGCAATCTTCCCGGCGGAAAGCAGGGGGACTGCTCAGTGGCAACCTCAAAGGTTTTTTTAAGGAAGTTGCCATGTTGCTGAAGCGGGAATCTTCGCCACAGACACCGCCCGGACAATCCTTTACGCTGCCTGCCCAACCCCGGGAAACAAAGCCTCCGCTTATTGCACCGGAAGAAATCAGACATAAATCGTTTTCTTCTGAATATTATGATGAGACAGAAGGTGACTCAGGGATGAAACTGTCCGGGGATGAACTCCGCCGGGCCATTATATATAGCGAGATCATCGGGCCGCCAGTCGCGTTGCGGAGTGACGAGAGGCGATTCTGAGAATCACCCGTTCACAATTTGCTCTGCCCGGATTGCCAAATCCGAGGTGTCCGGCGGATTTGCCAATCCCAGAGAGCAGAGCTTAAATCTTTTATTAGACTGCCCCACCAGCATAAATTGCGCTTCATAAGGAACAACATCCGGATTTATTTCAGAATGTTGCCCCGCAGTCATCATTCCTGCGAAAGCAGGAATCCACTCTGTGAAAAGCCCAGTCTGTGGCGAAGGCAGGTATATATTCAGGTATCTTATGGAAAAAACATTCATCAAACTGCTTGAGAATTTCAGTCTGTTCATAAAAAAAGCGATGATTGCCGCCTATGTTCCTCTGGAGATTAATACGAAACTTTCCTGGGGAGTAATTGTATGCGGCCTCGTCATCTTTTCACTGACAATCGGATATAACGACAAGAGGAAGATGAACAGCGGTCAGCTGATCACGCTGATAGCAACTTATGTACTCATTATGTTCGTATTAACAGCCAACTATATGGATATGGACAAGTTTGTGGAAATGATAGAGGAAAGAAGCATTTCTCCTCCGATAATCATTTTGTTCGCCATCAGCGTCATTTTTATTCTAGCGGCTTGGCTGGGGTCGTCAGGACGAAAAGATGCGGGAAACCTGATTTGTGTTATACTGGTCATACCCGTCATTGTTCTGGTGTTAAGCAACGGGAGAATATTGTATGAGGTGGATGAATTAGCAAAAGACTTCTTTCCCCGTTTCAGAAATCCTTTTGACAAAACATCCGCAAGAACAGAAAAAATCAGTTTGTGTTGCAAATGGCTGGAGCCGAAGAAAATCGAAGAGATCATCAATTCCCATCCCACAGTGTCCGCGAGCGCTGTGTTTATTTATCAGGATGAAAACGATGGAGAAATAAAGCCTTATGCATTTATTGAGGCGGTTCCCAAGCAGGAATGCTCAGAGGATTATCTCAGGGATACAATAGTGCCATTTGTCAAAGATGAGTTTTATGAGAAAGAGATTGAAAGGTATCAGCTTCCCGTGTGGTTTGAGTGTGTCAGTGAAATTCCCAAAACAGTCGGAGATGAAATCAGACGGAGTAAACCGCCCACCGAAACTCCTAACGAGGAAATTGAAAAAATTCTCGCGCAGCATCCGGCAGTGGCGGAAACAGCAGTTATCTCTTATAACGATGGTAATAAAATCAGAAGGATATGCGCCTTTATGGTATTGGAGGATGGAGAGGAGGAATCAGAAGAATTGCAAAAGGATATCCGGAAGTTTGCATACGAAAAATTTTCCAGAAATAGCATCGGCCCCTATCTGACACCCTCCCGCATAGAATTTGTACCTGAAATACCCAAAACGGAAACTGTCAAACGCTATAAGCTGAAGACACTGTTGTTTCAGAAATTGCATGACAGTTAAAGTTTTGTTTTATTTTAAACGAGGTCCGGTTGTTTTGAAAACCTCCGAGGTTTTGTTTTAAAGGATGTCCGGTTGTTTTGAAAACCTCGGAGGTTTTGTTTTAAAGGATGTCCGGTTGTTTTGAAAACCTCGGAGGTTTTGTTTTAAAGGATGTCCGGTTGTTTTGAAAACCTCGGAGGTTTTGTTTTATTTTAAACGATGTCCGG
>Ga0233403_10000398_pt1 | contig 20460 bp, 15 predicted proteins | sample Na_oxic_1_MG_FD_179866 | JGI IMG/M metagenome (GOLD analysis project Ga0233403, IMG submission 179866) | Seawater microbial communities from Saanich Inlet, British Columbia, Canada - Na_oxic_1_MG | ecosystem: Environmental > Aquatic > Marine > Inlet | place: Canada: British Columbia | collected...
AAAATAAATATGATTATATACCTCAAAAACTGAATAACCTTAAAAATCAATGAATTGTATATTTCAATGCTCAAAAATAGAGCCTGGCGAAGTCAAATAACATCAAAAACTTGAAGATCGAGTAGTAGCAATTAATTTTTATATTAAATTTGATAGCATTAAATAAAAAAAGTGATTAACTTTTTAGTCTATCCTCTTTATTTTTTTTGTTAAAAAAACTATTATGGCACTTTATATTACTGATGAATGTATTAACTGCGATGTGTGTGAACCGGAATGTCCTAATGGTGCAATTAGCCAAGGTGAAGAAATTTACATTATTGACCCAAACTTATGTACTGAATGCGTTGGACATTATGAAACCTCACAATGTGTAGATGTTTGTCCAGTTGATTGCATCCCTAAAGACCCCAATCATGAAGAAAGCGAAGAAAAATTGAGAGAGAAATACTATCGTTTAACTAAAGAATTAACTTAAAATCAAGTAATTAATGTGTCAATAATCACCCCGTGTCTAAAATCGTTGTCATAAAACACTTGCAGTATGGGATGACTTTTTAGTAGAATCCCAAAAACAAGGGCCGTTAGCTCAGTTGGTAGAGCAGCTGACTCTTAATCAGCGGGTCGTAGGTTCGAACCCTACACGGCCCACTAAAATTAAGATGATTATTAAATATTATTTGTTAATCATTAAAAATAGATGGTTTGCCTCAATAAATCTTAAGATTAAAACCATAATTCTACTGAAAACGCCGGAGAACTCTGTAAGTCTTTGATTCTTCGTTAAGCTTATCGAGGTAAGACTTTGAAAATACTATACGCAAAAAAGTTCTTCGGAGTTTTCAGTAATTCTATATAAAGTTTATTTATTGAATAAATTAATTAAATATATTTTGTATCAATTGTTGATTAAATAAATATATTTTGCATAACCAAAGAATCAATGTAAAATAAGCTTGAAAGTAAAAAAAATAGCAAAACTATAATCATATATATTTGTTTTTGATAAAAAATTATGATTTAATAGCAAAGTAAAATAATTTAAAATCTTTAACTATTGTCATAATTCTAAAAAATTTGATGTGCTTTTGACTCACACAGTTTCACCAATAACAATAATTAAGCCATTAAATTAAAGGCTTATAATGCTTTAATTTGAATAAAACAAATTATTTGCTATTGAAAATCTATAAATTTTCAATCGGGCCGTTAGCTCAGTTGGTAGAGCAGCTGACTCTTAATCAGCGGGTCGTAGGTTCGAACCCTACACGGCCCATTTAATAAAGCGAGAGTGGCGGAATTGGTAGACGCGCTGGTTTTAGGTACCAGTGGGACATCCCGTGAGAGTTCGAGTCTCTCCTTTCGCACCATCTTAAAAATGCCAGAGGTTTTAGACATGCAAGTGTCCATAGAAACAACCGGGGGCCTTGAACGTCGTATGACAGTGGGCGTTCCCAAAGAAGGTATTGAACCCAAAGTCAAAAAACGTCTCCAATCGTTGGCACACCAAACCAAAATTAATGGCTTTCGACCAGGTAAAGTCCCAATGAAAGTGGTCGAGCAAAGGTATGGTCAAAAAGTTCGCCAAGAAATCCTTGGTGAAATCTTACAAAGCAGTTTCAGCGAAGCTATCACACAAGAAAAATTACATCCCATTGGCGAACCCACCTTTAATTTAAATACTGATCTTAAACTACTCGAACAAGGATTGTCCTACACAGCTATTTTTGAAATCTACCCAGAAATTCCCGCATTACAGGTAGAAGGATTAAGCATTGAAAAATTAACCGCCCAAATCAATGATAGCGATATCGATACCATGTTGCAGCGATTGCGCCAACAACGTCAAACCTGGAATCGTGTTGAACGTCCCACTAAAGAAGGTGATCGGATTATCATTGATTTTGTGGACACTCAAGGAAAAGAGTTTAAAACAGATGGATTTAAACCAATACCAATCATAGTAGGTCAGCCAAGTCTTATTCTCCCTGGCATCGAAACCAAATTAATAGGGGTCAACGCCAATGAAAATCATGAAATTGAATTAACATTTCCTGCTGATTATCCAAAACCAGATTTTGCTGGTCAAACTTTGCCTTTGACAATACGGATTTTATCGGTAGAAGAGGGTCAGCTGCCTGAAATGAATGAAGAATTTGCTAAAGCTTTTGGTGTAGCAGACGGTAGTATTGAAACATTACGCCAAGATGCCCGTGACAACATGGAGCGTGAATTAATCTATGCACAAGAGAGAAGACTCAAACAGCAAGTACTTGATGAATTAATAACAGCGAATCCAATCGAAGTACCTCAATCTTTAGTTAAAAATGAGGCACAACGTTTAGCAAAAATGAGAGAACAAGAATGGAAAACGCAAAATTTACGTGCAGAAATATTTACAGAAGAAGCACTTAAGCGGGTTAAAATAGGTATTCTAGTCGGTGAATTAATCAAAATACATAAAATCAAAGCACCACCTGACAAAGTGCAACAAATGGTAGAAAGAATTGCTTTTGCTTATGAAGATCGGGAAGCCATTATCAAAACCTATTATGCCGATACTGAACGTATGAAAGAAGTAGAATCAATGGTATTAGAAGATGAAGTCGTCAATTGGTTACTAGAACGTTCTCAAGTAACTGAAAAAAATACTGATTTTTATACCGCCTTGGAAAAAACCTGATTAAATGAATGAAGGTTATAAACACATGAATAATCCTTACCAGTCTGACGAAAGAGCCGTCGGCGGTTTAGTACCGATGGTGGTTGAGCAATCTGCCCGTGGTGAAAGAGCTTATGACATTTATTCTCGCCTCCTTAAAGAACGAGTCATCTTTTTAGTGGGTCCGGTTGAAGATTATACAGCTAATTTGGTCGTTGCTCAATTGCTGTTTTTGGAATCAGAAAATCCAGAAAAAGATATACATTTATATATCAATTCACCTGGCGGTTCTGTCAGTGCCGGATTAGCCATTTATGATACGATGCAATTTATCAAACCCGATGTGAGCACTCTATGTATTGGTCAAGCTGCCAGTATGGGAGCGTTATTACTCTCAGGAGGGGCCGATAAAAAACGTTATTGTCTACCTCACTCGCGCATAATGATTCATCAACCATTGGGCGGCTTTCAAGGTCAAGCAACAGACATTGACATTCATGCCCGTGAAATTTTAAAAGTACGTGAACGGTTGAATGAAATACTCGCGAAACATAGCGGGCAACCCCTTGAAAAAATTCAAAAAGATACTGAACGAGATAATTTTATGGCCGCTGAGACAGCCGTGGAATATGGTTTAGTTGATGCCGTTTTATCGACACGCCATGCCTTGACTGCCGCTGCAACCGAGGAGCAAACCAAGGAGACTTCTTAGATGGCTCAAAAAAAGAAAGGGGCTGGTCACGATGATCGCTTACTTTATTGTTCTTTTTGTGGAAAAAGTCAACATGAAGTTCGTAAACTGATTGCCGGGCCATCCGTCTTTGTTTGTGATGAATGTGTTGATTTATGTAATGATATTATTCGAGAAGATAGCAAAAAAAATGAGGGCGAAGAAAGTCAAGCGCATCAGTTACCAACGCCACAAGAGATCAATTTGCATTTAAATGATTATGTGATTGGTCAAGATTATGCCAAAAAGGTACTTTCCGTTGCGGTATATAACCACTATAAACGATTGGATAGTAACCGCCAAAGCGAAAATGATGTAGAAATTTCTAAAAGTAATGTGTTATTGATAGGACCAACCGGTTGTGGTAAAACCTTATTGGCAGAGACGCTCGCTCGATTTTTAGATGTACCATTTGCAATGGCAGATGCAACCACGTTGACAGAAGCCGGTTATGTCGGTGAAGATGTGGAACACATTTTACAAAAATTATTACAAAATTGTGATTATGATGCAGAAAAGGCCCATAAGGGAATTATCTACATAGATGAAATTGATAAAATTTCTCGTAAATCAGAAAATCCTTCCATTACACGAGATGTTTCTGGCGAAGGGGTACAACAAGCCCTGTTAAAATTAGTTGAAGGCACGGTGGCATCTGTACCTCCCCAAGGGGGCAGAAAACATCCACAACAAGAATTTACGGCCATTGATACCACCAACATTTTATTTATTTGTGGTGGCGCGTTTGCAGGCTTAGAAAAAATTATTCAAGCCCGTTCAGAAAAAAGCGGTATCGGTTTTTCCGCTTCTGTAACCAATAAAGACGATAAAAAAACATTAAATCAATTGATTAAATCGGTTGAACCAGATGATCTCATTAAATATGGTTTAATTCCTGAATTGGTGGGTCGTTTACCAGTGACTACCACATTAGAAGAATTAGAGGAAGAGCAATTAGTACAAATTCTTACCGAACCTAAAAATGCTTTAACCAAACAATATAAACGTTTGTTTGAAATGGAAGGGACGGAATTGGAATGGAGACCTGAAGCACTAAAAGCGGTGGCTCGTAAAGCGGTGACTCGAAATACTGGTGCAAGAGGACTACGTTCTATTTTAGAACAAGTATTGTTAGATACCATGTATGAATTGCCTTCTATGAACAATGCAACTAAAGTTGTCGTTGACGAAACAGTCATTGAAGAAAAATCGAAACCTTTAATTTTATATAAAAATATTGAAATGAAACAGGCAGCCTCTGGCAGTTATTAATTAAGATATAGTTTATTCAATGTATTGATGTCATATTATCTTTATGAAAGCTAACCACAAGGGATTGTTCTACCATTCAATCGTTTGCCCTAAAAACTAATTACAATGACAACTAAAACTGGGAATAACCTGAATGTTTCAAAATTCCCAAATCCCTATTCCCCCTATTTTTTAAAAGGGGAAAGGATGAATTCATTAAGAAAGGGGGAAAGGGTATTTTTCAATTTCAGTTCCCTTATTTTAAAATAATTTTGGACTTGTTTTCAGAAATAAAAATAATCCAAATGCTTCCGATTGAAAATCAATAGAACAGTAAAACTGAAAGAATCAATAAGTTAGCTTATTTTTGAACAACTCTATTCTTGTGTTTATACTTGATAACTCAATAGTTACACATTAAAAACTCCTGAGAAAGAACTTTTTTGTGTATAGCATTTTCAAAAACTTACGCGGACAAGTCCAACTTAAAAATCTAAAAACTTACAGATTTTTCCTGCAATTTTCAGTTACATACCAAATTTTTCATCAGCAATGTCGTCATTGCGAAGTAGCGAGAAATCTGTTTTTTTAGATTGGTCGTCGCAAGTTCCATTTATCGCTACGCTCGAAATGACAAGCTCTGCGATAATTTTTGAAACACGGTGCATAATCATAATCATGAGATTGATAACTGAATGAAGAAATCGTGTCTAATGATAAGAGGACCTACATGAAAGAACCAGCCCATTTTATATTCCCGGTGCTTCCATTAAGGGATGTCGTTGTTTACCCCCACATGGTGATTCCATTGTTTGTTGGACGAGATAAGTCTATTCATGCCTTGGAAAGATCATTGACTGAAAATAATAAACAAATTTTATTGGTGGCCCAAAAAAATGCGGCAGAGGATGATCCTGAAATAGACGATATTCATCGTGTTGGCACGATTTCGACGCTATTACAGCTATTAAAATTGCCAGATAATACCATCAAAGTGCTAGTAGAAGGCGGACAACGAGCCAAAATTAACAATTTTCTCTCCATCAATGACTTATTTGCCGCACAAGTTGAACTATTAGCTACCGAAATGGCTGATGAAACCGAAGTTGAAGCCCTTTTACGTTCAATAACTTCACGATTTGATCAATATCTCAAACTCAATAAAAAAATACCCCCAGAAATACTTAATTCTTTATCAAGTATTGACGATCCTGGTCGTTTTGCAGATACTATCGCCGCTCACATGGCGATTAAAATTGAAGACAAGCAAAAAATACTTGAAATAGTCAATGTACAAGAACGTTTAGAATATTTGATGGCCTTAATGGAGTCAGAAATTGATTTGCTCCAGGTTGAAAAACGGATTCGTAAACGAGTCAAAGGCCAAATGGAAAAAAGCCAGCGAGAATATTATCTCAATGAGCAAATGAAAGCGATTCAAAAAGAATTAGGAGAACTAGAAGATGTACCTAATGAACTGGATGAACTCGCTCGCAAAATAGAAGAAGTTGGCATGTCCAAGGAGGCTAAAACTAAGGCGACAGCAGAATTTAATAAGCTCAAAAGCATGTCACCGATGTCAGCCGAATCTACTGTTGTACGTAATTATGTGGATGCTATGGTGAATGTACCCTGGCAAAAACGGACTAAAATTAGCCAAGATATTGCCAAAGCAGAACAAATTTTAGACACAGACCACTATGGTTTGGAAAAAGTTAAAGAACGTATTCTTGAATATCTGGCTGTACAACTACGAGTCAATAAACTCAAAGGCCCAATATTATGTTTGGTCGGGCCACCTGGTGTCGGAAAAACTTCGTTAGGTCAATCCATTGCTCGTGCTACCCATCGTAAATTTGTGCGAATGTCGCTCGGTGGAGTACGTGATGAAGCTGAAATTCGTGGACATCGACGCACTTATATTGGCTCAATGCCTGGTAAAATTATTCATAATTTGACCAAAGTTGGGGTTCATAATCCCTTGTTTTTATTGGATGAAGTTGATAAAATGTCAATGGATTTCCGTGGTGATCCTGCCTCAGCATTGTTAGAAGTGCTTGATCCTGAGCAAAATCATACATTTAATGATCATTATTTGGAAGTGGATTATGATCTGTCTGAAGTGATGTTCGTTGCGACGGCTAATACCCTCAATATTCCACCTCCCCTTTTAGACCGGATGGAAATCATTCGTTTATCTGGCTATACAGAAGAGGAAAAGCTTAATATTGCTAAAGGTTATCTTATACCCAAGCAAAATAAAAATCACGGTTTAAAAAACGCTGAATTAAGTATTGACGAAAGCGCGATTCGTGATATTATTCGCTTTTACACCCGCGAAGCGGGGGTGCGTAACTTAGAACGTGAAATCGCTAAAATTTGTCGGAAAGTTGTCAAACAAATTATGAACCGGTCAGAGGGAATAAAATCTGTTACAGTTACAACAGATAATATCGGAAAATATTTGAGTGTACAGCGATACCGCTATGAACGGGCTAAAGAACAAGATCGTATTGGTCAAGTGACTGGATTAGCATGGACAGAAGTTGGTGGTGATTTACTCACCATTGAAGCTGCTACAATGCCGGGCAAGGGTAAATCATTATATACTGGACAATTAGGCGATATCATGCAAGAATCTATTCAAGCCGCTATGAGTGTAGTACGGGCGCGTTCAAGTAGCTTGGGAATAGATAGCCATTTTTATCAAAAATATGATTTACACATCCATGTGCCAGAAGGCGCAACTCCCAAAGATGGTCCCAGTGCCGGCGTTGGCATGTGTATCGCTATAATATCGGCATTAACAAGTATTCCAGTGTGTGCTGATGTTGCAATGACCGGCGAAATTACCTTACGCGGTGAGATTCTACCCATTGGTGGCTTAAAAGAAAAATTGTTGGCTGCTTTGAGAGGGGGAATACGCATGGTCTTAATTCCTGACGAAAATCAACGAGATTTAGAGGAAATTCCGAAGAACATTAAGGACAACTTAATCATAAAACCGGTAAGATGGATAGAACAAGTTCTTGAATTAGCTATGCAACGGATGCCGTTACCACTTTCTGACGAAGACATTATGATTAAACCGACAACGACAACTGAGCATATCATAGAAAAAAAACCAAGCATACAAACTCACTAACATGCTACAATAACGTTAAGTATCTTAAAAGTGAGAGTACAATTTATTTTTAAATTTCTATACCTTATGACTAGGGTATTAATAACTTAAATTAACGTATGTATTAACCTATTTTTAATGGGGGATAAATGAATAAATCAGAATTAATCCAAGCAGTTGCTGAATCGGCTGAAATTACTAAGGGACAAGCAGGCAAAGCAGTTGATGCTGTTATAGAAAGTATTAAAGATGCACTTGCAGAAGCTGATAGTGTGACGCTTATTGGATTTGGTACCTTTACCGTGCGTGAGCGTGCTGCAAGAGTGGGCCGTAATCCACGCACTGGTGAACGCCTTGACATAAAAGCCGCAAATGTACCAGTTTTTAAACCGGGTAAAGCACTTAAAGATGCTGTAAATTAAAAAAAAGTGTGGTATAATAAATAATCGAATTACAAACGAAGATTTTGTTGGGTGTTTAGCTCAGCTGGGAGAGCGCCGCCCTTACAAGGCGATGGTCGGGGGTTCAAGTCCCTCAACACCCATTATTTTTTTGAGTTAAAAAATGATTGACAAATATTAAATATGTGCTAGAATTAGCCATCAATTTTTTTATACTTATTAATAAATTTTGATTTTGGAGCAGTAGCTCAGTTGGTTAGAGTATCGGCCTGTCACGCCGAGGGTCGCGGGTTCGAGTCCCGTCTGCTCCGCCAGTTTCTAAAAGCGTATCTTTTATAAGATACGCTTTTTTTGTTTGGGGGATGAAAAAAATTCAAACTTTTCGTTTCCAGTCGCATTCCCCAGCATATCCTCAAATTAAATACCTCGACCCTCTGATAGGGGAAGGCTATTCAAAAAAATTTTGAACGTTTTATCAAACTATGCTATAAATTTGATCTTTCATCTTTTTATCCATTTTCAATCTATTTTCCTTATCAATAATTTTTAGTGCAAGGATTTTTTAAGCAATCCAAATAACTTTTGAACCCCATATATTCAAACTTTGCATTAGAGTTGCCTGAAGTAAAAATTTTGTTTAGACAACAGAATATGAAAAATCCTCTCCTACCCTCCTTTATAAAAGAAGTAAGTCCCCCTTTGAGAAAGAGGAACTAGGCGGCGGGGATTTTCATTCTAAATCTTATTTGATCGAGCAAGGCTCGTTATACTGTAAACGGTTTAGATTTTGACTTTTTGGTTTCAGGAAATCGCACGATAAGACGAAACAACCGTTCCCAAAAGTCCAAATTTCACCCGTTCAAAGTATAGTTTTTTTCGGACAAGTCTATCGTTGAAAATGGATTTGGAAAAAAAAATATTCTTCTATTTCAATAATCCTGTGTCTATAGCACTTATCACTTAGATGGACCTAAAATGCAAATGGTGGGCAACAAAAAGACGTTACCTACGATCACAGGTAATCAAAAGAGTATCCATACAAGTGAAGTTTGCTATACTGAGTGTGCTTAAAAGAGTATTTTATTTTTGTCATTTTTGGGCATGTTCAATTCAAGGTAACATTTAGAGTTCTGTGCTTTATTTTCGCTTTGAACTCCAGCACGCTCTTCTAATTCATTTTTGAACCATGCCCATTTTTGTCTAAAATAACCGGAGTTCGACGTAAGACTTATTAAATTTCAATCAATTATGAACTTTTTAAGGGTGTTTTTATTGACACCAGAGGAAATCAGCGTTCAAAAAGAATTATGATTTCACGGTATTGTGATAATAATTTATTGAATATGATGTGTTTTTACATAGAACTCCGATTACAATAAATTTTTTAATCTTCCAGGTAATCTATTAAATTTTCCTTTTTTCTTAATTTTTTAAGGTTCTAAAAAAAATGTTACAAAATATCCGTGATGGTGCAAAAGGTTGGGTCGCATGGGTGATTGTCATTATCATCTGTATACCTTTTGCGTTTTGGGGAATTAACGAATATTTCAGTCCGGCTCCCAAGATAGTTATTGCTGAAGTCAATGGTGTTGAATTACCAGAAAGAGATTTTCAACAAGAAATGGCAGAACGCAAACAACGCATACGGGCTATGTTTAAAAATCCCAGTATCGACTTATCATTTATGGACACACCTGAATTTCGTCATCGGGTACTACAAGATATGATCGAAGAGGAATTGCTCGTCCAATCTGCTATTAATAACGGTTTACGAATCAGTGACGCTTTTTTAGCGACTCGTATTCAAAGTTTTCAGGCATTTCAAGATGATGGGAAATTTTCTCCATCGCAATATGAGCAAGTTTTGCGTTATCAAGGTATGACACCTACTGCTTTTGAATGGGAAATTCGACGTTCTTTGTTAACCGATCAAATTCGTGAAGGTGTGTTACGCAGTGCTTTAGTGACAGATTATGATGAACAACAACGTACACGCTTTGATGAACAACAACGTTCTATCAGTTATCTGATTATTCCTAAAACTCGCTTTGACAAAGCTGTGACGATAACGGATGCTGACATTGAAAAGTATTATCAAGAACATCTTGAACAATATAAAACGGTTGAAAAAGTCCGTATTGAATATGTAGAATTGTCAAAATCGGATTTAGCGGATGCTGAACCACTTTCAGAAGAGATGTTAAAAGAGCGTTATCAAGAACACAAAGCGTCTTTTACTACGCCAGGACGATGGAATGCTAGGCATATTTTGATTGAAGTTGGTAAAGAAGCTAGTGCGAGTGACAAAGAAGAAGCTGAACAAAAATCTCAAGATATTTTAGCCAAAATTAAGGCTGGAGAATCCGTTGAAAAATTGGCTAAGCAATTTTCTGACGATATTGGTAGCAAAAATAAAGGGGGCGATTTAGGCTGGTTTGATTCTGGTACTATGGTTAAACCCTTTGAAGAAGCACTAAAATCTATGAAAGTGGGTGATATTAGCGAACCGATTAAAACACGGTTTGGTTTCCACATTATTGAATTAGTGGATGTTCAACCAGAAAAGGTACTTCCGTTTGAACAAGTCCGAGAACAATTAGAAGTGGATTTGAAAAATGAACAGGCTGACTCAGCATTTTATGGTCAAGTGGAACAAATGGCTAATTTAGCATTTGAAAATCCTGACAATTTGGAAACGCTGAGGGGAACCTTAAATTTGGAACGCAAAACGACTGATTGGTTTGATAAAACCAGTGGTAGTCAAAAAAATGAACCTGATTCCATTTTATCTCATCCTAAAGTGATTGAAATTGCTTTCAGTGATGAAGTGTTAAAAGAACGTTTCAATAGTGAACCCATTGAAATTGCTGAACAACATATGGTGGTATTGCGTCTCAAAGAACACCAACCAGCGAAGGCAAGACCAATTGATGATGTCAAAGATGACATCAAATCGGCTTTGAAACAAGAGCGCACACAAGCTGAAACTGAAAAATTGGGTAGTAGCTTACTTGACCAAATCAAACAAAAGGGTGATCCCAATGTGGTTAAGGAACAAGCGTTAAATTGGTCAACCGTACAATGGGTAACACGGAAAGACAATAAACCGCAACAGACCATTGTAGAACAAGCCTTTAAAATGGGGCAACCATCTGAAAATAATGCTATTTATCAGGGTATTACCTTGAATAATGGCGATTATGCGTTAATAGCCGTAGTTGATATTAAAGATGGTGTTGTCGAAACCGCAAAAGCTGAAAAAACACCTGATACGGAGCAACAAGACAAACAGCAACAAGCCTTCGGTGAAACCGAATTTAATTATTTCGTGTCTGGCTTGAAAGTGGGTGCTGAGATTAAAGACTATTCTAAGAAATTATCAGAAGATATCTAATAAAGTATCCAAAGCTAAAGCTTTGGACTCCATGCAGGTGTTGGAGTCCAAAGCTTTAGCTTTGGCTTTTTTTTCGTTTCCCATCAAACTACCTCAATCATAATCCTCACTTATTCCAATCCAATTTTCAGTAATAACCATGCCAATTATCCGTCAAGTTGCACAATTAGGCCATGAAATCCTGAGAAAAACTGCAACTGAAATCAAAGAAATTGATAGTCTTTCCCTTCAATCCTTGATTGAGGATATGCTTGCCACCGTTTCGGATACCAATGGTGTAGGCATTGCAGCCCCACAAATTTATGAATCTTTAAGAATTTTTATTATGGCCTCCACTCCTAATCTTCGATATCCTGACGCACCAGAAATGGAACCAACTGCTATTATTAATCCAGAAATTCTTTGGACTTCTAACGAAATGGAAAAAGATTGGGAAGGTTGTTTGAGTGTGCCAGGTATACGTGGTTTAGTACCAAGATATAAAAAGATTGGTGTAAAATATACAACTAGAGAAGGAATCATTAAAGAAGAAGAATTGAGCGATTTTTTGGCGAGAATCTTTCAACATGAATCCGATCATCTTAATGGACTGTCTTTTCTTGATCGTTTAGAAAGCACAAAAGATATTATTACTGACAAGGAATTTTATAAATTACTTTCCTGATAAAGGGGACAGGTAACAGGGGACTGGTGAAAATTGTTAATTGTTAATTTTAATTGTTAATGAAAAACATTTCTCTAACTAATTGTTAATGAACTTTCTTTGGGCAAATTTATTGTTTAAAATTTTTATCATTTTTTTAAAACGTAGAAATCTTCTTTTCATCATCCCACCTGACACCTGACACCTGACACCTGATACCTGATACCTGATACCTGACACCATAACTATGACAACTCGACAAATTCTCGTTACTAGTGCCTTACCCTATGCTAACGGTCCTATCCATATCGGACATTTAGTTGAATATATTCAAACGGATATCTGGGTTCGATTCCAGAAATTGCGTGGGCATACCTGTTATTACGTTTGTGCTGATGATGCACATGGCACACCCATTATGCTCAAAGCTCAGAAAGAAGGCATTACGCCAGAGGAACTCATTACTCGGTATAGCACTGAACATCAAGCTGATTTTGCCGATTTTGCGATAGGGTTTGATAATTACTATTCCACACATAGCTCAGAAAATGAACATTTTTCTCAGTTGATTTATCAAGGCTTAAAAACAGCAGGGCATATTGAGCGACGTACCATTCGTCAATTTTATGATCCAATCAAGGAAATGTTTTTACCTGATAGGTTCATTCGCGGAGAATGTCCAAATTGTGGGGCAAAAGATCAATATGGCGATAGTTGTGAAGTCTGTAGTAAAACTTATAATCCAACTGAACTTAAAAATCCGGTATCTGCTGTCTCTGGAGCAACGCCGGTTGAAAAGGAATCGGAACATTTATTTGTCAATTTATCCGATTTTGAAACGATGTTGCAAGAATGGATCGGTAGCAATGCATTACAACCGGCAGTACGACATAAGCTTAATGAATGGTTTGATAGTGGGCTACAAGCTTGGGATATTTCTCGTGATGCACCTTATTTTGGTTTTGAGATTCCTGATGAACCGGGCAAGTATTTTTATGTTTGGTTAGATGCACCGATTGGTTACATGGCCAGTTTTAAACAGCTATGTGACCAAAAACAGATTGATTTTAACGCTTTTTGGCAGAAAGATAGTCAGGCTGAAGTTTATCACTTTATTGGCAAAGACATTCAATATTTCCATTGCTTGTTTTGGCCCGCCATGTTGACCGCCGGCGGATTTAGAAAACCAACGGCGGTTTTTGTACATGGATTCTTAAAGGTCGATGGACAAAAGATGTCTAAAACACGCGGCACCTTCATCAGTGCTCGCACCTATTTAAATCATCTACAACCAGAGTATTTACGCTATTATTTTGCGGCTAAATTAGGTGATGGTGTCGATGATATCGATTTGAATTTGGAGGATTTTGTCCAACGTGTTAATGCCGATTTAGTGGGTAAATTTGTAAATATAGCGAGTCGCTGTGCCAGATTTATTACTAATCATTTTAACGGACAATTGGCTCCTGAACTTGCAGATACTGCGCTTTATCAACAATTTATTGATGAAGGACAATCCATTGCAGAAGCTTACGAAAGCCGTGATTACAATAAAGCGGTACGTTATATCATGGCATTAGCCGATAGGGCCAATCAATATATTGATGAAAACAAACCTTGGGTAGTCGTAAAACAAGCAGAGAGTGAAGCACAATTACAGGCTATTTGTAGTCAAGGCTTAAATTTGTTTAGAGTGTTAATGGGTTACTTGGCCCCAGTGTTGCCGTTATTAGCACAGAAAGTGGAAGCTTTTTTAGCGGCTCCGATGACTTGGCAACCAGCCCCGTTACTCGCGCACACCATTAATTCGTTTGAACCTTTAATGATGCGCGTCGAAAAAAAACCAATTGATGCGATGATAGCTGCTTCTAAAGAAAATCTGCCGCCACCAACGCCATCAATTGAGCCTGTTCATGCGCCAATTAGCTATGACGAATTTGCCAAAGTTGATTTACGCATTGCGCGTATTCTGAAGGCTGAACATGTTGAAGGTGCCCAAAAGCTGTTACGGTTAACCTTAGATGTGGGCGAAGAAAAACCGCGCAATGTGTTTGCCGGCATCAAAGACGCTTACAATCCTGAACAATTGACGGGCCGTTTAACGGTGATGGTGGCTAATTTAGCCCCGCGTAAAATGCGTTTTGGTATCTCAGAAGGTATGGTACTCGCCGCTGGACCCGGCAAAAAAGACATTTTTTTGCTCAGCCCCGATGAAGGCGCACAGCCGGGTATGCGAGTTAAGTAACTCATGATTACGCATTCTTCTTCTTGAGGTATTTTTTAGAACCACGAACATAAAAATAGCCTCAGTTAGGAAAGATTTTTCTTAAAATCAAGAATCAAGCTTTTTGGAAGCATTGTGCGTAACATGAGTCATTAATTTAAAAACATCTCATTCCAACGCAGGAAAGATTGTAAAATTTAGCGATTCTGACTATGTAAAATCAATTGGTTATGAATAAAAAATGAGCCATTTTTTGAGTAATTTTACCAATAAAGGACGGAATATTTTTTGCTTCAACTACAAATAGCTATAATATCAATAAATTATTTTATATTCGTTCAGTGATAAAAAATACAAATAATGCTGAATTAAGAATTTAATCACTTCCAAAATTTATCTAAACCAAGCAGGTTTTTTAAACTTGCTGATTTAAAAAAATTCCACTTAACATAGAATCTTTGGTTAATAAAGTGTAACGAAGATGATTTTAGAGATGCGATTCACTATTCGTAGCTTTTCCAAAGGTGAAATTTAACAATTTATGCTAACATAATTATTTAACTCAAGTTACACACAATATTTACTTTAACGTTGAAAGTTTATGGTGGTAACATGAGAATTTAACAGTTAGTTAGGAATAGCAGATGGAAATTAATGTTAGTTATGGCGATGGCATGAAAGTCAACGCTGAGTTTAAGCATTTTACTATTCATACCGATCAATCTAAAAAGGTTGGTGGTGAGGAAACCGCTCCAGAACCGTTTGCCTATTTTTTAAGTAGTTTAGCGACTTGCGCGGGTTTTTTTGTACTACGTTTTTGTCAAACACGAAAAATTTCTACAGAGGGTATTCGATTACGCCAATCAAATGATTGGGATAATGGGCGAGTTGAAAATATACATTTAGAAATTGAATTACCGCCTTCTTTTCCAGAAAAATATACCCAGGCGTTGATTCGTGCAACTAATGAATGTTCAGTTAAAAAAGCATTGATGAATCCGCCCAGCATTGATGTTACTACTAAAATTGTTGATACAAAGTAACTGTTTATTATATTGAAAACCAATTTTTATGATAAGAACGACCGTTTTTGCTGTTAAAATGCAGTATACCAACCATTTTTCCCAAACTAATTCTTGAATGAGGGGTAATGGTATTTATGGAACGGTATTTTTTGATAGTTATATATAGTTATAAATGCTAAAGTGATTTCCAGGAAAAATGATACTGCTGCCTTTGCGGTTGGTGAGCCTATCGAACCATATCGAAGGCAACAATTCCCTGATATATTCATTTCTGGAAATCATCTAATGAAAGGTTCAATTCCCCAAACTGGGATTTATCGCTCGTTTTTTGAAAAATCCAAAATCCATTTTGGACTCCTTTCACCCTTATTGGACTCCAAAATTTATTTTGGATAATTTTAGAATATGCTTATTAGAATCAGCCTATTATTTTGGATAACCTGTTAGAGCAAATTTTGAATATTTAATTTTCACGCCATAGATATTTTTTAAAACCGAGAATAGAAAAAACATTACACAAATATTTAAGATAAATTTTTTTGTCAAAGGCATGACAAAAAACGCTTAAAAATCCTATCATTTTTAATATTTTTTATAAGGAAATAGATGAGTGATTCAACGTAATTTTTTGAAAGCAAAAGCTTTTCTTAATCAATCCGTTACTAGAGTTTTAGAAGGTAGCACTTCACGAACCACAGTTAATTTAGTTGGAGAACAGTCTCTGACTGACAAGCATACTCGCAAATCTCAAGAACCGGCATGGTTGTTATTTGCGCGTGAAACATTGCGTAATCCTAGAGCTATGGGAACCGGTTGGGCAAGTTCACCACAATTGGCACGAGCGATAGCAAGTCTTGTTCCCCTTCCCACTGAACGGGGGCTTATCATTGAATTGGGGGCTGGAACGGGTGTTATCACGGAAGCTTTACTGCAAAGGGATATTCCACCAGAACATTTAGTTTCGCTAGAACAATCTGCTTCTTTAGCAGATTATTTACACAAACGTTATCCCTATGTGCGCGTTATCAAAGGAGATGCCTTACATTTGTCTGATTTGTTAGGCAGTGATAGTCAACGAATCAATGCCATTGTTTCTGGTTTGCCGTTTCGCTCTTTGCCGCGTATGGTAGGGCATGGTATTATCAAACAAATTGAGAAAGTATTACCAAAAGAGGGTTTATTTATTCAATTTACCTATGATCTAATCGGACGGGGATTTTTTCTTCCACATCATTTCAAACATGTTTCTAGCAAAATCGTTTTAAGCAACTTGCCACCAGCACGGGTTGATGTGTATAAATTAGAGCAGTAAAAGGAGAAAGGGAACCAGGGATGAGACTGGTATCAGGGGAGTCTGGGCAGGATAAACAATCAGAATATAATATAAATTTTTGATTATGTTGATAAAATAGGATTTTCGTTCAAAAATAAATTTTGGACTAATATTCTCTATATTTTCTATTAACTGATTCCTTTCCCCAGATACCGGTCCCAAGTTCCCTTTCTTTCAACAAATACCTTTTTCCGGTTCCCTGATACCTAACAATCCCATCATTTATTGACTCCTACCCCCTTTCTTTATTCTTTAGCACGTGACAAATATTCTCCAGTGCGCGTATCCACCTTAATTAATTCTCCAGTATTCAGGAATAGTGGAACTCGTACAATGGCACCAGTTTCCAAAGTTGCGGCTTTACTACCCCCCCCCAGAAGTATCACCACGAAGACCAGGATCAGTTTCTGTCACTTCAAGTACCACAAAATTGGGCGGGGTAACACCTATTGGCTCATTATTCCACAAGGTCACCATGCATTCTTCTTGTCCTTTCAGCCATTTTTGTGCATCACCCATCGCTTCAAGAGGAACCGCATATTGTTCATAAGTATCGTTAACCATAAAGTGATAAAATTCACCATCGTTATATAAATACTGCATCTGCGTATCCATCACATCTGCACTTTCCACCGTCTCTCCGGACTTAAATGTTCGTTCTATCACCCGCCCCGTTTTAAGATTACGGATTTTGACTCGATTAAATGCTTGACCTTTACCCGGTTTGACAAACTCATTCTCAATGATGGAACAAGGATCACCATCAAGCATTAACTTAAGTCCACTTTTAAATTCACTGGTACTAACAGTTGCCATCTAAACTCCTTATTACAAAATAAATCGGTTTCCAAAATTTATTTTGGACTCTCAATGACGGTTTTTGGAATCCAAAATAAATTTTGAATAACGCTCTTTCTTTTAATCACACACAGAAAAAATAATCATATTTTAAAATTATATCATGAAGATTAGAATGTTAGCTAATGGCCCCTCTAAACAAGCGGATTGGCAAGACGAACTACGTCAAGCCATTCATAATCCATTGCATTTGCTAGAATTATTAGAAATTGCTGAGAGCCAATTAGCACACCGTCTCATGGTACAACCCCATTTTAAACTTCAAGTACCCAAAGGTTATGTGGCTCGAATGCAGAAAGGTGATCCAAATGATCCCTTATTGCGGCAAGTATTACCATTAATTGATGAACAAAAGCAAGTATCAGGATTTGGTGTTGATCCGGTGGGCGATAGTGCGGCTGAAAAAGTACCTGGTTTATTACAAAAATATCAAGGACGAATTTTATGGTTAACAACGACAGCTTGTGCGATTCATTGTCGTTATTGTTTTCGTCAACATTACCCGACTTCTAAAACGAAATTATATTATCAAAGGGTGCTTGATACGATTCGTGCAGATACCTCTATTACAGAAGTTATTTTAAGTGGTGGCGATCCATTAATGTTATTAGATAGTGATTTAGCAGAAATGGCTAAGAGTTTGGCAGATATTCCGCAAGTTCAACGTTTACGTTTGCACACACGCTTGCCAATTGTGTTACCGACACGAGTTAATAATGAACTTCTGACTTGGCTAACGGAAACACGCTTGCAATTCATCGTCGTTGTTCATGCTAATCATGCTAATGAAATTGACAATGAAGTCAAATCCGCTTTACAAAAATTGGTAACTGCCGGTGTCACCGTATTAAATCAATCTGTGCTATTACGTGGGATAAATGATAATGCTACTGCTTTAATGGCTTTGAGCGAAATTCTATTTGATAGTCGAGTCTTACCTTATTATCTACATGTCTTAGATCGGGTACAAGGCGCGGCACATTTTGAAGTGCCAGAACAAACTGCCCTTGAACTCTTAGAAAAAATGCGCGTGGCATTGCCTGGTTACTTAGTACCTAAATTAGTCCGTGAAGTCACAGGCATGGCTTATAAAAAATCATTACTCTAATAGCGTTTTTTAGTTTAATGCATTACAGCGTTATAGCGTTAATAACTAAAATTATCAATGATTTGAATAATATTAACTGTGTTTTATTCAATCGGTAATTACTATAGCATCCAAATTGTGAGCTTAGGGCTTTCCTAAAATAATCACTTAGTTTTGAAAATCTCTTCAAAACGTCATCTTTTTTCTGGTTCCAACGCTCCTGCGTTGGAATCTATCTGTGACGCTCCGCGTCACTCCTTGCAGGTATAAAATCCGAAATCTTGAACGTTTGGAGTATATTCATGCCATAAAGTTCCAACGTTGGAAGCAGAAAATAAAGGTATTGGAATCCAAAGTGTGAGTGTAGGAAATCAAAACTTTTTGACCACACGATTTAGCCAACGCAATGGCACCGTCAATCGCCAAGAACGGCTATTGTACACCATTGACAATTCGTCGTTTTTTTCGGCGATTTGGTGTTCGAGTTCATTGATTTTATGATAAGCCTCTGCTAAAACTTTGGTTTGTTGTGAACGTCCAAACTGTAGCCAAGGTTGAGTCTGCAACGTTTCGCCATCAATCACATAATACGCTTCTGCTACTTTGACATCAGCTGGCAGTGTATAACTACGATAACCATTTAAACTTTGTAACTGATGACTATAATCAAGAATGTCTAGTTGAGAGGTAAAACTGGCGATGGCTTTTTGTTTGCCTTCAATAAGAGATGTGATATCTAATAACTGATTTGGATGCAAGGGTACACCAACTTCATACATCGCTAAATTCACCGATTTTCCACATCGACGCACTACTTCTACCGCTATTTTGGCTAACGCATAATGATCGGGATGAACTTCCATAATAGAGGGCGCATAAACTTGGGCAATTTGTTTTTCTTGGATGAGATTAAAAATTCGTTGCACAATTTCTTCGTTATACGCCAAGCTACGATCCGGAATTCCCCAAAATTCGGGATTGTCATAACCCAAAATTTGCGCGGCTTGTTGACTTTCTTGTTGACGACGCTTGATATAATTCAATCGACTCTGTTCATCTGGATGATTGGCTGCGGCACTACCATCGGTAACAATAACAACACTGATCTCATTATTTTGTGCGACATGTTGCATGATAGCTCCACCGCAACCAAAGACTTCATCATCGGGATGAGGTGCTAACACTAATACATTGCCAGGAGGCAAAATGGTTGTGGCATTATAAGGGATAAAAAAAGATTCCATAATTTGGGAATTGGGAAGCGTTTTTAATGACCCTTTCCCAGAGGGAGTTCCCTCGCCCCTTAGGAGAGGGTTAGGGAGAAGGCATCGAAAAGGGTTAGGAAGAGGCTCTTTAGGCGATTTCCAGAAATAAATATGTAGATGGACAAAAGTATTTTAACTTTTCTAAAAATACTATTTCTTTAAGAAATAGCATTTTTCATTTTTCTAAAATGTTAAAATATTTCTATGTACCTACGTATACCAAGAATCGTTACCTGAGCGGTTGGTGAGCTTGTCGAACCATGTTGAAGGCAACCGCAATAACAGCCTTTGACTAAGCTCAGACAGCGGTATAATCTTTTCTAGAAATCACCTTAAACTTAAAAATGGCAATTAGATTTAATAAAAAGTTGTCATATAATTGAAAATGAAATATAATAGCTCCGTTTCTAAATAGTAAGAGGTTCACCTAAATAATGAAAAAATTTCAAGTTCAATTTAGTGC
>Ga0233403_10000399_pt1 | contig 20458 bp, 8 predicted proteins | sample Na_oxic_1_MG_FD_179866 | JGI IMG/M metagenome (GOLD analysis project Ga0233403, IMG submission 179866) | Seawater microbial communities from Saanich Inlet, British Columbia, Canada - Na_oxic_1_MG | ecosystem: Environmental > Aquatic > Marine > Inlet | place: Canada: British Columbia | collected...
GGCTGTTAATCGTCTGAGAAAAGCATTCATTAAAATACCAGTCTGTTAGTCGCTGTAACGCAATATCACAATCTGGAAGATTTTCTGTTACCATTTGAGTATATTCATCTTCACATTGATAATGCACGGCTTCATTTCCAGCTTCTTGGATATTTTTTAAGTAACGTATGTATACGCTTGGAATTAATTTTTCCCGATTCAATCTGTTAATACACGTATCAAAACCTTGTTTTTTCGGATATTGGCCAATTTTTTGAACAAAAATTTTACAACAAACTGCCTCAGCAGTTTTACGAGCCATCCAAAGAAACGCTTCTGGATCACCTTTGTTTTTATAGGCAAATGCTTTGTTACAGAATGCTTTAATGTGCTCAAACGCTTTTTTCGATTTCGCTTGTTGTTCTTGGAATAATTTTGTCGGCTCTTTTAACTCTTCAAGCGTTTCCTTTAATTGATCACAAAGGGTATTGACTTTGGTAACATATTTTTCGCTTTTAGAATCTATAACACGCGGATTCTTATTTTTATCCCTTTCCCAAAATCTATAACCATTCAAATCGCTCAGTTTTTCAGGGTTTTGTATATCATCGCACTTAACAATGAACACCCGCCCTATATCTTTATCTGCTTTGACTAAAAACATGTCAAATTCAGAACGACACCATTGTGATTCAAGATAGCCCTTGGATAAAATAAGCAATAAAATGGCGGATTTTTCAAGCCGTTTGGTGATATCGGACGTGATTGAGGTGTCGTCACGCGGCTCATTATCCATCCACAAAGCATTGGGGCCTAACTTTTGGGTTAACCGTTCTTGAAGCCAATCTATCAACGTTGTCACCCAACCGTCTTGATTGTCCACACTGGCATAGCTCACGAAAATATCGTACTGATAGCCGGGCACATAGGGATTACCATTAGGATTCATATTACTCCTTTGTTTTGGGATAACGGTTTTTTCTACAGATTTAACTTTAATCTCAGATGATTGAATATTTTCTTGAGGTGATTTAGGAACATCTGATGAATCCATATTAACAGAGGACTGATTTTTAGCAAGGTTTCGGCTCGCGGCATACATTACGAATTACCTTTAAAGAATTATATATTGTAATTGTAATTGTGTGGTATGACGATAGCTAAAAATTTGGAGCCAAACCGTAGAGCGTTTTGGAAACCTCGGAGGTTTTTCGCGAAGTTATTTATTCTTTTCGTCAATATCCGATAATTTAGTTGTCTATATGTTTACGTTGCACTCCTTCTTGTGGAATACGAAAATCATTAGAAATCACTTCTACAAGCCAATATTAAAAGTGCGGGGCTTAAACCAAATCAAATCATAAAAAGTTATCCAAAATAAATTTTGGATTCCAAAAAAACCAATGTATACCACTATTACCAGTGGCCGCTCAATTTCCTTGTGCCAGTTTTTTTTCACGTAACTTCTGTTTGAGCTTTCTTGACTTTTTTCTTTTGTTCTGTGACACTTCCTCTCAATCGGTGTGGCTGACTCATTATTATTTCCCAAATAAAAAACGAAATTTTCTGATTGTAACGGATTTTGGGATCACAAAGAATTACGGTGGTTTTCATTCGTCAGCAAAGGTTGACACATAGGTCAACCCCTACAGAATTTGGTGAGTAGTTACAAATCCACTTGATAATAATAGGAGCAAGTAATAATAGGAGCAAGGAATATTTTCATTTTGATAGTCAAAGGAGCTGCTGATGTCCTTGAGTTACCACAAATCCAACCTGAAATTCATCAAATATTGGATTACCAAAATATCAATGATTTAGCGTTAATTACATACCGGAAATGACAAATGCCTAATAAAATTTTGATTGTTGATGATGAGCCAAATAATTTAGACGTACTGCGTAATTGTTTGCGCGAAACCGGCTTTAAAGTGCTGGTGGCTCAAAGTGGAGAAGCTGCTCTCAAACGGGTTGAACGTATCAAACCGGATCTAATCCTGTTGGATGTGATGATGCCGGGAATGGATGGGTTTGAAACTTGCCGCCATTTGAAAAAGATTGAAGTTAGCAAAGATACGCCTATTATTTTTGTAACTGCCAAAACTGATTCTGTAGATAAAGTTAAAGGGCTTGAACTCTGTGCCGTTGATTACATTAGCAAACCCTTCCAAACTACAGAGGTAATTGCACGTGTCAACAAACATTTGACTATCCACAATTTACAAAAACAACTGGAGGCCAAAAATGTGCAACTGCAAGACCATGTTTACCATCTTTCAAGTTTGGCTACGCTAGGAAAAGCCATCAATGAAACCCAAAATATGGCTCAAATGATGGACAATGCCATGCAGGTAACATTATCTGTGTTCAAGTGTGAACGGGCTTGGCTCATGTATCCCGGTGATCCAAATGCTTCTAGTTGGCAGGTACCAATAGAGATTACAACGCCAGAATATCCCGGTGCTAATATTTTAAATATAGACATTCCAATGGATTCGGCAGTATCTGAGTTTATAAGAAACACTTTATCTGCAACTGGTCCAATTGCCTTCGGTTCTAAGTACGAACATAAATTACCCGTCATTGCTGAACAGTTTTCGGTTCAATCTAAGCTATGTCTTGCCATCCATCCCAAAATTGGCAAACCGTGGATATTCGGATTGCATCAGTGTTCTCATGCTAGGGTATGGACCGAAAATGAACTCCGGCTTTTCCGCGAATTCGGACAGCATATTTGTCAGAGTTTGGGACTCTTCCTTTCTCTAAATGAACTGCAAAAAGCTAAAGAAAAAGCCGATTCAGCAAACCAAGCTAAAAGCGTATTTTTGTCCCGTATGAACCACGAGCTGCGTACTCCACTCAATGGAATTTTAGGCTATGCCCAAATTCTCAGAGATGATGAAAATTTAACCGCTTATCAAACAGAAGGCTTAAATATTATCTACGAAAGCGGCAATCATTTGCTTGCTATCATAAATGATATTTTAGATCTAGCAAAAGTTGAAGCCGGAAAATTGGAGCTTTATTTGGTACCTACTAATTTACCCAATTTACTTAACGAAGTGATGAACATTGTACAAATTATAGGTCAACCGGTTCGATTTGTCTTCAATGCCCCTGAAGATTTACCAGTTATAGTTGAAGCCGATGCAAAATACCTACGACAAATTCTAACCAATTTATTGGGTAATGCGATTAAGTTTACCAAGAATGGTTATGTTGCATTAAGAATCAAAAATAAGATTGTTGCCAAAAATTTGGCCTCGATCCGGTTTGAGGTTCAAGACACCGGCATTGGTATGACTCCTGAGCAAACCAAAATAATTTTTCAGCCTTTTGAACAAGTAGGTGACAAAAAGAAACATTTAGAAGGAACTGGTTTGGGATTATCCATTACCAATAGCTTAGTCAATCTTATGGGCGGAGAATTAAAAGTTTCTAGCGTGTTTGGCAAAGGCTCCGCTTTTTGGTTTGAAATAACTTTACCCATACTAGAATTCAGCCTTTTGAATAAGTTGGTGATAAAAACAGATAAACTTATTTAACCATTTTACCAATTCTTCTTGTATTTGAACCAATTTAACCCCGATGGTGTGAAACGTAAATAGCCATAGGTAAAACATAAAGAACTAAATTTTGGTTTAAAAAAATACAAATAGATATAAACATGATAACTATTCCTAACTACCAAATTACCCAGCAAATTTACGAAAGTGCTAACTCATTAGTTTATCGTGCTTTGCTTCATTCTGATAATCAAGCGGTTATTCTTAAAGTCTTGAAAGAAGATTATCCATCGTCCGAAGAATTAACCCGCTACCGGCAAGAGTATGATATTACTCGCTATCTGGCAGATTTAGATGGCGTTGTCAAAGCCGATAGCCTTGAAAAATATCAAAATACGTTGGTGATGTGCCTTGAGGATTTTGGTGGCGAGTCCCTTCAAATATGGCAAGACGAGCAGTATACCTTTACTGTTGATGAATTACTCACGTTTGCTATCCGTGCTACCGAGATTTTGGGACAAATTCATGGGCAAAATATTATTCATAAGGATATTAACCCCTCAAATATTGTTTTAAATCCCAATACCAAAGTATTGAAAATCATTGATTTTGGGATTGCTAGCCAATTACCCAAGCAACATCTCACGCTTAAAAACCCTTCTGTGTTAGAGGGTACTTTAGCATACATGTCCCCGGAACAAACCGGGCGGATGAACCGTGTCTTGGATTATCGCACCGATTTTTATTCATTAGGAGCCACGTTTTACGAATTATTTACCGGAAAAGTACCTTTTGAATCGACAGATGCGATGGAATTAGTGCATTGCCATATTGCCAAACAAGCCACGCCACCCCATCAAATCAATCCCGATTTGCCAGATGTAATTTCTAATCTTATTCTGAAATTATTAGAAAAAACGGCGGAAAAACGCTATCAAAGTGCATGGGGTATCAAAGCAGATTTAGAGGAATGCCAACTTCAGTTAGCGAAAGCTGGGCAAATTAGTCACTTTAGTCTGGCCCAAAAAGACTTTTCCGAGCGTTTTCAAATTTCGCAAAAACTCTATGGGCGCGAACCAGAAATAGACACGTTACTTTCTGGGTTTGAACGGGTGGCTTCTGGAACTGCCGAAATGATACTAATTGCGGGTTATTCTGGGATTGGTAAATCTGTACTGGTCAAAGAGATTTATAAATCACTTAGCGAAAAACAAGGTTATTTCATCAGCGGCAAATTTGACCAATTCCAGCGTAATATTCCCTATAGTGCGGTGGTTAATGCGTTTAAAGAATTAGTCCAACAATTGTTGACCGAAAGTGAAATCCAATTAACCCAATGGAAAGAGCGAATTTTAACCGCCTTAGGCACTAATGGACAAGTGATTATTGATGTCCTTCCGGAAATCGAATTAATTATGGGGCACCAACCGGCAGTATCACAATTAGGGCCAACCGAATCTCAAAACCGCTTTAATTTAGTATTTCAAAACTTCATGCCGGTGTTTTGTCAACCTGAACATCCTTTGGTCATTTTTTTAGATGACTTGCAATGGGTGGATTCAGCCACGCTTAAATTACTAGAAGTGGTAATGACGGATACCAAAACCCAAGCCCTCTTTTTGATTGGAGCTTATCGGGATAACGAAGTTGCGGAAACTCATCCCTTAATGACCACGCTTGACAAACTCCGTTTTGAAAATGCCACGATTAACCAAATCAACTTAAAGCCGCTCGGGTTTGAACATATTAACCAATTGATTGCCGAGAGTTTGCATCACAACCTAAAAGCGATTAGCTCATTAACGGATTTGGTGATGCGTAAAACCGGTGGAAATCCATTTTTTGTCAATCAATTTCTGCATACCTTGTATGAAGAAGATTTGCTCTCGTTCCAAACCTCGGAGGTTTTGAAAACCTCCGAGGTTTTACAAGTTGGCTGGCAATGGGATATTGACCAAATTAAAATCCTCAACATCACCGATAATGTCGTGGAGTTAATGATTAGCAAATTGAAAAAATTGCCCAAAACAGCACAACCGGTTTTACGCTTGGCAGCCTGCATAGGTAACCGTTTTGATTTGGATACTTTATCTATTATTTATGAAAAATCACCAACCGATACTTTTCAAGATTTAATGCCGGTTTTTACCGAAGGATTAATCTTGCCCCTATCCGAACCAGAAATGAGCAGTGATAATATTAGCCATTCACAATTTCTAATTCACAATTCACAATTTTTACATGATCGTGTCCAACAAGCAGCTTATGCCCTGATTGACGATGAGCAGAAACAAGCCGTGCATCTGCAAATAGGTCGTTTGCTATTAAAAAATACACCCACTGACGTATTAGAAGAAAAAGTATTTGATATTGTGGAACATTTTAATCACAGTATTGAATTGCTTAATAATCAAGTTGAACGACTTGAAATAGCTAAACTGAATTTGATGGCGGGGCAAAAAGCTAAAACAGCCACTGCCTACGCGGCAGCACTCCAATATTTAACCGTTGGCATGTTTTGTTTAACTGACGATAGTTGGACACAACATTATACATTGACTTTAGCTTTGTATAAATTGCGAGCAGAACTGGAATATTTGAATGCCCATTTTAATCAAGCCCAAAAATTATTTGAATACATTTTACAACAAGTTAAGACGAATGCTGAAAAAGGCATGATCTACAATCTAAATATCATCTTACACACTAACTTGGGTCGTTGGAATGATGTATTTGAGGTGGGGATTGCTGGTTTAAAATCGTTGGGAATAGTTCTACCACATCAAGGTAACGCTCTGAAAGAAGCGATTTCAACTGAATTACAGGAAACCAAAAAACAGGCGAAAAATGTGAAAAACGTGGCTGATTTAATTAATCAGCCGGAAATAACAAATGATGAACAGCGTATTGCCATGAGCTTGTTGATGAACATGATTTCACCGGCTTACGTTTCTAATCAGGATTTGTGTACCCTTTTTGTTTTGAAAATGGTTAATTTATCTTTTAGATATGGTAATACGCCATCTTCTCCCTTTGGGTTCGTTTGGTTTGGATGGTTAGGCATGATTGCCGATTGGCTGCCTGAAGATTACAAATCGGGACAAGAATACGCCCAATTGGCAATGGCATTGAACCAAAAATTTAATAATGTCAGCCTGAACTGCAAATTATATTTATTATCTGGACTCGTCGATACTTGGCGCAGACCCATCCATTTTAGTATTTCCTATTTATTAAAGTCATTTCAAGAAGGTGTTGAATATGGTGACTTGGTTTGGGCCGGATATACCTTTCATCACCTTTTTACCCGTCGAATTATCGTCGCTAAAACGCTTGATAGTATTGTCGAAGAGTGTCACAAGCAGAACGCTTTTTTAACGCAAACGAAAGACCAAACCATGTATGATTTGCAAAACATGCTGATGCATGTTGTCTTAAATTTGCAAGGTTTGACCAAAAATCAAGCCTCTTTTAGTGATGAAAATTTTGATGCCGAAGCTTGTGTAGAAAACTGGGTCAAAAATGGATTTGTCTATGGCAAAATACTTTATAATTTATACCAAATACAAATTCACTTTCTGGATGGAAATCATCCACAGGCTTTACAGATTATTACCGAAACCGAATCATTACTCATTTACATACGGGGTCAAATTACCGAGGAAGAATTTTCTTTTTATAGCTGTCTAACCATGACTGCTCTTTATCCTACCGCAACCATAACCGAAAAAAAATACTATAGATTTAGCCTCGAAAAAAACCTCGAAAAACTGAAAATGTGGGCCGACAATTGTCCTGAAAACTTTCTGCATAAATATCTGTTGGTTAAAGCAGAAATGGCCCGTATTGATGAAAAAAGTTTAGAAAAAACCATGAACTTGTATGATCGTGCCATTAACAGTGCCAGAGAAAATGAGTTTATTCTAAGCGAAGCTTTGGGTAATGAGTTGGTCACCAAGTTTTGGTTAGAAAAAGGTCAAGAAGAATTTGCTGAACTCTATTTCAAAAAAGCACATTATGGATACCAATTGTGGGGAGCAAAACGTAAAGTTGAGCATTTAGAAAAAAAAACTACATTGCCCAAAACTCATTCGACGATTTCAATTTCAACAACGCGCCATTTTTCCCAATGGCTTGATTTGAAGAGTCTCATGAAAGCCGCTCAAACCCTATCGGGGGAAATCGTTTTGAATCGGCTCCTTGAAAAAATGATGCACATCGTTATTGAAAATGCCGGGGCCGAAAAAGGCTTTCTATTACTTCAAAAAAATGACACTTGGTTTATTGAAGCCGAAGGGCAAGTTGATAGCGAGGAAGTTCACGTATTGCAATCTATTCCATTTGAAAAACAGCTATCGACAAACATCATCAATTATGTCATTCGCACTCAAGAAAATGTTGTTTTAAATGATGCAACGCAAGAGGGCAATTTTACCCGTGATCCGTATGTTGTTAAACAGTGTCCGCAATCAGTGTTGTGTGTGCCACTTATTAATCAAGGCCAGTTAATCGGTATCTTGTACTTAGAAAATAATCTGACAATAGGAGCATTTACACCAGAAAGGTTGGAAGTGTTAAATCTCTTATCTTCGCAAATTGCGATTTCTATTGAAAATTCTTTGTTGTATAACAATTTAGAACAAAAAGTAGCGGAACGTACCCGCGAATCACGTGAGAGTCAACGGGCACTGCGTACTTTAATCAGTAACTTACCCGGGATTGCTTATCGTTGTCGCAATGATCGTAATTGGCCCATGGAATTTATTAGTGATGGCTGTCTCGCTTTGACCGGTTATCCATCGACTGCTTTCATTGGTGATGGTGCAATTAGCTTTACAGATATTACCCATAGCGATGATCGAGAGTATCTGTGGCAAGTTGTGCAAGATGCTTTACAAAATAAGCAACTGTTTCAAGTGAATTATCGCATTACCACCAAAAGCGGCCAATTAAAATGGTTATGGGAACAAGGCGAAGGCGTGTTTGCTCAAAGTGGACAATTGCTTGCAATAGAAGGACTTATCAACGACATCACTGAGCATAAGCAAGCAGAAATAGCCCTGCAACAAGCTAAAGAACATGCTGAAATCGCGAATCAAGCCAAAAGCACCTTTCTATCAAACATGAGCCATGAATTGCGTACACCTCTCAATGGGATTTTAGGCTTTGTGCAAATTTTGCGGCGTGATTCCTCTTTCACTACTCAACAACAACACGGTTTAAATGTCATTAAAAAAAGTGGCAATCATCTGTTAAGCCTGATTAACGATGTGCTTGATCTGGCTAAAGTAGAATCGGGCAAAATAGAATTGCACGAAGTAGATTTTAATTTACCGTCATTACTGAATGATGTTAGTGAAATCATCAAGATTCGTGCTGAAGACAAAGGCATTAACTTTTATTTGGAATCAGCGGATGAATTACCCAATGGTGTACATGGTGATGAACGGCGGTTACGACAGATATTGCTGAACTTATTGGGCAATGCGGTTAAATTCACAGATCATGGTAGCGTCACTTTGAAAGTTAATTTTAAGAAGGGCAAACACGAGGGCAAACACGAGGGCAAACACGAGGGCAAACACGAGGGCAAACACGAGGGCAAACACGAGGGCAAACACGAGGGCAAACACATAGGTTTGCCCCTACAGACGCAATGTAGGAGCGAACCGGCGTGTTCGCCTAATTTGCCTCAAACGTGTTCACCCGGTTATTTCCATTTTAAAATAGAAGATACTGGTATTGGTATCTCTCAAGAAAATCTTGAGACTATTTTTAAACCCTTTGAACAAGTTGGCGAACAAAAACGTCAAGCGAAGGGAACCGGTTTAGGCTTAGCCATCAGCAAGAATTTAGTTGAATTGATGGGAGGGCAGTTATGCGTCAGCAGTCAACTCAATGTTGGTACGCAATTTTGGTTTGAATTAACTTTGCCAATTGTAGATTATAATGTCGCTAAAGTTTCCACCCAACAACCGATTATTGGACTCCAAGGCTCGCCGCCCAAAATACTAGTCGTGGATGATAATTTGGATAATCAAGCGGTAGTGGTTGACTTGCTATCACTGTTGGGTTTTAAGGTTAAAGCGGTTAACGATGGACACGAAGGATTAGAAAAAGCTATCAAATGGCAACCGGATGCGATTATTACCGATTTGCTCATGCCGGCAATGGACGGTTTTGAGTTAATTCATCAATTACGGCAATCCCCGCAATTGAAAGACAAAATTATTATTGCGAGTTCAGCCAGCGTGTATGATACCGACAAAAATAGGAGTTTGGCTCTTGGTAGTAATGCTTTTTTGCCTAAACCTATCCAAGTTGAAACGCTTCTTGAACAATTACAGCACCATCTTAATCTAACTTATGTATATGGGGATAAGGTAAAAGAAATTGTCGAAGAGAATCATACCGCTCAGATGGTATTTCCCCCAATTGCTGAATTAAAGAAACTATATGAATTAACCCTAATGGCGGATATTGATGAACTTGAAGAACAGCTCGCGATTTTAGCTAAGTCTTCTGTAAAGTTAAAACCCTTTGTCAGCAAAATGCAAACTCTCCTTAAAAGGTATCAAGTGGGTAAATTGAGAAAATGGCTTGAAGGAGAGATAAAAAAATGAGTTTATGTGTAATGATCAGATTGATGTTGAACATAATGTAGGGTTCCTTTCGCTAGAGCGTATCCACCCTACAAATCTACAAAAAAATGAGTGAGTTTATGGAACAAAATGAGAATTCCTTATGAAGGATATTGGCAGAGGTATTATATTAAATTGATGATTAAAATTCTGGGACTTGCTATTGCATATTTCGTGACTGGCAAACTGGGCTTGATGTTAGCTGTTCCTCCCGGCTACGCGACTGCAATATGGCCTCCATCTGGAATCGCATTGGCCGGAATTATTGTTTTCGGATGGCGTATTTGGCCTGGCATTCTACTTGGTTCTTTTCTAGTAAATGTCTCATTTGATTCGAGTTCGATCAATGCCGCTATTTTATCTTTAGGCATTCCGTTGGTTATTGGGAGTGGAACCGTGTTGCAAGCTGTGATAGGAGCGATATTGGTACGGCGGTTTGCGGCTTTTCCTAACGATTTGGCTAATGTTAATGAAGTTTTTGCGTTTTTATTCTGGGGAGGTTTGGTAAGTTGTCTAGTGAATGCGACTCTTAGCGTTACCACTTTAATGCTGAGTGGCAAAATTACGGACTCTAATTTCTTGTTCAATTGGTGGACTTGGTGGCTTGGTGATGTGATTGGCGTATTAATTTTCACGCCACTGGTTTTGGTATGGCTACTCAAACCTAATCAGAAATGGCGAAGCAGACGTTTACCCGTCACTTTGCCAATGATAACAACGTTTATTTTGACGTTGATTGTTGTTAATTTAGAAACATCTTGGGAAGTTAAACAGTTAGAATTTCAATTAAATCAACACGCCTCAAATCTTGTGAGAGCCTTTGAAAAAAATTTACTCAGTCATCTTGAGGTATTATATTCTTTAAAGAGCTTTTATCTCGCTTCAAAACATATTACCCGTGAAGAGTTTAAAATCTTTGTTGAACGTTCATTTACTGATATGAAGGGTATTCAGGCACTATCGTGGAATCCTCTTGTGGATGATAAAAACCGTGACCAATTTGAACAGGCTACTCAACCGGAAGGATTGAAATTTTTTCAGATCACCGAAAGAAATGCGACCGGAAAGCTGGTTCGAGCATCACAACGTCCCAATTACATCACTGTTCATTATATTGAACCTTTTGCCACGAATAGCAAAGCCCTTGGATTTGATGTCGCGTCCAACCAAGTTCGACGAAAAGCCCTTGAATTAGCACGAGATACTGGCGAACCAGTGAGTACCGCCCGAATTAAGTTAGTTCAAGAAACGGGACAACAGTTTGGCATATTAGTTTTTTTGCCAATTTATAAAAAGGGAGCGGCTTGTGATACCTTAGATGGGCGGCAGCAAAATCTTATGGGTTATATGGTAGGCGTTTTCCGAGCTGGTGATATGGTGGAAGAAGCTTTGTCTAATTTAGACCACAAAGGACTTTTTTATCAACTCATAGATAAAACCGCACCCATTGAAGAGCAACGACTAGTTATTTGTCATGATTTTCACGCAGAAAATATTAGTATTCTTTTGAAACAATATTTGTTTAGTTGGGCCACTAAGCACCTTGAAGCCAATTTTTCTTTTGTTGTTGGTCAAAGAAAATGGAACTTTCAAGTCATTCCTACTCAAGAATATGTGGCTAAATATCGTCATAAAAATGCTTGGCTGATTCTCGTTATAGGGCTATTGTTTTCAGGTCTAGTTGGTGTTTTTGTTATGGTAGTTTCTGGCCGGGAAGTTTTACTCCAACATTTGGTTAAGAAGCGTACTATGGAATTGGAAAACAATCAGAAACGCTATGAGGAAAAAAACCGGTTACTGGAACAAGAGATCATGGTAAGAAAACGTGCCGAAAAAGCCGCCGAAGTTGCCAACCAAGCCAAAAATATATTTATCGCCAATATGAGCCACGAATTGCGTACCCCTCTCAATGGAATTTTAGGCTATGCTCAAATTTTACAGCACGACCCATCGAGCAGCAAAAAACAGCAACACGGCTTGGATGTCATTGAACAAAGCGGTAATCATCTGTTAGCCCTTATTAACGATGTGCTTGATATTGCTAAAATTGAATCGGGCAAAATAGAACTGTATGAGATAGATTTTCATTTACCATCATTGTTGAATGGTATTGGTGAAATCATCAATCTACGTGCTCAAGACAAAGACCTTGACTTTTATTTAGAATCTGCTTCTGAACTACCCAATGGTGTACATGGTGATGAACGACGGTTACGGCAAATCTTACTAAACTTATTGTGCAATGCGATCAAGTTCACGGAGCAGGGCAGTGTTACTTTGGAAGTCAGTTTTAATAAGCCAAATTCTCAACTCTATTTCAAAATAGAAGACACCGGGGTTGGTATCTCTCCGGAACATCTTGAACGTATTTTTGTTCCCTTTGAAAAAGTTGGAGCACAAGAACATCAAGCTAAGGGAACCGGTTTAGGCTTAGCTATTACTAAGAATTTAGTTGAATTGATGGGAGGGCAGTTGTGCGTCAGCAGTCAAATCAATATCGGTACTCAATTTTGGTTTGAATTAGTGTTGCCGGTTGTCGATTATTATAATATCGCCCAAGTCATCCAGCAACCGATTATTGGGCTCAAAGGTGAGCCACCCAAGATTTTAGTCGTGGATGATAATTTGGACAATCAAGCGGTAGTGGTTGACTTGCTTTCGCCATTGGGTTTTTATGCTAAACCGGCTAACAATGGATGCGAAGGATTAGAAAAAGCTATCAAATGGCAACCGGATGTCATTATCACCGATTTAATTATGCCAGAAATGGACGGCTTTGAACTAATCCACCAACTACGGCAATCCCCGCAATTAAAAGACAAGATTATTATTGCGAGTTCAGCTAGGGTGTATGATGCTGACAAAAATAGGAGTTTGGCTCTTGGTAGTAATGCTTTTTTGCCTAAACCGATACAAGTCGAAACGCTTCTTGAACAATTACAGCACCATCTTAATCTAACTTATGTATATGGGGATAAGGTGAAAGAAATTGCCGAAGAGAATCATACCGCTCAGATGGTATTTCCCCCAATTGCTGAATTAGAGAAACTATACAAATTAACCCTAATGGCGGACATTGATGAACTTGAAGAACAGCTCGCCATTTTAGCTAAGTCTTCCGTAAAGTTAAAACCCTTTGTCAGCAAAATGCAAACTCTCCTTAAGAGGTATCAAGTGGGTAAATTGAGAAAATTGCTTGAAGGAGCAATGACGAATGACGGCTAAAATTTTAATTGTAGATGATGAACCAAACAATTTAGATGTACTGCGTAATTGTTTGAGCGAAGCCGGCTTTAAAGTGCCGGTGGTTGAAAGTGGAGAAACTGCCCTCGAACTGGTTGAGCATATCAAACCGGATCTAATCCTGTTGGATGTGATGATGCCGGGAATAGATGGATTTGAAACTTGTCGCCGTTTGAAAAAGAATGAAGTTACCAAAAATACGCCGATTATTTTTATAAGTGCCAAAACTGAATCTGTTGATAAAATTGAAGGATTTGAAATCGGTGGCGTTGATTATATTACCAAACCCTTCCAAGCTGTGGAAGTGATTGCGCGTGTCAACAAACATTTAACCATCCGCAATTTGCAAAAACAACTAGAAACACAAAATGCCGTACTTCGTAAAAATGAAGAGCAACTCCGCAAATTTTCGCGTGCTATTGAGCAAACTGCTAACACAATTGTGATTACTGATACTTATGGTAGTATTGAATTTGTTAATCCGGCTTTTACTGCTAAAACGGGTTACTCGTATGTTGAAGCAATTGGGCAAAATCCTCGCATATTAAAGTCTGGAAAACACCCCCTAGCTTTTTATGAAAAATTGTGGGCTACTATTACCGCAGGTCATGTTTGGGAAGGTGAAATGCTCAATAAACGCAAAAATGGTGAATTTTATTGGGAATTTGCTACCATTTCTCCTATCAAAGAGACCGGCGGGAAAATTACCCATTATGTTGCCATTAAAGAAGATATTACTGAACAAAAGCAAGCGGCAGAAAAATTGCAACAGGTACTCAAGTCTGCTGAACAAGCTAAAAAAGAAGCCGATTCCGCCAACCGTGCCAAAAGTGCGTTTCTTGCTAGTATGAGCCACGAATTGCGTACCCCGCTCAACGGCATTTTAGGCTTTGCTCAAATTTTACAACGTGATACCGAAATTACCCCTCAGCAGCAACACGGCTTGAATATCATTGAGCAAAGTGGCAATCATCTGTTAAGCCTGATTAACGATGTGCTTGATCTGGCTAAAGTAGAATCGGGCAAAATAGAATTGCACGAAGTAGATTTTAATTTACCGTCATTACTGAATGATGTTAGTGAAATCATCAAGATTCGTGCTGAAGACAAAGGCATTAACTTTTATTTGGAATCAGCGGATGAATTACCCAATGGTGTACATGGTGATGAACGGCGGTTACGACAGATATTGCTGAACTTATTGGGCAATGCGATCAAGTTCACGGATCACGGTAGCGTCACTTTGAAAGTTAATTTTAAGAAGGGCAAACACGAGGGCAAACACGAGGGCAAACACATAGGTTTGCCCCTACAGACGCAATGTAGGAGCGAACCGGCGTGTTCGCCCAATTTGCCTCAAACGTGTTCACCCGGTTATTTCCATTTTAAAATAGAAGATACTGGTGTTGGTATCTCTCCAGAAAATCTTGAGACTATTTTTAAACCCTTTGAACAAGTTGGCGAACAAAAACGTCAAGCCAAGGGAACCGGTTTAGGGTTAGCCATCAGCAAGAATTTAGTCGAATTGATGGGAGGACAGTTATGTGTCAGCAGTAAACTCAATGTTGGTACGCAATTTTGGTTTGAATTAACTTTGCTAATTGTAGATTATAATGTCGCTAAAGTTTCCACCCAACAACCGATTATTGGGCTCAAAGGTAAGCCGCGAAAAATATTAGTCGTGGATGATAATGAAGAAAATCAAGCGGTAGTGGTTGATTTGCTTTCGCCGTTAGGTTTTAAGGTTAAACCGGCTAACGATGGGCGTGAAGGATTAGAAACAGCCATTTCATGGCAACCTGATGTGATTATTACCGATTTGCTCATGCCGGCAATGGACGGTTTTGAGTTAATTCATCAATTACGGCAATCCCCGCAATTGAAAGACAAAATTATTATTGCGAGTTCAGCCAGCGTGTATGATGCCGATAAAAATAGGAGTTTGGCTCTTGGTAGTAATGTTTTTTTGCCTAAACCTATCCAAGTTGAAACGGTTCTTGAACAATTACAGCACCATCTTAATTTAACTTGGATCTATGGAGATAAAATTGAGGAAGCTGTCGAAGAAACTACTTCACTAGTATTTCCTCCGGTTGCTGAATTAGAGAAACTCTATGAATTATCCTTAATAGGTGACATTTGTGAACTTGAAGAGCAAGTCGCCATTTTAGCTAAGTCGGATGTGAAGTTAAAATCCTTTGTCACCAAAATGCAAATTTTTCTTAAAAAGTATCAAGTGGATGAATTAAGTGAATGGCTTGAAGAAGAAATGATGGGGGTGTGACCTCAATTTGATGTAACGTTTGTAGGGTGGGCAAAGTCCGTTTCGATTCCACCATTTCAAATATGGATGTGAAGCACAAAATCTTGGAACTATCTATTTATTTGGAAGCACTTTCTGATGTTAATGATGGTACCAATCATGGAGCAATCTACTTTATAGACAAAATTCCATACGAAGGTGGTGAGATACGCCCGGCACTTGATAGCTATTTTGACTCTTGGGAAGAAGTACAAAAAGAAACAATCCAGATAATTGTGTCAAAGAGGACCTGAATTGGAAAGATGTTATCACTGCTCGCTTAAAATATTGGTCATTCCATAGCAAGTTTCAGAATGTTATCACATATTGCTTCCGTTGTTTACAAATTAACCGGGGGCGTTAGCTTTAATAGGAGGGGTCATGAGGCATAAAAAGCTTAGAAAGATCACAATTAATGGTGATAATTATCTGTGGAACCGAAAACATGTTCACTTTGAAGATTATGAATATAGTCCATGCGTTGAAATATTGACCATATATCAGGAAGGCAAAAAAAAATGTCCGTTGAGAATATATTTCAGAACGGAAGACGATATTAAAAGCCAGAATTCCCCAAAAGATTCTCACTGGGAAGTAGGTTACCCAGAAGACGGAGTCATTTGGCAAACCGGGAACGATACCGGTTATGTAAACCTAAACAGACCGGGGGTAGTTGCGGAAATCATTAAGTTCGCTGTTCCAAATTATTGGGAAACGAATAAGGCTAATAAACCGACTGAAATTCAGAATGGTTTTGAATGGGTTGAGGTAATTGATTTTCCTAGACCAGCACGAGTCAATACCGAAGCATAAGTTTTCAGGTTTTTTAAGAGTGTTAGGAATGGACACGAAATAAGTCCCCATTTTGTTTCGGGAATGGAGCGGAGCGGATTTCCCGAAACAACTCAAAACCGGGAAATTATTTCATGAGCATTCCTTACCTATTTTAAATAATTTTTTAAAACGTCAAAGAAATCTTTGGAAAAAAAAAGGATTTCTGGCTGATTTTAACCATACAAAAAAAGTACCACGAATTTGAAGAGAAAACAACGAATGGCTTTGTCACGCTTTTGACTTTATTCGTTGTAAGCTTTTCAAATTCGTTGTACTCCGTTCACCATCAAGCACCCAAATAATCAAAGAATCCAATAACCTATTGTCCGCCACGCACCGTTAATTTAAAAATACTCAATTTTCTCAGCTGTTGCGATTACTTTGTCATCCCATAAAATGTAAATCAGCTTGGTTGACATCTAAATCATAAATGATATTTTTAACCGGTGCCGTGAACGCATCTCGCATCTGTTTTAACCGGTAGTAATGAACTTGCCGCCATGCTAATAAACCGGCTACGGTATCCGCGTAAAACATGCCTACTGGGGTTAGTTGAATGTGGTTCTTTTTAACCTTTATCAGTTGGGCATTTTGTAGTGTTTCAAATTCCAGCGGAAAATCGTGTTGTGGTTGGGTGCCAAATAGGGATTGATAAGCTGCAATATTGATGTCGAGCATGGCTATCTTGCGAGTCAGGTAGAAAATTTTGAGATCATGGAGTTTGTAAGAGAAAAAATGTGCCCAGCCTTTGCCAGTTTCGTCAACCGCCGAAGAATAATCGGATGATTGGGTAAAGTTGAGCAGTTTGATTGCTTGTAATCGCCGAAAATTTGACAGGTAATTGATGCCAGAAGTTCCAAAACCCAGCGTATCGTAATGTTCGGGACTGTAAACACAATTTTCATACTCGTAGCGGCGTGAGGTTTTATGAATCTGGCGAGGCTCGAAGTTGGTCAGGGAAGTTTGGATAAAACCGGCTTGCAACAGAGTTTCTCGAAGTTCGAGCCAATGTTCACAAGCACTGGAATTAGTGGGCAATTGTTCGAGAAGTTCTTTATCTTGTGACCATACCGTTCCTAGCCTTTCAAACATAACAAGGTGGTAAAGGCAAATATGTTCTAATCCTATATCTAGTGCTTGACTGATATCGTCTTGCATCTGTTCCAGTGTTTGCCCGGGTAAGTTGAAGAGAAAATCGCCAGAGACACTGATGTTTTGAGATTTGGCGAGACTAACCACTTGAGCTATTTTTTCTCTATCTCCAAAAGCGTCTCTTCCCATGCGTTTGATTTGTGCCGGGTTGAAGGTTTGAATGCCGAGGCTGATTCTAAAATGTCGCGCCGGTATTTCTTGTTGCATGATTTGTAGCAATGAGGATTGTTTAGCCAGAAAATAGATGGGGACACCTTCAAGCGTGATCTCAGCTTGGCGCAAATCAAAAGTCGCTGTCAATTTTTGACAGAGTTTGCGAAAAGCCTCCGGTGGGGTCAAATTAGTCGTGCCGCCTCCAAAGTATAAAGCCGCAACGGGCCTTTGACACCATTTAGAATAGTGGCTGGAAAAGGTAGCGATTTCTTGAATCACTTTATCAACCATTGTCTGGGCTTGGGTGGCGTGATAGGTTTCATGAGGAAAAGTGCAAAAGCCACAACCCCGGAGTTTTGGATTACAAAAAGGGTGTGGCAAAACACCAATCACTTGGTGACGTTGTTCATCAAAGTCGAGTAAGTCATTGATATTATCAACGCGAGGCTTGCCGGCTTTTTGAATGGGAAACATCATGGGGGCCATCGGGTAGCCATGTAGGAGTCGGTGGCGTTGTGGTGTTGTTTGGCGATGCTGCAATTGTTCCGCCATCAAATTGGGAAGCCAGAGAAGAAAAAGTTCGTTTAGAAACAGTATATTATCTTCACAACCTAGCGTAGCATTTTTTAAGGACCATGCGCTGCCAAGGATGCAGACAACTCCTTCGCTTTGTCGCATACGTAAAAATAGGAAATCGTTGTGCCACCCGGTTTCCCAATCCAATAAAAAGCAATCGTGATGCCACCCTATATCCCATGCTTCGTTTTTGGCAACAACACGATCATCATCAAGACGAACACCTTCAACGAAATAGGTATTATCGGGGACAGAAATTGAGTGAGTCACTTGCCAACTTCTACATGCACCATGCCATTTACGACCATCGGGCCAAATCGTACCTTTACCTCTTTTTTTCCAATTTTTAATAGAAGAAAATTTAGCGGTACTCGGTATTTGAATTATTGTTCCGGTATCGTAACAAAAAGTTGCCGGTTGTCGAACTAGGTGAGAAATGTTGATGGAAACTTTGGGGGAGAAAGCCTCCTGATTTTCAAGGTCAAAATCGCCCGGCACCTCCTCAAAAAAACCAAACAAGAAATCTGGGAATGAGATATCCTTAATAACATAATCAATATTGGTCTTTCGCTTTAATTTTTGACCATCAGGCGCACTATCACCACCAAAGGAAGAAAGCAATAAAAGCTGTCCGCCCTCTTTTACCCATTCCCGAAGGGCATCACATTCATCTGAGCGTAATGGACTGTGTGGTACACCGATAAGGAGTGCATCGTAGTTTTGCAAGACAGTGGGTACGAGTGATTCTTGAATTAGTTCGACGGTTCGCCCTTGAGTTTTTAACATATCAAAAAAAAGCGTGTAGTCGGTGTTGTCAGGATTGACATTCTCAAGATGGCTTATCACAATGCCCACGCAGTGTGTCACGGTTTTTTGATGTTGGGGGTTGTTTTGGTTAGGCTTGTTGAACTTACGGAAATTAAACATATCTATTATTAACTCGCACGTTGATTTGTTTGTTATCAGGTATTTTGCCGGAACCTTCCGGGCAACCACAAGGGATTGCCCCTACGAATATTCATGTTATGTAGGGGCAATCCTTTATGGTTGCCCTCCCGTCCAAAATGTTAGTTACATTGGTGTTTTTGGCTTTTTTTAATGCACCACTGGGCTTGTTGTTGTAAATGACTAAGGTGTAAGTGACTTTTCACTCGTGCTAAAACTTCTTCTGGTTGAAATGGTTTAGTAATATAATCAACAGCCCCCAATTTAAATCCTTTAACTTTATCTGCTACTTCTGAGAGAGCAGTTATAAAAATGATGGGGATGTCTTCGGTTTTGGGATTGGCTTTTAATCGTCTACAAACTTCATACCCATTTATATCTGGCATCATAATATCTAATAAAATTAAGTGGGGATGTCTAAAATTAATTATTTCCAACACAGACATCCCATTTTTTGCAGCTAATACTTTGAAATTACAACTTTTTAAGATATTAGTTAATATTTTTAAGTTAATAGGCATATCATCCGCAATAAGGATTATCGGGTTTTTAGGCATAGTCATGCTTAAAATTTTTTGGCAACGTTCTAAATAAACTTGTGCTGCTGTATCATAAGGATTGACTTGCAAAACGGTTTCAAAAAGTGGTTTTGCTTCGGGGATATCACCACAATGATATAACACAAATCCGGGTTCAAAATCCGGTATAGTTTCATTTTTTAAGGCAATACTATCGGGCGTATCCGCATCAAAAACTTCGTAGACAGTTACGGTTTTGGATTTCCCTTTAACTTTGGTAGCATCAATTACCCGAATATTATATTGATAAGGCTCAGCTAATCTTGTATAAGTATGTTCGCTAATTAGCAGATTCGTCCCATAAATTTTGGTTAAACCTTCAATGCGAGAAGCTAAATTGACTGCATCTGAAATCACGGTGCCATCCATACGATTTACACCTCCCAGTATGCCAAGCATTAACGAACCGCTGTTGATGCCAATGCCAATGCGTATTGCTTTAAATTCAGTATGTTGCAAAATCTTGTTATATTTTTCTAGCTGTTGTAACATGGCAATTGCTCCTTTGACAGCATCATCTGCACACGGAAATAATGCCATAATGGAATC
>Ga0233403_10000400_pt1 | contig 20426 bp, 9 predicted proteins | sample Na_oxic_1_MG_FD_179866 | JGI IMG/M metagenome (GOLD analysis project Ga0233403, IMG submission 179866) | Seawater microbial communities from Saanich Inlet, British Columbia, Canada - Na_oxic_1_MG | ecosystem: Environmental > Aquatic > Marine > Inlet | place: Canada: British Columbia | collected...
ACGGTGAGGGCGATGACGGTGATGCTGGTGATGCCGATGACGGTGATGCCGGTGACGCTGGTGATGCCGATGACGGTGATGCCGATGACGGTGATGCCGATGACGGCGATGCCGATGAAGATGGCGATACCAGTGAAGATGGTGATGCCAATGAAGATGGTGATGCCGATGAAGATGGCGATACCGGTGAAGATGGCGATACCGGCGAAGTCATTGAATTAGAAATCATTGTGGAAGGATTTGTCACTGATGAATCCGACAACCCACTTGAAGAAGTTACCGTCATATTGGGTGAACTCACCGCCGTCAGTGATGAACAAGGCTACTACCAAATCCCCGGTTTAGTAGCTGGCAGCTACACCTTGACCGGAGAAAAAGAAGGCTATGTCTTTCAAGAAATGCAAATCACCCTGGCTGATGAAAATCCGTTCCTTGAAGTCAATCTCACCAGTCTAGCCGGTGGCACCATTGAAGGACACAATATGGTTGTAGTGGGTGTACACACCTGCGAAGCAGACACCAATGTCAATAGCGTTACCCTAACAACTGGCGAAGGTGAAACGGTCTACAACTTCAATACCGGCTTCACCAGTGAAGGCAGCCGTTTATCGTCCGCTGACTTTGACACCGACGAATCAAGCGATGTCGCCGTCAGTGAAATTGGACAAGGCAACGACGTATACGTCTTCAATGCCAAAGGGGAACGATTTGCCCAAATCATCACCAATAGTGATCAAAAAGGAGCCAACTCGGCTTTTGGCGACATTGACGGAGACGGTGAATTTGAAATCGTCGTTTCCAGCCAAACCGAAAGCAGCCGGGTTTATCTATATGAATCCACCGGTAAAGCGATTCGCGCCATTATTGTCTCTGACGAAGACACCTATTTTGACATTGCCACTGGTGACATGGATGGTGATGGCACCGATGAAATCATTGTAGGCCATCTGGTTGGAACCGAAGGCGACGACAATGTGTTTGTCTATGACAGTGAAGGAGAATTATTGAACTCATTCTCCGCGTTAGACGGTAATGGAATCGTTGTCGCTGCCGGAGACATTGATGGTGATGGTGTTGCCGAAATTATTGCCGGCCAAGCCGAAGAAGCCGAAGAATACACCGTTGCCGCGTATGAAATGGATGGCAGTGTTGTTCTGGACGCATTCAATGCCTTCGGAGGCAAGGACATTTTGGTTAGAAAAGGTCTTCGTGCCAAAGACAAGGATGACGACGTCACTCTCTGCCATAAAGGAAAGACCACTACCGTGTCAGCATCGGCCGCTAAAGCACACCTAAAACATGGTGACAGCGAAGGACCGTGTGGCACTAATAGTCAAGCTGATGATGACGACGACAGTAAGGAAGATGACAGATCTGAAGTCGAAGATGATGACGACAGTAAGAGTAAGGATAAGGAAGATAACAGTTCTAAAGACAAGGACGATGACGACAGTAAGAGTAAGGATAAGGAAGATAACAGTTCTAAAGACAAGGACGATGACGATAGTAAGAGTAAGGATAAGGAAGATGGCAGCTCTAAAGACAAGGACGATGACGATAGTAAGAGTAAGGATAAGGATGACGACGACAGTGAGGATGATGACAGCACTGAAGTCGATGACGACAGTGAGGATGATGACAGCAGTAAAGTAGATGAAGATGATGTCAGTGAAGTCGATGACGATGATGTCAGTGAAAATGATGACAGCACTGAAGTCGATGACGATGATGTCAGTGAAAATGATGACAGCACTGAAGTCGATGACACCGAAGAAGACAATACTCCTTGTCAACTCTATACTGGCAACGGTGTCGTGTTAGCGGTTGGCGACGTTGACGGTGACGATCAAGCTGAAATTATTGTCAGCAAAGCCGGTGGACAAGAAGTACGCATCTACCAAGCCAATGGCTCCTTAGTGGAATACTTCAACGCGGTTACCGACAATGCGGTGATTTCTTCACTGGGTTATGGTGCCAACATGGCCGTTGAATTACCGGTGACGACCACCTTACCGGCCGATCCAGAAGAACCACTGGAAGATATCACCATCATTGGTACTCCAGAAGAACCGGTTGTGGTTGAAGATCGGGTCATCAAAGGAACAGTACGCATGGCGTACACGTTGATTAGTCGCATCAAATTGGAAGTAGGGGCTAACCTTGAATTAGGGCCGGGGGTCCAATTCACCGACCATAGTCTCATACCAGCAAAACTCAACTTGAGCAAAATACTGGGCCAAATTTATGTTTCCACCACCACCCAGGGGATGAAAACGGACTATGAACCGATCGATCTCACTAAAAGCATCGTCAAAGATGAACCTTCCGTATTAGAAGACATTGAAGTAATCATTGGGGATAAATCGGGAGCGGCGGAAGTGACACAAGATATGACGACCGGTCAATTGCAAGTTGATGTCGGTGAAACATGTTACTCCGTTTCGCCCACCGAAGTGAAACAAGCCGATGATGATACACCGGCCGGCGTTTCCATCAACGATGATGGCAGTGTCACCTTTGTCACCGAAGGCGGACAACAAGTCTCGACTGAACCGGCGGTGCAAGACACCAGCGAATTTGTCAAAGGACTCAATAGCATTAACCTGCATGACTTAATCATCAGTCGCAAAGGTCGTTTGACGACAACTGATGCCAGCACGGCAATTCCTTATTTCGGAAAACCTGACTTTTTGTCAGTCATTGCCGCTCCGGATATGCCATTAGGCATTAGTATGACCAAGACGCGATGGTTTGGGAAGAAGAAGGGCAATGGTGCTGGAAAAATGGTCGTGTTTGTATTTATAGATGATGATGGCATGAAACGCCAACAAATGATCTATCCAACACCGGCCAATGAAGCCCTGATCACTTCACTCGGCGCAAGTGATTCCAATGCTGATGAGGTTGAACTTCATGCCGGTGTCGGGACGATGTCTTTCAAACTACAGGGACGCTACTACTTTGGCTTTTTGAATTACCAGGTAAAAGCAGGTCAAAAACCCAGCAGCGGTGTGGTAGAATTCAATCCAACCGAGGATTTGAATGAGGACGGTATCAAAGACATTGAAATCGTCTATCCTGACGGTAAGCAGCAAGAGTTATATGTGATAGAGGACGACGGTATTGCTGAACCGATAGATAATCGGGCCGAGGTTGAAGCCGAAACCGACGAAGGCGGCGATTCATCAGAAGCCGATGACGACGGAGATTCTGGCGAAACCACTGACACGGACGAAGCTGACGAAGAATAAACTTCAGCACTTTTCTAAAAAGGGATAGTAAAAAAGCTCCTTGCTTAACTGCGAGGAGCTTGCTTTTTTTTTATCTGCTGGAATCCAAAGCTTCAGCTTTGGCACCACCGCTATTTGGTATAATTAATAAATATCGGTTCATCAATGCCTGAAAATCAGCGGGTGGATTGATCGAAACCGGTAACTAATTCAATTGAATTCGTTGCCCCCAAGGGACTTTTCCGCTGCCTTTGATGAGCCAAATGACCGGATAAGTTGGCATTGTTTCTGGAAATTCGCCATCAGCATCAGTAAAGTACACCAGTAAGTCTGGTGCTTGTTGATGTTTCTCAACATATTCAAAGACTGGTTTAAAGGAGGTTCCGCCGCCGCCGGTCAATTCGTCTGGGGCGGTGAACTCTTCCCAAGGTTCGTAAACCCAAGGGTCGTCTTGAGCCAGTGCCGCATCACAGGCGAATAACGTGACTCTGGCTCGCATTTGTCCTTTTAGGGCGTTGATTTCGGCGAGACATTGGGCGATTTCATCATCGCTGATGGAGCCGCTGGTATCGAGGGCAACAACGATGTCTAATTGGGCACTGCGAAGGCTGGGAAAAATGGCGGTGCCTTCGCGCCGTGATGGGCGCATGTAGAATTTCGTGGTGCATGTTTTTTAATGTTCAGTGTTGTTGGATTGCTCTAATCCTTTCTAAAATACAATCCTTGTAGTTAATAAGTACTGAACCATAAATTTTCGGATATTTGGTAGGGTGGGTAACGTCTTTTTGTTGCCCACCAGAATCGTAGGCAAGATGGTCAATGCCATATCGTGTCGGAATTAGACAGAAATACCCCGCCTTTGGTAAAGCCGTTGTCTAATAGCTGAAGTGCCCTAAAGGGCACTGAATCCATATCGTGTCGCTATCAGAAAATTCGGCCATTTACCAGTCCCCTTTAGGGGACTTTAGCTTTGAGACAACGGCTTTACCAAAGGCGGGGGGGGTATTTGTTTCTAATTCCGACACGATATGGCATTGAGGCAAGATGGTGGGATCGATACGGATATTGCCAGCCCCCTACAAAAATTCATAATATACGAAAATTTCTGCTTCAGTACTTAATAAGGGATTTAAACTTTGGCATGACCACCATCCAATCCTTCATAAGCAAACAATCCTGGTAGCTGTGTCGTTAAAAAAATAGGCTCAACCTATTGACATACAATAAAAACTTTTAAATTCAAATATTTAATCGAGTATATGGTTCGATACTCATGAATAAATGAAGTATGAAATATGAAATATGCCGATATTAACTATAAATAAGTTCTTGAAAAGTTTTTAATTAAGAATTAAGTAAGTTATAGTGTATTTAGGCGATAAAATTTAAATAAATATTATTTCAATAGGTTACAAGAATTTTTAACTCACCGGCTAATATAGGGGTTGGGATGTATAAAAAATACCAAATACCAAATAACTGATTTTACCGGTATTGATTAACAAGTCAAAAAACCTTAGAATGCTACATTCTTGCAAAACTCTTGAGCCATTATATTACAACTACATAATTACTGTAAATTATTGATTTCTATTGGCACTAACGGAGTTTTGCAAGTCCCTCATGCGATAAAATTAACTCAATCTAAACCAAAAACTACCAGAAAGTTTATAAGAACGGATTGCCACAATAACTACAAGGATTAACTACAAGGATTAACTACAAGGATTGATTAGTGAATATTACTTTCACATAAATAATGACCACGAACCAATCCCTTAGAAATCAATCAATAAAACTAATGGTTATTTCGTATGTCTATATTTGATGCGGTAAACGAAAAAAAATTATTTCGTGGCAGAAGAGAACCAGAAGCAGTGCCAGAAAAAAGAGCCTCTAAAAACCGGCCAATTACAATTATTGTCCTTATTTTAGTGATAGTTGCGTTTCTCTGGTTTTTAGCCCAGCCAAAAACTGCGCCAGAGCTTCCTTCAAATGAGCTTCTTTTGGAATCTCAATCTGAACCTGAATCTAAACCCTCACCGCCTCCGTTGAGAGCGATGACTCAACCGGAGGTAAATACTCTTGTTCAGCTTCAACAAGCAAAATTTGAACCGCTTAAAAAGCTGGATTTAGCGGCTTTAGAAACGGTTAAAACAACGCTCCAAGAACAAATAACCGCGCTATTGGACAATGCTAAGGAAAAGAAAAAAGCGGATGATGACGTTCGTATAGCTATTGCGGCGAACCCTAAACTACCGGTAGATTATTTGGAAAGATTATCCTTTACCGAAGCGCGAATTGGAGTAGCTAAAAACCCGGCAACACCACTGGAGATACTAGCCCGATTATCTTTAGATTTTGACAAAGATGTACGCGTTGCTGTTGCTAACAATCCGAATACACCACCGGAAGTTTTTCCAAGTTTGGCAATGGATGAAGATACGGATATTTTACTCGCCTTAGCAAGTAATCCTAATCTTCCAGAGCAACTGTTAGATCATTTCATACAAGAAGGTGGGGTTGGTTTTTTCTCCGACTGTGACTTTAAAGAGTTGCTGTTTTCTCATAATAAACTTGTTCTCAATCGCTTAGAAGAAAATAAAGATCATTCACTTTTTTGTGTCAGAACCGGTGTTGCATCTAATCCTAACGCAACGCCTGAGTTATTATCACAATTTGCTAAAGATGAAGATTGGTTGGTGAGAGCAGCCGTGGCAAAAAACCTCAACGCCTCATCTGAGTTATTATTACAATTGTCCAAAGATGAAAGTTGGTTTGTGAGAGTCGCCGTGGCAGAGAACCACACCACCTCACCTGAGTTATTATCGCAATTAGTAAAGGATGAAAGTAGCTTTGTAAGAGATGCGGTTGCAAAAAACCCTAATACCCCTACTGAGACTCTAACCTATTTGGTAAATAACGAGGAAGATGGGTGGCTACCTACACCTAGAGACTTGGCTTTTTCCAACCCTAATATTTCAAGAGAATTATTGGAAGAGTACGTACCAGTAGATGATCTAAACATCAGCCCCAATCTCGCGGAAAATACTGGATTGCCGGAGTCAATATTATCCCAGTTATTTTCTTTAAATAATCGGGCCATCAATGAAATCATTGCTCGTAATCCGGCCACTCCAATAACATTATTGGAGCAGATGGAGCAAGATGATTCTATGTTCTTTAATTTACGTGATGATGTAGCATCTAATCCAAATTATCCGGTTGAGAGTTTAATCAGTTTGTTAGACAAATCAGCCGAACAATCAGCAGGTGTAAAAGGTTTGCTCAATGAAATGTCGAGCTTTAATGGAGTAAGTCCAGAGTTTATTGATAAATGGAAAGATGATGAGGTGACTGTGAAAGAACACCAACAATTAGAACGGTACATTTTTATGGTGTTTTGGGATAACTTCTTTCATCCAAACACGCTTGATGAACTTTATCGACAAGCTTTAACCTCTTTACAATCGGAGTTAGAAAATAATAGAAAAGCGGCTTTTGCTGAAATTGTTGGGGATTTAACCAATAAGTCAGTGGTGAAAATGAAATTGGTTTTTGATCAAAAACAGTTGCAACAGGATTTTGAAACCGCTTTACCCGCTTTCTCTGAACAGATTCAATTATCGGAAAATCTGTCCGGTTTAGTCAATGAAAAGCCAGAATCCGCATCTCATTTGACACTTCAAGTCCTTTTAAAAGGCTTAATAACTGATGTGATTAAAGAAACGGCAATACCGGTGTTAAAAGATGTGGCCTTAAAAATGACGGCCAAGCGCGGTGCAAGCAAGTTAGTTAGTTCCATTCCAGGCCTCAAAGTAGACCCAAGGAAAAAACTGCTTAGAGTCACTTTATCTCTTGCCATTGGTGTTTTAGGTAGTGCTTACGATCTTTATGCACAACAAGGGTTAGATGAAAATTTAACTGCCGAGCTAGTTCAACTGAAAAATAATCTGATTACAGTCAGTGATGAGAATTTACAGAAGGCGGTTGAAAGCTACCATCTCAAAATGAATGGAGCGTTTAATGACACTTTGACAAAAAATGTTTCTGTTAAGCGTTGACGTTCAGTTTGTACCATTGAACTGGTTTTTCAAAACTTGACTAAAAAGCGAGTGGCCAAGGCAAAAAGAAATCCGATGTACCAATCAAAGAATCGGATTTCTCAACACTTTCTGTTATCAAAATTGATTTTTGGAAAAAAACTTGAGATGGACAGTAAGTTTGTTACTGCATTGATTATAAAAAGCTCCTTGCTTAATTGCGATGAGCTTTTTTTTTATCTATTAGACATCTTTCCTAAATAGAGCTACACCTAATATTGATAATAGCTGCGACTAATCGCCAGGTAAAACCATAATTTTTATGTTTACCTCGATAAACCTCTTTTTTGCCCCGAAAAATTTTACCTAGTCGATTGATATTTTCAATAAGAATTCGTCTTTTTGAGAGAGCCTTATTATGTATTTTAGCTTCAGTTGTATGGGGCATTCCTTTTTTCTTTTTCTTATGTATCATGGAATTTTCAGGAATTTTATTTAAGCCCTGATACCCTGAATCAGCAAGGAGTTCGGAGTTTGGATGTATCAAAACCTCACTGTCTTTTCATCAAGAAAAATCATGTTGTTTACCTTTTGCACAGATAACCGATAAAATTTCCCCAATAGCACACTAGCCAGTATTTGGACTTTAATTGTATGTCGTTTTTTTGACCAGAATAATACGATTTTTGACCTTTGACTGGACGTTCTATTGGTTGGACTAAAACATCTATTATCAGTGTATCAGGTGGATTTTCCAACATGTTTTTCCGATTTGACAGCGTTTCCACTTTCGCCAGAATTCTTGAGTAACGATAGTATATCTTATAACAATAAGATTCACTTATCTCAAAAATATCTGCTAAATTAACAAAAGTTGGATAATGACGAAGATAATAAAGTGTCAATAGTATCCTATCTGCCAAAGAAAGTTTAGAGGTTTTCAAACCACGTTGTTTTAGTCGATTATGTTCGGTCTCTTCTTTTATATAACTTGCTGTTTTATCAAATAAAGTTTGAAAATTTTCGGGTGATATTCCGGTCATTCGTTGAAATTTTTCGGGACTTTCGGTTTTTAGTTGTTCGTATTTTTTCATACGGGCTCACATTTTTTATTTGGAATTAAATATTCCAACATTTTTTAAAACAATATGCTATTTAGGAAAGATGTCTATTAATAACAACAAGGATTATATTTTAGAAGGGATTAGTCAGAACTCCTAACCGGAGTGCAAGGCGTACCTTGCACGAGTGCCAAAGCTGAAGCTTTGGACTCCAACCTAATTCAATTGAATTCGTTGCCCCCAAGGGACTTTTCCGCTGCCTTTGATGAGCCAAATGACCGGATAGGTTGGTATTGTTTCTGGAAATTCTCCATCAGCGTCGGTAAAGTACACCAGTAAGTCTGGTGCTTGTTGATGTTTATCAACATATTCAAAGACTGGTTTAAAGGAGGTGCCGCCGCCGCCGGTCAATTCGTCTGGGGGGGTGAACTCTTCCCAAGGTTCGTAAATCCAAGGGTCGTCTTGAGCCAGCACTGCATCACAGGCGAGTAACGTGACTCTGGCTCGCATTTGTCCTTTTAGCGCGTTGATTTCGGCGAGACATTGGGCGATTTCATCATCACTGATGGAGCCGCTGGTATCGAGGGCAACAACGATGTCTAATTGGGCACTGCGAAGGCTGGGAAAAATGGCGGTGCCTTCGCGCCGTGATGGGCGCATATAGGTATAATCGTCTCGTGCGGTCAGTGTCATATAGCGGGCGAGTAGCATACGCCAAGGGAGTTGAGGTTGTAATAGGTGGTCAACCATTCGTGCCATCGCGCCACCCAGCTTGCCGGCTTGTAAGGCTTGTTGGGCTGCCCCGGCGAGGCGTTGTTGCCATTGAGTATCGAGGTTTTGGCTTTCGGTCTCGGTTAATGGGGGGGGTTGTGGTGCGCCATCGGGTTGGGGTTCCGGTTGCCCTTGACCCGGTTCGGGTTGATTTTGGCTGCTGTCTTGGCCGCTTTGTCCGGGCTTATCGCCGGTATCGTTGGGTTGTTCGGTGAGACTGCTGCCTTGTCCATCGGCTGTTTTTTGATTTTCGCCATCGTAGATGTGCCGATCCATTGGTTCGTCGGAGTTATTTTCGTCTATCATTGGATAGATTTCTTCAGCGGTCATACCTTCAAAGCTTTCTTCTATCCAAACACCAGGCGGCGGATCGAGACCTTCTTTGAGTAGGAGTGGATTGATGGCATAATCGCAGGCTAAGTCCCAACGGAATTTGTTGCGGTGCAGACGGCGAGCGAAATGGGAGAGGGCGCAGTGTAGGGCTTCGTGTGCCAATACAAATTGCACTTGTTCTAGGTTCAGCGCATCAATGTAGTCGGGATTATAATAAAAATGCCGCGCATCGGTGGCGCTGGTGGGACACCATTTAGGTTCAGCGGCTCGACTATGTAGGCGGAGTACCAGGGCACCCAGAAAGGGTTTGTCCATAATGAGCTTAGTACGTGCTTTGGCTAGTTTTATGTCAATTTCGTGGTGCATTTTTAATGATCAGTTCCTCGCGATGAGTTCAAGCTCATGGCTGAAAGTTTAAGTCAAAAAATCCCCCCAGGCCATCATTTTCGTTCAAACGAGACGACATTCAACCCCTATCTGGGTTGGGGGAGTTTTTTTTCTACGCTCATCGTTAGACATAAGTATTTAAATATATGATTTAAAATGGTTTTTCGTAGTTTTTCGTAGGGTGGGTAGAGCGATAGCGAAACCCACCAAGCTTTTAAAAAATGGTGGGTTTCGTACCTCTACCGGCCCCCTACATTTTAACTTATGTATAACGATGAGTGAAACCTGGGGAGGGCCTTGGGGGCCAGGGGGGGTGTACTTCACTCAATCGGTAAACGCTATAACGTAACCAGGCCAAACTAAAGTTTGGACTCCGGCTAAAGTTTGGACTCCGGCCAAACTAAAGTTTGGACTCCGGCCAGAATATTTATCAGATATTTAATTAAAAATATTGATTTATTGAGGCACAATTATTGCAGTAAAAATCTAATTGTCAATACATGTTATTGATATTAAACGTAAAATAATTAAGTTAATGGCAGTGAGGTGAAACCTGGGGCCGGCATCAAAATGGCTTATGCCAATTGTTCCTCTATCTCCGTCACCAACCGCTTAATATTGATTGGCTTAGTTAAATAAACATTCGCGCCCGCCTCAAGGCAGCGTTTTTTATCACTGGGCATGGCGAGGGCGGTTAGGGCAATAATCGGCGTTTTGGCCAATTGTTCATCAGCCGCCGCGCGAATTTGCTTAGTGGCTTCTAAGCCATCCATACCCGGCATTTGAATATCCATTATAATCAGAGCCGGCTTAATCTCAAGGGCACGTTCAATGGCTTCGCCACCTTCGCGGGCGGCGATAACTTGATAACCATAAGCTGTTAAGCCGCTTTGGATTGTAACGATATTGGATTCGTTGTCTTCAGCCACTAAAACAACGGCACCAGTATCGCGACCCTTGATGTCCTTGTTGACGGCTGTTGTTGTATCGTCATCATCAAGGATGGTTGGGGCTTTATCATTTTCTTGCCAAGGGAGGGATACCGTAAATGTACTGCCTTTTCCAATTTCGCTTTCAACGCGAACACTGCCCCCATGTAGTTCTACCAGTCTATAAACGAGGGCAAGCCCAAGTCCAGTGCCGTCATGTTGACGGCTAAGACCACCGTCTATTTGCACAAAAGGCTTAAATAAGTTATCCCATTCCTGTTCTGGAATACCGATACCGCTGTCCATCACACGGATGTTGGCGGACCGGCTTATCTCATCACCCTGCAATTCTAGGCTCACTTGGCCGTTGCGTGGGGTAAATTTAACCGCATTGTTCAGTAAATTCACCAAAATTTGTTTGACCGCCGGTTTATCGGCGAATAGGGTTTTCACTTTCCGATCAGAATCGAATCGCACCGACACTGACTTTTGCAGCGCCGTTTTTTCGACCATCTGCACACAAGTACGACACACGTCTTCAATAATGAGGTTTTCTGGTTTTAACTTCATTTTACCGGCTTCAATCTTAGAAAGATCGAGGATATCAGTAATCAGGGAAAGTAGATGGTGGCCACTCTTTTCGATATATATCGCGGCTTTCAATTGCTTTTCGTTAGTTTTTCCATAAAGTTCATCGCTCAAGAATTCTGACATGCCAAGAATGGTAGTCAGCGGGGTGCGTAACTCATGGCTCATATTGGCCAGAAATTCATCTTTGAGGCGAGCAGCACTCGCCAGTTCGGCATTGGCTTGGCTTAACTTGGCGGTGCGTTCTTCAACTCGTTGGGCGAGCGAAGCGCGTTCATCTTCTAAGGCAGCCTGCGCTTTTTTGAGGACGGTAATGTCTGTTATTGAGGTATGGATCATGCTGGAATTATCCACACGGTTTCGCGCTATTCTGCTTTCCAATTGTGCATAGAATTGACAACCATCCGATTTAACTAATCTGAGTTCACAGTTTGTCTTAGCTTCCGTTTGAGAAAGCTTTTTGAGATGTAAATAAAATAAATCCCGATCTTCCTGAACAATGCAATGATAAAATGTCAAATTGATTAAATCACTTCGTTCCACACCTAACTGTTCAGCAAGGGTAAGGTTTGCTTCGAGGATTTGTCCATTTTTATCAAGCGTACAGTAACAGGAGGGCGCAAAGTCATAAAGATCAACATACTTATCATGGAGTATGGAAAGTTCTTCATTTATTTTGCGAAGCTCCTCGTTCTGCATTTCTAACTCGATATGATGAACCTCTAGCTCATGGATCAGTTGTTGAACATCCATCACGGAATGATGGCTTAGATATGTTGATTGATTTCGCCGACTTTCTTCTGCTCGTTGACGAAGTTTGTTCATTTTTAATCTCCTTGAAAAAAGAAATGGTGAATGGTGAATGATTCATTGTAATCTCCGGTATTGTTCAGTTCAGTTAAAAAATCTCGTGTCACTGCTTTTAATTCATAACATATTGATTTTAATAAAGGGACTTGCAAAACGCCGACAGTGTCATTATAAATCAATAGTCAGAGGTTCTTGCAAAACCCCAGGGGATCGGTGGGTTTCGCTCCGCTCTACCCACCCTACAATATAATACCTTTTAAATCTAATTTATTTGATTGGCAACGGTATTGGGGCCAACTAATGGTTTTTAAGAGTGTGATCTTGATTTGAGGACAACGTAGGGGGCCGGCAACGGTGTTTGATTGACCGCCAAACGGCTATTGAAAAAAGGACCTCCAACCGGTTTAGGATTTTGCCTTCATTTCGGCCAATTGTTTCTTTAAATTGGCAATGGTTTTTTCATACTTCTGTTTGGTGCGTTTGTATTCGGTGATGTCGCGTTCGGTGCTGGCAATGGCGATGATATGGCCGCTATCGTTCACCACTTTGGTGAGTGTCAAGGACACATCCAGAATATTTTCATTTTTAGTTATCCGTTTTGTCTTGATACATTTGATGATTTGACCGGCTTTGATCTGTTCAATCAGATGGAATGCTTCCCGTTTATTGTCATCGGGCACTATATCGGCAATATTCATCTTTAGAGCTTCTTCCTCAAAGTAGCCATACATTTCTTCAGCACTCTTATTCCAACCGGTAATGGCACCCGTTAAATCTTGAATTATAGTGGCATCATTCGAGTCACTCACAAAGGTAGCTAACTGCTGGACTGATTTTTCAGCATTCTTGAGTTCAGTGATATCAACGAAAGTAATAACAACTCCATCAATAATGTTATCCGTGGTTCGATACGGCACAATTCGTATAGAATACCAATGACCAACTTGATTTGGTACTTTTATCTCTTTCCGAACCAAGCTGTCAAGAACAATTTTCGCATCAGCATAAAGATTTTCATAAAGTATATTTGAGGTAATGTCGCTGATCGGCCTATCAACATCCGAGGGAATGAGATTAAACAGTTTTTTTATCGCCGGGGTGAAGCGTTTGATATGCAGATCGTTATCCAAAAAAATAGTGCCAATTTCAGTGCTTGCAAGGAGGTTATTAATATCATTGTTGGCTTGGGATAATTCATCAACTTTGGATTGCAGTTCGGCATTGACCGTTATTAATTCTTCATTAGTTGATTGCAATTCTTCCTTAGAGGTTTTCAGTTCCTCGTTACTGCTTTGCAATTCCTCATTGACGGATTGTAACTCTTCATTGGTTGACTTGAGTTCTTCGTTGGAAGTCTCTAATTCTTCAATGGTGGTTTTAAGATACTCGCGGGTGGATTGGAGTTCTTGTTCCAAGCTGGAAACCTGTGTCCCAGATTCAATATCGGTCATGTTATGATGTGGAGTCTTTTCTCGAAAAGAGGCCTGATTGTCAAAAATAACCATGGTTAAACCATGAGGCAAGTAGTTACCAGTCAGTGGCCTAACAAGCATATTTATGGTTTGAATGTGACCATTTTTGTTAACCTGCACACCTTCGTAAATAAGAGTCTTTTGTTGTTTAACGATGCGATGGAGTGCCACACTGAGTTTATGTTGCAAGCCTTCGCGAGCCATTTTTAAGATATTAAAGCTTGGGTCTCCTACCGGCGTTTTCAGATAATTATCGGTTTGGCCAACAAAATAGAGTACGTCATGTTTTTCATTGATGAGAACACAAGGCAGGGTATAATCCTCAAGAACGATCTTTTCAATCAGACTACGGATATTGATTCCATTGCCAACCTTTTTTTCTGGAAGGTGCAGTTTGCTCGCATAAGCATCAAAAAAAGGGATGCTGGGATAATTGGCCATTTTGTCAAACATGACTTCGTTGCGTTTAAATATTTTCCATTTTGAATTCATTACCGAAAAATAATCCGTAAATTCGCCGATGCTTTCGGAAGAACCCAGAAAAAGAATGCCATTTGAATTCAGCGTATAATGAAAAAGAGGCAATAATTTTTTCTGCAACGGCTGATCCATATAAATGAGCAAATTGCGGCAACTGACCATATCCAATTTGGAAAAAGGCGGATCGTTAATCAGATTTTGCTGAGTAAAAACGACCGTTTCCCGAACCTGTTTTTTGAGCTTATAGATATTATCCTCTTTTATAAAAAAACGATTTAATCGTTCCAAGGACACATCGGCAGCGATACTCTCTGGATAAATCGCCATACGACCAGAATTAATCGCGTCAACATCTAAATCAGACGCAAATATTTGGACTTCGGAATGCTTTTTCATATTATCCATCGTTTCCAAAATAAGTATCGCGATGGAATAGGCTTCTTCACCACTGGCACAGCCGACCACCCAAATTCGTAAGGGGGAATTTGGCTCTTTACTTGTTATCAACTCTGGCAGCGTGGTTTGCTGGAGAATTTCAAAAGCTTCTGGGTCACGAAAAAAATTGGTGACACCAATCAGCAGGTCTTTGAAAAGCGCTTCCCTTTCCGTTGGCGTTTGCTGGAGATAACGGACATATTCGTCCATTTTATCAATCCGATGGACAGCCAAACGGCGTTCAATCCGGCGGCGGATCGTATTCTGTTTGTAGTTGGAAAAGTCGTGGCCGGTATTGCTCCGAATCAGAAAAAATATTTTCTGCAAGTGTTGCTGAAATTGTTCTTCCGGGGTTTCGATTGCCGTGGGATACTTAATGTAAGGATGCCGCACGTATTTTAGCAGTGCGTCGGGTATTTTATTGACCGTTAGCACAAAATCAACTTTATCGGTATTAATGGCGCTTCTGGGCATACCATCATAGCTTGGGTCCGCTTGAACCATAGTCATACCGCCGGCACCTTTAATTGCTTTTAGTCCCAAAGTGCCGTCGGTACCGGTTCCAGAAAGAATGATGCAGATTGCCTTTTCCGCCTGTTCTTCGGCAAGCGCTCGGAAAAAGCAATCAATGGGTAAATTAATACCATGCGTTTTCACCGGTTCTAACAGATGGAAAGTCTGGTTCATAATAATCACGTTATGATCAGGCGGATTAATATAAACTGAGTTAGGTTCAATTACCATATCCTCCATCACTTCCCTGATCTTCATTGCGGTATGCTTTTGCAGCAATGGACCCATCATACTTTCATGCTTCGGACTGAGGTGCTGAATAATAACAAAAGCCATCTGACTATCAGACGGCATGCAGGTAAACAATCCTTCCAGGGCCTTCAGCCCACCCGCTGAGGCACCGATACCAACAATCGGAAAGGATTTACGTTTTTCCACTGGTGTCATTTTGAGAAGACTCCTTTATTAATGGTTAATTATTAATGGTTTTTATCAGTACGCTACATATAGACTTTCAGATAAATATTTTGGTCAGGAGTCCAAACTTTAGTTTGGACATCCAAGATAAATCTTGGACTCCAACAACCCAATATTTTTCTGAAAAGCTATAGGTGTTCGGGATTATTGAGAAACCCAACCCTATCGGGGTTGGGGAAGGTTTTCCACATACTCCTGACCCCTACCCTACCCCAGGTTTCACCTGGGGCTATTCACATTCAACCCCTATCGGGGTTGGGGAAGGTTTTCCACATACCCCAGACCCTTACCCTACCCTACCCTACCCTACCCCAGGTTTCACCTGGGGCTATTCACATTCAACCCCTATCGGGGTTGGGGAAGGTTTTCCACCTTCCCCGATGGGGTTGAATGTATCAAAATGGCTTATGCCAATTGCTCCTCTATTTCCGTCACCAACCGCTTAATATTCATTGGCTTCGTTAAATAAACATTCTCACCAAAATTTGTTTGACCGCCCGTTCATCGGCGAAAATGGTTTTCACGTTTCCATCTGGAGAGAATGGCACCGACACTTGCTTTTTCTGTGCAATTTGTTTGCTCATATATATACTTTCATACCATGAATAAGAAAGATTGCCAAGATATTCAACAGAAGTCACTTCTTGAGTTTCAAACACCTTGTTAAGCGCGATTTTAAAAATTTCTGGGCTGCTGTGTAAGTATAGATTTTCAGAAAAATAATTGGGTGGCCAACAGCTATTCAGGCTAAAGTTTCGCTCCGCGAAACTTTAGCCTGAACAATTGTCTGAAAGCTAAAGTCCCCTAAAGGGGACTCAAAATAATTCTATATCAAGGCCAACCGATTTATCTGACAAACTATAGTCGTAAAGGCTATTTCCAACCAATTCTGATGGAGAAAGTTCGGCAACGGTCCGATTGACAAATTGGATAATGCCTTTTCGATCCACAATGGAAATATAATCAGGTGAATTTTCGGCAAGAGAACGGAATTTGGCTTCTGATATTAGCCGAGCCTCCAACATCTGTTGGCGTTTGGTGATGTCACGGCAAGCGTAAAGCCATACACTGTTTTTGATAGATACATGCTTGAGATTGATTAACAACAAATTTTTTTGACCGAATTTATCATTTCCAGCGTAACTCATCAGGGTTGATTGTTGGAGTCCAAGATTTATCTTGGACCCAAACTAAATATTTTTACCTGGAAAATGGGAATGCGCCCCCAACTCCCCAACCCCGATAGGGGTTGAATGTATATGTCATGTAGGGGCAATCCTAAAAGGAAAGCCGTTAACTTTTTCACATTCTTTTTCAAAAATTTACATAATATGATTATTTAAGTAATTTATTGATTTAACAGAAAAAATATCCCAAAAATGATTCTATTAATGTAGAAAAATAATACTTTCTTGAATAAATGTCCATTTTTTTAGACAGCAAGGACATACAAATTCGTCCGATCTTGACACCTCATATTTTCAAAAGTTTATGACTCTTGAACGGGGGAGGAATTTACCGGTGTACTGATATAATAACATTCCTATATTTTTGTCCCATTTTAAGTGTCAGTAAAAGGACTGATATGGTTAAAAATAATTTTTTGAGAACATATAGGAATGTCGCTATATCATTTTTTCATTTGGCATCCTTCATACCGGCTAAAAAGTAGTTGTGAAGGATAATTTTTTTTGTAAAAAACTTTATCCTTAAATACACGGTGTTCGCACATAGTTGTGCCCTTATACCGAAAAAATGTTAACCTATAAATGACGGATACTTTTTATTTTTCATTCTATCTATGACACGTAATCCCAATTTAAATTTATCATACATTGATAATGAAGAGCCGCAAAATATCAAAACTGAGCTTGATGCCAGTCTGACAGGAACTCGTCCAGATTGGTGGTGGACGGGTAAACCGCCGGTTTATGGACAATGTGCCGGTGTCCAAGCCAATAACATTATTTCGTCGTTGCCATTGATTAATTTGAGTCAATGCAGTCGAGCGGAAGTATTGGACTATTTTGATAATACTTGGACGCTGACTGAGGTATTATTTTCCGCGTTGCAGGGCGAAGAGCCGTTTTTTCGTTCCCCCTATCACGAGCTTCGTCATCCGCTGATTTTTTATTATGGGCATACCGCCGCCGTGTACATTAATAAGTTACGAGTTGCCGGTATTTTAGACGCGCCGATTAATGAGTATTTTGAACAGATTTTTGAGACTGGCGTGGATGAAATGTCCTGGGATGATATGTCCAAAAATCAGATGAAGTGGCCCAGCTTCAAGGAAGTTCACGCCTATCGCCAGACTGTTTATAACACAGTTAAGCAGATTATTGAAACACATTCTGCTTTTAATGCACAAAACTTTCCAATTACTCAACAGAGTCGGGCGTGGGCGGTGTTTATGGGTTTTGAGCATGAGCGCATTCATCTTGAAACCTCTTCCGTTCTGTTTCGGGAATTGCCGGTGCATTTGTTACGTCGCCCCGAACAATGGCCCCCATATCATCCATCGGCTGATAAACCCAATAATCATCCACCTCAACCTGGTGTTGATTATCCACAAAACCATAACATCGCGATGCCGGCTGGGGAGGTCCGTTTAGGCAAACCCGAAGACTGGCCCTCCTTTGGCTGGGATAATGAATATGGACAACGCGCTGTGCGGGTACGTCCATTTCGTGCCAGTCAATATTTGGTCAGCAATGGCGAATTTTATCAGTTTGTCATTGCCGGCGGTTATCGTGAGCAACGTTATTGGACGGAAGAAGGTTGGCAGTGGCGAAAATTCAGAAATGTGAAATGGCCGACCTTTTGGGTGGCTTATGGGCCGGCCGGGTTGCAACAATATAAATTGCGAACTTGCTTTGAAATCATGAACATGCCTTGGTCGTGGCCGGCCGATGTCAATTACCACGAAGCCAAAGCCTACGCTGCCTGGCGTACCGAGCAAGAAGGCAGCGAGATGCCATACCGCGTTATCACTGAGGCCGAACATAACCGAATGCGCGATCCGGCAGGTATAGCGCGTGATGCGGTGATGACCAGCAGTGGTCACGATATGGTTAATGCCAAAGGGATGAACCTGAATTTGGCTTATGGGGCACAAAGCCCGGTTGATGCGTTACCGCCGACTTCCGCCGGTTTCCATGATGTGTTTGGCAATGTTTGGCAATGGTGCGAGGATGATTTCAATCCACTGTCCGATTTCAGGGTCCATTATATGTACGATGATTTCAGTACGCCCTGTTTCGATGGCAAGCATAATATGCTTTTGGGCGGCTCTTTTATCAGTACCGGTGATGAAGCCAGTATTTGGGCGCGTTTCCATTTTCGTTCCCATTTTTATCAACATGCCGGCTTTCGGCTGGTTTGTTCTGATGACGGTGATCCCAGTTGCGACGCGGTCAAATTATCCGGTGCCTCGGCAACCAGTAATATCTATGAAAGCCAACAAATGTTGAATGATTACTTGTTGCTGCACTACGGCGGTGCCGAAGATACGATGCCATACCCTTTTGGTCCCAGCGAGGCGATAGACTTTCCAGCGCGTTGCGCCAAATTGGTGTTGGACTCGGCCACCCAATTAGGTATTAAAACAGAACGGGCGATTGATATTGGTTGTTCAGTTGGACGCGCCGTGTTTGAACTGGCACGCAGTTATCAAGAAGTGGTCGGAGTCGATTTAAGTGAATCCTTTATTGAGGCGGCTAACACTTTGAAGCGTGATGGCCAATTAGAGTATTTTCGTAAAGATGAGGGACAATTAGGCGCAACCCTCACCGCCACTATTGATTCCGCGATTGATCGCCATCGCACCACATTCCGTCAAGCCGATGCTTGTGCGCTGCCACCCGATTTGGTTGGATTTGATGCAGTACTACTGGCCAACTTATTGGATCGCTTGCCCAGCCCGAAAGCTTGTTTAGGCAGAATGGGTGGCTATATGGGGTTAGTACGCCCAGGTGGCTTACTGGTGGTCATGTCACCTTATACTTGGATGGAACAATTTACCCCGATTGACGCTTGGCTCGGTGGTTATGAACGAGACGGTAAAGCCTTATCATCCAAAGACGGGATTCGGGCTGCACTGGGAGAAGCTTTTGAATTAGTGACTGAAAAAGATATGCCGTTACTGATTCGTGAACATGTGCGTAAATATCAATATATTGTCACTAATATAACGGTGTGGAACAGACAATGGTGAATGATGAATGGTGTCGTTTTGAAATGTGGGTGATGGAATCCAAACGGGCACATTTCTATCCCTCGGCTTTTTCCCAAAACAGCCATGAAGGGGTTGAATGTGAATAGCCATTGGTGAAACTGCTGTAATCAAAAAATATCACCCACATTTAAGGACTACCAGAATTTGAGGATTTTAGGGATGAAATTTTGAGCAATCTCCTGAAAATCCTCAAATCCGGAAAATCCGGATTCAGACCAATTATTGATCATTGATATTGGTAGAGGATTGCGGTTGTTTTTTCTCATCCTCTTCTTTCATGTATTTGAGAAAATCTTCCAACTGTTCACGGTTAATTTTCCCTTCCTGTAACATCCGATTAGCCGCGCTCATTGCTTTGGTTCGGCCTTCGGTTCGGCCTTCGGTTCGGCCTTCGGTTCGGCCTTCGGTTCGGCCTTCGGTTCGGCCCCACTGGATGTCTCGTTGTCGGAAATTGAGTTGTTCTCTCATAAGCGTTAGTAAAGTCGAGTTGTTGAACACTTTTTTACTATAGGATTTTCCCCATAGATATTCAATAGTGGTTCGCAAACTTTCCAGTTGCGAGGCCGTCAGCCCATCAATCATTTGACGGAGTTCCCCTTCATGTTCGTCAATTTGCTGTTGAAGCGACAGCATCAGGTCAGTTGATAGGCTTGACGAGGC
>Ga0233403_10000401_pt1 | contig 20409 bp, 16 predicted proteins | sample Na_oxic_1_MG_FD_179866 | JGI IMG/M metagenome (GOLD analysis project Ga0233403, IMG submission 179866) | Seawater microbial communities from Saanich Inlet, British Columbia, Canada - Na_oxic_1_MG | ecosystem: Environmental > Aquatic > Marine > Inlet | place: Canada: British Columbia | collected...
TAAAGAGATTAAAACTATTTTCGCCCAACTCATTTTTTTTCAAAGAAATTTGTCCACGTTCCAAAGCATTTCCTATGGTGATAAATATCAACTTTCCAAATCTTCTAATGGATAATACTCGACCAGCCATAGATGCAATGGTACTCTCTTCGAGTCCTTTAAGATCACCAATTTTATGGGTACATTCATATCTATCTGGATATGCTTTAAAACCGGCATCCATTAAAGTTTGAATTTTATCAATTCGCACTTCTTTTGAGTCTTCATTCAGATTTTCTTTCTTCATTGTTTCCTTATTCACAATTATGATTCAAACCGAAAAATCCGCAAATCTGAGTACACTGTATCCCTGAATAGGCAGACTACAAAATACGATAAGCACGCCGCTACTAAACAGTAAAGCAAAAATAAAATCAAAACCAAAGCTGAGAAATCTCCGCCTTTCTAACGAACCGTGCAACAAATGGTAAATTCAACCAATAACTTTAGAGCATAAGACTGGCAATTTTTACAGGACTGGCAGTCTTAAGTTACTAAAGTATTTTAAGAGTGTTTCCAAAATCATTAATTATTAATGGATTAAGTAAAATATTTCTAGCTATAAAAATGTAAATTGTTGATAATAAATGAAATTATTATATAGTCGTTAAAAAGGGCGGTTTGAGACTTTTTGACACTATATTTTTCACGACAATGCTTCCTAATGAATGAGAATTAAATAAAACCCAAAATTAGGTAGTCCCTACAAACTGATAGAGGTGGTTATTTTTGGTGGGCAAGCGGGAGAACCGTGGATTTGTCTAACGTCTAAGGCCCGCTTGCCCACCCTATGAATCCGTCCAATATTTGTAAACCATTGATTTTTAATCAATGCATGGCTTTGTAGGGACTACCGTATTTTCAATTCCATCGTATTTCACACCACGAAATACATAATTTGTTTCAAGGTCATCATCATTTTTTATCTTGAAATACCTTTTTGTAAAAGCTTTTATTTTATCAACGTTAAATTTTTTACAACTATAAACATCAACACTAATAAATTTAGTAGCTGTTAAAGTGTGAATAGAAATTCCCGATTCAATAACAGGTACCCAACCTGATAATCCTTCTTTACCAGGATAAGTATTTGGGGATCTAAAAATAAAAGGTGGAGATTGTTTATCCATTCCAATTTCTGTTGTTAATTGGTCTAGATAATCATAACAATAGTCCAAATCATCAATTAAATTTGGCTCACAATTATAAACATCTAACATTAAGTGGTAACCAAAAGGCATATTCTCTCCTAATTCAAAAGAAAGGAATGTCTATTATAATTCTATTGAAAAAAAATGGCCACCGGGTCACACAAAAATTTTTTCACAAATGGCGTAAATAATCCGTAAACTTAGGGTAAAGTACCTTATAAATTAAATAATTATAATTTTTAGGGGCCGAAAAATTTTTGAGATTCAGACGGAATTTTGAATGAGAAATTAAAGAATCCTTACAGTAAAAGGGGAAAATTCCCTTTACCTCAATTTTTTGAGAGGGAATTTAACAAGATTGAAAGTTTCGGATAGGAAGGTAAGTTGGGCTAGTTGTCCCCAATATTTACAGTAACTTTTTCATGCGGTTGCACCCATCAATTTCTTTTCCCCTTCTGCCATAATAATAGGCGCGACAAACAATTTTCTTTCACGTTCAGCTGCAAAAGCTAAACAAGCTTTAATATCATCTCGTGTTAATTCCGGGAAATCTTCTAGGATTTCCTCTACTGTCATCCCGCCTGCTAAGTATTCAAGTACGTCATAGACGGTGATTCGCAAACCACGAATACAAGGTTTTCCGCTTCTCTTGTTAGGTTCTATGGTAATGATGTTGGTATAATTCATTGATAAATATCCACATTTTTTCAAAGAGGGGAACTGCTTCGTACTGGCAAAAAAAAACGGGAAAAAGGTTATCCTTTCTCCCGTTAAGAGGAATTTCATTAAAAAATCGGTGAAATCCGTGTCATCTGTAAAATCGGTAATTATTCTGGTTTGGCTTCAGATTCCTCTGGTTTAGCTTCTGGCTCTGGTTTAGCTTCCGGCTCTGCTTTGACTTCCGGCTCTGCTTTGACTTCTGGTGCTGGTTCTGTTTTAAGCTGTTGTTTGGCTTCGTGTTCTTCACGCATATTTTTGGCTTCTTCCAAAATGGTATTGACAGCCGTTTTAAGTGGTGCCCAGCCGTACCAGTGCATGTAGTCGTTGCTCGCATGGAAGGCCCCTTGGAAGGTCCGTTGCCGATACTCTAACATAATCTTATAGAGTTCTTGTTCTACTTTGGTTTTGGCTTCGTAGAATTGCAACAAGTCTGGTGCATATTTCCAGCCTTCTGGCACTCTCAAAATACCATCTTTGTATAAGCCTTGTACGGCTTTAATCGCTTTCGCAAATTCATGATCGGCTGCTTTGATAATTTCATCAGAAGCTTTGAAATGCGCGTTAATAAAGCCTTTGGTATGACATTCACTACAAACTTCTTTCATCTTGCCACGAAGTTCATTAAATTCTTCAGGACCACGCGCGGTTTGTCCAAGTAGTACACTTTCAATGAAGCGTTCAGTGGGTTGAAGATTGGCATCTAATATGCCAGACGCTTGCAGAATCAATGCCCGATCAAGTACCCATTCAGGATCATCATCCACATCCACATAATTGCCTTTATAACCAGCAGCAGCCAAAATGTCAGCTAATTTAGTCAGCGGTTCTTGAAGTGAGGGAACTTTCTCTATCAAGGCACGTACATTGTGTTCTGTTGGCACCCGTAAGCCTAAGAAACCCCATGAAGTAACGACGGAGTGATTACCTTCGATCATGTGACAATCTTGACAAGTTGGGGCACGTCCATTCTTGTTCTGATTTTTTTCAATATCCCAAATAACACCATGTTTGGAGGATTGGAACATTTCCCATTGTGGATGATCAAAGCCCATGTGGCAGTTAGAACAGGCTCTTGGATCACGCGCTTCTGAGGTTTTAAAACTGTGACGTGTGTGACAAGCATCACATTGGGCATTACCATAGCGGTATTCAGAAAGCTCTTTGCCTCCATCACTCACAATTTTACTGGAGAGTCCTTCCCAATGGACGGTTAAACTTTTTTGTCCAATCTTGTGGCAGCCTGAGCAACCGCGATAGCCTTGTTGAACAATGGCACCAGGTTGTCCATGCCAAGCGACTTGTGATTTTAAGCTAATCCAAGCTAGGTTGTGTTTGCCAGCGCGGAATTGCTTGAATTGTTTTTCATGACATTCGCCACAGGTTTCAGCCGTTGGTAGTTTGGCTTTTTTAAAGTCATCAGTCGTTCTATGTTCATCGCCGTGACAGTCGGCACAAACGACGCGATCCACTTTTTCGGGTGGATTGGCCATTGGACTGTCAAGATATTGTCGCACAATGCCAGGGTTAAGTGAAACGTGACAGCCGATACATTCGTTATTGACTTGTTCCTTTTCGGCGGCCAGTTGTTCTGGTGTTTTATCGGAGGCTAAGGCAACACTACTGCTCAATAGCAGTCCTAAAAAAGTGCCACTTAGGGCTAGAGATAAAGCTCGTTTAATGTACACGTTGGTACCTCCTATTTTGGTTAATAAGGAGAGGAGTTATGGTGGGGTGATGAATAATAATGGTTAATGAAAAAAATTCAAAAGTCGTGAATTAGCGGTTCTGCTTAGTTCGCTATTTGTTATGGTTAAAGATATAACAATAAAAACTATATAATTGTGATTATAAATTTTAGATATTGCCTTGATCTAAATCATGTTAAATCGGTTTTTTTAGCTTTGGATTTTAACACTAGATATGGGCATCCTTATATTTATTATCCATGTAAAAATCTGATTGCGTTCTGAAATTGATTTTTCACAACGGTTTTTTTACATAACAACACAAATTAAAAATCACTATATCATCCAAATAATTTTTTAAGTTTTTTAAATTATAATGTGTTGAAAATGGGTAAAGCTTTGAGATTTTTTGAGGATTTTCCTGGATAATTCCAGATGAGTATAATAATACGTGTGGCATCCTAACAATATCTTTTAAATTTTGCAATAATGTTTTTTAATTATCTCTATCTCTATAAATATATTAATAGATAGTAATATCATTGTTATTTAACTCATGTTACGCACGATGCTTCCAAAAAGCTTGATTTTTGCATTTCAAGATAACTGAGGTATTTTTTTAGAACCACGATCTCTCCCTCCCCCTAACCCCCTCCCGCTGGGAGGGGGGACCGCTCGGTGGAATTTTCCTAATTGATAGTAGAAACGATAAATTACTGTATTATATATTATTTATTGTTTTAGACAAAAGATAGAAAAATACCACTGAGCGGTCCCCCCTCCCAGCGGGAGGGGGTTATGGGGAAGGAGAGATCGTGGTTCTAAAAAAATACCTCAAAGAAGAAGAATGCGTAACATGAGTTATTTAAATTAAAAAGATTATTCGCTATTCGCTGAAAGCGTATTTTTATGCCTCTATCAAATTAGGAAATTCATTATGATTAAAAAAATAATAAAATATGCCATCTTGCTGATGAGTACGCTCATAGTCAGTATGATGACTTATGCAAATGAAGCCTATAATCCACCACTACCACTAGTGGCGGGGGATTGTATTACTTGTCATGGGACTGGTGGTTCTAGTGTAGGACCGGCGACACCGATTATTGCTAGTTTTGACAGTGAAACTTTTATTGGCATCATGGAAAAGTACAAGAATGATGAACGCCCTTCAAGTATTATGGGACGAATTGCTAAAGGCTATACAGAGAAAGATTTTATAGTGATGGCGGACTATTTTGCTAAACAAGCGGCTGTGCGTTATCCTCAAAAAGTAGAGGCTGAGAAAGTTAAAAAGGGTAAAAAACTTCACCAGAAATATTGTGAAAGATGCCATGAAAATGAGGGCAATACCGATAATGATGGTACTGCTATTATCGCCGGACAATGGATGCCCTATTTACAATTTACTCTTGCTGATTTCTATCATGGTGAACGTGACATACCAAAAAAGATGAAAAGGCGTATGGTGAAAATGGTAAAAAAACATGGTGAAGAGAGTTTAGATGATTTAATTCATTTTTATGGTAGCCAAACTCAATCTGATGTTGAAATTGAAGTTGAAGTTGAAGTTGAAGTTGAACCGGTTAAAAAGGTTGAATAAATACCAAAGCTTTCGCTTTGGATTTCAAAGCTAATCCTTAAACAAATACGATTTCTTAAAGAAATCGTATTTTGGTCAAATTGAATAGGAGAATTATTGTATGTCAGATGATATAACACGTCGAAAATTTCTAATGGCCACTGGTATTGTTGGTTTCTGTGGGCTAACGGGTTTTACCGGTTATCATGTCTTTCTAAAAAATCCGCTGCGTCCTTATAAAAAGCCCAAAGACCCAAAAGCCGAAAAAGCAAAAGTCGTGGTGATTGGCGGTGGTGCTGGTGGTGCGATTGCGGCTAAATATATTCGCATGGCTGCTCCTGAAATTGAAGTGACTTTGATTGAACAAAATAAAGAGTATTACACTTGCTTTATGAGTAATGAAGTGTTGAGTGGTGAACGTACTATTGATTCTCTTAAATTTAGCTATGAGAAGTTGAGTAGTCAATATGGCATTAATATGGTGTATGACCGTGCCCTTGGCATTGATCCAGAGGCTAAAACGGTTACGCTCCAAGGTGGCGATAAGGTTAATTATGATCGTTTGATTGTTTCACCAGGTATTGACTTTAAATGGGGAACGATTGAGGGCCATGATGAAAATGTGATTGAAAAAATCCCTCATGCTTGGAAAGCTGGCCCTCAAACGGTCACATTACGCCAGCAAATTGAAGCGATGAAAGATGGTGGCACGGTTATTATTTCTGTACCTCCGAAACCGTTTCGTTGTCCACCGGGCCCTTATGAACGCGCTAGTCAAATTGCCCACTATTTGAAACAGCATAAGCCAAAATCCAAAGTCTTGATTTTTGATGGCAATCAAGCGTTTTCTAAAAAGCCGTTATTTTTTCAAGGTTGGGAACAACTTTATGGTTTTGAAACCGATCATAGTTTGATTGAATGGATACCACCTGAAGACGGCGGTAAAATCATACAAGTCAATCCTAATGATATGTCTATCATTGCGGGAGAATTTGAAGATGAGTATAAGGCGGATGTCATCAATATCATTCCACCACAAACGGCTGGAAAAATTGCTATTGTTAGTGGTTTAGCTAACGACAAAGGTTGGTGTCCCATTAATCCAGAAACATTTGAATCCACATTACAAAAAGATATTCATGTGATTGGTGATGCTTGTATAGGAAAGCCGATGCCTAAATCGGCTCATTCTGCTAATTCTCAAGCTAAAGTCTGTGCAGCAGCTGTTGTTTCAGGCTTACAAGAACAAGAAATGCCGACACCATATTATGGCAATACTTGTTATAGTGTTGTTGGTGAAGATTTTGGTATTTCGGTAACTGCCATTTATCAATTAGTGGATAATAAGATTCAATTGGTTGAAGGAGCTGGTGGACCTTCTCCATTAAATGCTTCGGCTGAAGTTCGAAAACGTGAAGTCATTTATGCCGAAAGTTGGTTTAAAAACATTACTCATGAAATGTTTAATTAACTCATGTTACGCACAATGCTTCAAAAAGTTTGATTTTTCGTGTTAAGAAAAATATCCTTAACCCTAATATTTTTTATCCGCACGATATCTCCCTCCCCCTTCGACAAGCTCAGGGACCCCTAACCTAGGGTGTGCAGTTTGAGCTTTTTTGGAGGTGTATTTTTCATGTTGTTTTTGTGTTCACGATCTCTCCCTCCCCCTAACCCCCTCCCGCTGGGAGGGGGGACCGCTCGGTGGAATTTTTCTATTTGTTACACATAAAGGCGTTTTTTTCAGGCTAAAATGAACGATTTCTCCCTCCCCCTAACCCCCTCCCGCTGGGAGGGGGGACCGCTCAGTGGTATTTTCCTATTTTTTGGTAAAAATGATAAATAATTGTATTATATATTATTTTTTGTTTTAGCTAACAGATAAGAAAATTCCACCCTTCGACAAGCTCAGGGACCGCCGAGCGGTCCCCCCTCCCAGCGGGAGGGGGTTAGGGGGAGGGAGAAATCGTGAACATCAAAAGTACATGAAAAAATATCCGCAAAAAAAGCTCAAACTGCACAGCCTAGGGTTAAGAGGGATTTTAAATTTTAAACTTACTATGAATTTACTAGAATTTATTGATAATGAATCGGGCACTTCAAAATCCCAAATTATCAGCATGGCTTTGCTATCAGGCTTTGCTAATGGGCTGTTATTGGCGATTATCAATTTTGCTTCCGATTTAGTGTCAAACCACGAATTACAATTAGGTTATTTTTTTATTTACTTGATGGCTTTTGGTTTATATGTCTACACACAGAAATATGCGTTTTCTCAAGCGACTATGACTGTTGAAAGTATTATTCATAAAATGCGTTTGAGAATAACGGACAAATTACGCCGAACAGAATTGCGTTTTATAGAAAATAGTAAACGGGGTGAAATCTATATCCGTTTGACTCAAGATAGTAACCTGATTTCCCAATCTGCATTGACATTACTCAGTGCGGGGCAATCGGCGATGGTTTTATTTTTCGCGCTACTGTATCTCTCTTGGCTATCTCCCATGAGTTTTTTGATAACAGCCCTTTTTTTGGGTATGGCGATCTTTTTTTACTTATCCCACCACCAGCATCTTGCACAACAACTCCATACTGCTACCCAAAATGAGGCAGCATTTTTTGAAACGCTTAATCATATTTTAGAAGGTTTCAAGGAAATTAAAGTTAATCGTGAGCAAAGTGATGCACTGTTCAATCAACTTGAAACGCTTTCTCAAAAAACCAAAAATCTTAAAGTGAATGTTGGAAATCAACAAGTTGCTGATCTCATGTTTGCCCGCACTTCTTTTTACTTTTTACTGGCGATTCTTATTTTTATTATACCCTTTTTTCATGTCACTCATGCCGAGGACATTTACAAAATTGCCGCGACAATTTTATTTATCCTAGGGCCAATGACGTTCATTGTCACCACTTTACCGATATTATCCCGAACTCGTGTGGCTTTAGAAAATCTTTACGCATTAGAAGTAGAATTAGAAGCGAATCTCTTAAAAACGGATAAGAAACCGGCGTTGCTTTCAGCACCGGTACCGATATCTGAATTTCAGATGATTAGGTTTGAAGAAGTTATTTTTCATTATCAAAACAATAACCAGCAATCATTGTTTTCGCTAGGACCAATCAATCTAACACTCAAGAAAGGAGAAATCTTATTTATTGCCGGTGATAATGGCAGTGGCAAATCCACTTTCTTGAAGTTGTTGGTTGGTTTATATTATCCCTCTACCGGTGATCTTTATTGGAATAACGAAATTATTGAGCCGGCAAATTATGCGAGTTATCGTGAATTATTTTCGATTATGTTTTCGGATTTTTTTATGTTTAATAAGTTGTCTGGTTTATCGACGATTGATGAACAGACATTAAATCAGCAATTACGTTTGTTGGAGTTGGAGCAAAACACGCAATATCAGGATGGCGTGTTGACTCACTTTCATTTATCTCATGGACAAAAGAAAAGGTTAGCTTTTTTGGCAACGGTGATGAAAAATAAGCCGATCTATATTTTTGATGAATTAGCACTTGCTCATGATCCGCTGTTAAGAAAATATTTTTACGAAGTTGTTCTAAAAGAATTTAAAAAACAAGGAAAAACGATTATTGCTGTGGTTCATGATGACAAATATTTTGATATGGCTGATCGTGTGTTACAGATAGAAAATGGTAAGTTAATGGTTAATGGTTAATGGTTAATGGTTAATGGTTAATGGTTAATGGTTAATGGTTAATGGTTAATGAAAGAAATATCAATAACTGAATTGTTTTTTTATGGATGGAACAAAAACGAAATCCATTTTTGATTCGACAAAGAATTTAATTTTTATCACCCACCTCTTCCTATTAGGGACGTAGCAGAAAATAACTTACGCCCTATCAACAAATATTATTTCTTTAAGAGATATACTGAGCGTACTTCAAATCAGTGAAAATTTTGAATCAAGAGAAATCCGATTTCTTCGACATTTTAGATTTTCACAAAATTCAAAAGCGAACAGTATAGCTATAGAAATCTCTATTTCAAACGACGTATCTCAGGTATGTTATTTACTGCCGTGTCCCTTAAACCTGACCGGTTTTTAAAACCGGTCAGATTTGGTGACGGTTTAGGTTTTTCCTTGAGTCTCAAGTTACGAGTATAAAATTGGTCATTTTGGATTGGAGGTTCTTTTACAGCCTCCTTTGCGTTGGAACCATAACATACTAAAAACTCGTATTATGTTATGATATATCTCGTACTTTATTTTAAAAAATCTCGTATTATACTATGCCATTTTTCGTAAAATAGATGATGAGAAACCATGTATCCACGCCATAGCGAAACCTTACTCAAAGAACTACTCAACGAATTCCGTATCCTATATTTGACCGGCCCTCGACAGGCTGGAAAAACCACATTGGCTCGTAAAATCGCCAACGATCTAGGAATGGACTATATCTCATTGGATGAACAGACGGCACTGGCTTCGGCACAAAGCGATCCTCATGGCTTTATTGACAGCTTTACGGGTAAGCCGGTGGTATTGGATGAATTCCAACAGGCTCCCGAACTAATTACGGCGATAAAATTAGCCTCAGACCAACTACAGCCGCATGAACGTGGGCGTTTTTTCCTCACCGGATCAGCCGATATTTTTAGTTCTGCTAAAACACAAGAAGCCTTGCCAGGTCATCTAGCGAGAATAGAACTTTATCCTCTATCTATCACAGAAATGGCTGGCAGCCACTTTAACCTGATTGATTTTTTGCTTTCAGATAGCTTATCTATACCAGATACTCTTCCAACACTCAGTCGAGAGCAACTAGCCCAAACCTTGATTAATGGTGGTTATCCCGAGCTGCAAAGCAAAAGCCCTCGTGCGAGACAAATTTGGTTTCATTCCTATATTCAGGGTCGTTTATTAAAGGATTTTGACAGTATTTATCATGCTAAAGGTGACTATCACACGAAACTGAAAACACTCATTCCTTATTTAGCGGGGTTAAGTGGCAATTTGTTAAAATATGCTAGCATTGCTAATGATTTAGCCCTAAATGATAAAGTTATTAAATCTTATATCGAAGCATTAGAATGGATGTTTATTGTCAAACGTATCGATCCTTTTGTAAAAAACAGTGCCAAATGCCAGACGATTGGGATGCCCAAATTACTTATGGTTGATTCTGGACTGGCTTGCCATCTGTTGGGCTTGAAAAAACCAGAGCAATTACTTAAATCATCATTTTATGGCGGTTTGCTAGAAAGCTTTGTGGTAATGGAATGTTTCAAACATAAGGCATGGGCCGAAGACACCATGAACATCTATCATTTTCGAGATGGGAAGAAAAATGAAGTGGATATTATTCTGGAGCAAGCTAACGGTCATTTAATTGGCATTGAGGTTAAAGCTTCCAGTACCGTGCGAGAAAGTGACTTTAAAGGGTTAAGAAAATTTGCAGAATGGGTTGGAGAACGATTCAAATACGGACTGGTTTTCTACACAGGCTCAAGATTACTGCCTTTTAGCAATGGGAAGAAACCGTATTATGCTATTCCACTATCGGTGTTATGGTTGTAAGAATGAGAATTAAATAAAACACGAAACTAAACCTGTCAGGTTTGAACATTCAGTTTTGCAAGTTAGGTTGGTGAGCTTATCGAACTATTAAATCCTCATTCCTAACGAAGCAACTCTATGCACCTTCTTCCCTAGTACCTTGAGTAAGAAGCTGTGTAGGCTACACGTCCAAAGCTAAAGCTTTGGACTCCATCTGGGGTTTTGGAGTCCAAAGCTTTAGCTTTGGATAAACACACTCTACTCACTACTGAAGAACGCATGTTGCCCAATTTGACATTTATTATTGCGTAAATGGCGAAGGAGTTGCTCCGGTTCTGGCAGTTTGGGTTTTTCGTTATTTTTAACCAAAAAATCATGTAAACCGGTTGCTGGTTTTTGGCACAAGATCGCGACTAAATCATCACCACCAAAGGGTGCTGTCACTTTCATTGGCGGTAATTCATAAGGAAATTTGCGTATTATCAATGGATCACGGTATTCTGATAATGGATACAAAAATTGTAATTCGCCATTACCAGCTAGATTAAATAAAGTGAGTGCCTTCAAATTAATTCTTTTATCATTTAGTTCCAGCCTAAAATGCCGCACTTCTCCTTTTTTATAGGTTTTATCGCCATCACGTAAGGTGATTTTGAGGGAAGTGAGACTCATATCAAACTGCTGTTCTAATTTTTTCAATAGACGTTCTTTGTCTATCACCCGTTGCCAAAGGTTTAGGGCATTGATTGGTAATGTGGTGACTTTGTCACCGGTGTTGTTAAAGACATCGGTTTGTTGATTTTTGACCACAAATCGTAAATCAAAGGATTGGGAGGCATTGACCTTCTCTACTGGTTTTATACCTCTCGGCAATGGTGCATTTTCGATCACAATAGCAATTTGGGGAGAAGTTGCTAGTGATTTAGTTGTTGAGGAGAGCATAATAACCGATTGTTTATCAGCACGCGGCAATAATTTAGGTATTTGCAGATTATTCATGTGATCGCTGACGGTTTCCTGCAAATACTGTTCAAGTTCATCACGTTCTAAACGCCCATTGTTATTACCATCTGCTTCTCCGGTTAACGCTTTGGCAAAAAACCAACTGAGTGCGCCATGCGGTTTATTATCTAAAATCGTTTCTGGCACTTTTAAATTATCATGTCCGACAGCGGTGATTAGGGTAACATGTGGTAAAGGTTGTTGAGTGTCTGCGTAAGTTGGCAATGGTGAAGGGATTTTTGGTTTGATATTCCAAAAACCACCACTACGAAATCGCATGGTAGGTTGCTCCATTGAACGTACCATGCCACTAGAATGGCAAGCATCTATGAGAGAAACAATATTGTAAGCACTGGCTTGTTTAAATAAGCCATGCAATTGATCGTCCGTGATGTATCCTTTTGTAGACCGTTGTTCTGGGATAAAATCATGAAATAATAAGGTTTCTTCTTTTTGATCGCGTTCATCTAAAGGTGCTTGATCAGGTTGCTGTCCGCCGTGTCCAGAAAATGTGAGTATTAAAGTATCTCCTGGTTTGGCATGTTTCAACATGTCTTGCCAGGCTTTCAAAAAATTATCACGAGTTGCTTGTTCATTCAATAATACCCGATGCTCTGGTAATTGCACATTAAGACGACGCAAAACATCACGTAACAACAGGGCATCGTTAACGGTGCCTTCGAGATTAGTGATATGTTGATATTGGTTAATACCCACGATTAAAGCATGTTGATTAACCGAATATCGGGTTAAACCTCGTTCTTGTGCCATCGTTGGGATAGTCCAGCTCAAACTGAATAGACAAAAGACGTAAATAAGTTTTTGCCCAGAAAACCAATATTTGCGTGTATACATAATTTATTAGCCTCATTATTTTGGATTTTACCATTCTGGTAAAGGAGTCTACACTTTAAAGGAGCCCAAACTTTACTTTGATAAGATAAATCTTGGACGGAAGCTTTAATATTTATCAACAATACGATATTTAAAACCAGATTTTTAAAGCTTTGGGTTTAATGAGTCGGCAAAGAAACACCTTCTGCTAAACCGCGTTTCAATATCTTTGCTGAATGTGTTTGAACATTAATTCCCAAAAATTGTTGATAGGCTTCAAGTTGCCATTCACCATTTCTTTGTTGTGCAAACCATATTGTCCGCAACAGAGAAGAGGCTTGCAATTCTTTGATTTCTGTAGCAGTCGATTGTAAACGTGGATCATAACGACGCGACACAACGATAAAATTGCCCACAGCGATTTGTTGGTTGTTATCTATAACCTTTACCTTATAACGTTCTCCTTCTCTAAAATTCCAATTTTGCAACCGTATTTCTTTCAAAGAAGCACATTTTTCGGTAAATCTGGTCCGTAGTTGAGTAACTTCCTTGCTACTTCTATTTACCTGACGATAAACTTGCACTTCGTAAGGTGATGAACCACCTGTCCATCCAAAAGATAAAGGGCGTTCACCAGCCAATAGTTTGGCATTTTTTCCCGCTTTTAATAATGGTATAGATAAGCGAAGGTTTATTGTCCCATGCTGTTGCTGACAGTTAATACCTTTTGTCATTGCCATTGTGGTACGATGATTCCAGTTAAATAAATCGGTAACCAAATTAGAAACTACCGTGAAAAATCCATTTTTAGGTGGTGGGGGTTTTGGAACAGTATAGGGATTGTTGTGTGTATCAGTAATTTGAACTCGTTGGCTCCCTAACAACAATGTCACAGAGGCACCGCTTTTAAGCACACGGATTCTATCGCCTTCATTGAGTTTTTTGCCAATGGATACTATTGCTCTTTGTCCGTTAAGGGAGAAAGCGATGGAAGGGCCATTAACATAATCCACATAACCGACAAACGCAAAAACCGGCGGTGGTAGCAATGTGAGTAGTAATCCTATTAATAAAAATGGTAATGATATTAACCATTTCCAATCTTTTTGACGATGATCAACCTTCATTTCTTGCATCTTATCACTCCTTTTGTTGATATTGAGAAAAAACTCAAAGCTAAAACTTTACCAGATTGTTGGAATCCAAAGCTTTAGCTTTGGTTTTTTTGAATCCAAAAAAGCTTTATTTTTTGGCATCCAAAGTGTGAATTTTGGGCTTTTATTGGTTGTTTTCAACAACGGGTTTCTCGTTATTTGGTGTTACAGAGTTGTTTGAATTTTTTTCAAAATCAGCCGCTATTTGTTGGAGTTCAACCACTAATAACGGTAGCACAAAATTGATCCAAAGTCCTTGTTCAAGAAATTGAATGCTTAACCATAACAGTACGATTGTCATGAATACGCCAACCAAGGTCAACCATAAAAATGATTGCCGCCATGTGAAAAGGAAACTCATAACAATAATGAGTACTGTCATGATGAGAAATTTGGCCCAATTGGACAATGGTGTAATTTCTCCATATTGGAGTAAAGAATGAATCGAATTAATGACAATTAACGCACCTGGCATATTACCTAGTGGCGTTTGATGCATATCTCGTCCATCAGCGTAGCTACCTCCAATCACTACAATGCTATCTTTCAATGCTTCAGTCGGTTGTCCCTGTTGAAAAGCCTCTAAAAATGGTTGCGCTGAAATCACCGTTAACACGGTATTTTGTTGTTGTGAATCTTGCAGTGTATACCGAAAGGTCCAGTTGTCTAAACTTGGAACCGATTTCCAAGGAAAATGGTACATAATCCGTTGGCGAATTCCGCGTGTGCCTTCTGTAATGGTAAGATTCTCTGTGATTGGAATGGTTTCCGATGAAACAATCGGTGGCATTTCACTCACTTCACAATTTTGGGGTTGATATTGAGCCAGTGCTTGGTTGATATTGTTTTGAGCTTTGTCCGGTGTACCATCAAGAATAATGGTTGCGGCTAGGAGTTGCACTGAGGGAATAACTTCCGGCTGATGGTTTCGACACACAGGTTGGAATAACCACCAGCGTCTTACCCCGGTATCGTAAGAGGATTGCCAAAATAAGGGCGAGGCCCATTGAACATAAGGTGCCGATTGTTTTACCGCTTCTTCCAAGAAACTGGGACGTATTTGATGCACTGACCATTTTTCTTCACTAAATCCATTGCCAAACGTGCTTTCATCTTCAGGATATTCAGGCAATGGACGGAATGCACTATTTAAAATGATCGGTATACAGCTACCTTTTTCCAGACACGAATGCTTATAATTGGCGATATAATCATACAATACTTGATCATAAGGATGTTGTCGTAATCCTTCTGGCAGAGGCAAGCCGTCAATGGGGGTATTTTGACTGACATCAACATCCACAATAACTAAACGTGCGCCACCGTTTACGGCGATCGTGATGAGTTTTTGTAGGCGATTTCGTGGTGTCAATACCGGTTCACCCCACAATTGATGCGTTTGATTATCAATGTCCAAATAAACAAAATGAGGCATTTTTTCATTGGTTGGCGGGTTTTCTGAATGAAATTGCATAACCAAGTCTAAACTGGCATCTTCTGTATCCATGAGGAATGGGTAGTGTTGAAAGGCCATTAAGATAGCAAACACCAATAAACCGGTCAGCAAATTAAAAAACAGCCGATGCCAAAAAATGTGTTGACGTTGCAAAAAATCTTTGAAACGGGAAGCTTTGGGCAGAAGCAAATTAAAAAAGCTATACCAAAGACTTACAGCCAATAATAGTAAAAAAAATAAACTAAGACGTGACATTTTTATTTTACCTCAATGAGTGCCAAAATTAATTTTCAAATTCATTCCAATTATAGTATTTCCCGATTGAATAAATTACAAAAATTCCCATAACCCCATTTTTATAAAGGAGAATTAGGATTTTTCATTGGTTTTTTTGTATTTTACCAAATCGGGAAATACTATAAATCATTTTCAAAATAAGTTATTTAACAGAGTTTGGATTTTATCCTGAGTATTTCAATAAGTTATATGGCGATGATGTTGTCAAAATTCACAACTGGGGTAGTTCCTCTTCCGTCAACGATTTTTTTTCTTGTTCAGATAGTTTGCCTAAAAACTAAATCAGCAATGGGTAAAGTCATTAATTCTAATTTTCATAAATCAATGAATTGACTGGCATCTTCAATCTCAATACCAAAAAATCAAACACCCTATTAGGAGCGACTTATTCAGAGTCGGTACTTACTTTATTGGCGAATTCAATGTATAGACTTTCAGAAAAATCAAAGTGAGCAGACCTGACAGGTTTTTAAAACCTGTCAGGTATTTATGCCAAAATCTTTTTCTGAAAAGCTATAAAGCATATTTGTATCTTGATAGTATTGAAAAATCATCTGGTTATATTTTTATTCAAATTGTCACGACAGTGGTTTAGTGACTCGTAATAGTTGATTATTGAATTGCGGTGTATTTCTTATCTGTTCATCAATTCTTTGGGCGAGTTGTTGGTTATTTGGATTATGCGTGCAGATAATTATGCCACAATGATTAGGATTTTTCTGATGAAGTTTGAAAAAATCTTTCCGGTTGTGTGTCACAATGGCACGATTTTGTGAAGTCGCATACGCTAATTGTGCTTTATCATCTTTTCCCAGATGACTAGCTTCTGGTGTAGTTTGTACATCATGTCCTTGTTTGAGCAGAGCTTCTTTGAGTCTTTTATCACTACAATCTTCGTCAAGATATAATTTAGCCATTGTGTTGAGATACCATTAAAACTTTATTTGTTCATCGGAAATATTATCAATTTCTTCATTTTCTTTAATGTCTTTTAAAATTTCGGCTTTGTGATGTGCATAATAATTCCAAGCTGCATCTAAATCACCTTGAGTCAATTGTGGATATTTTTCGAGCAGTTCTTGATCTGATAAACCGAGTTGATGCCATAGCACTAAATTCCAGACTGTTAAACGGGTATTGGCGATACAAGCCCGTCCTCCACATATTTCGGGATTTTTTTGGATTTTGATGGAAATGAATAATTGTACGATTGGTTCATTATTTTCTTGAGTAATAAAAACGCTTTCCCCTTGAAGGGCGGCATTAATCAAGAACGGTAATTGTTTTTGGGCTTCGCTGAGATTGAGTTGATACATTTGTGATTTCCTTGGTTAAGGAAGGGCCCAAAAAAGGGCCCATACCTTTTGACTAAAACCGATAATTCAATGAAAAGTTGAGTGCGTAAACGGTTTCTTTGACTTTAAACGAATCTAGGTCAAGCAGTTCATGCGCTCTGTCTTCACTAAATGAGTCGTCTTGGAATTTGCCTTTTTTGGTATCAAAGTTCTATTGAAATCCATCGTTCAAAAGGCTCAGTATGATGATAAGGTAATTTTGATACGGTTTTTTTAGTTAACTTTGTCCGCTGGTAAAATGGTTAAAGGTTTTTTAAGATGCACTGCACGAAAATCTCTTTCATCTACAGTCAGGATGTTATAAATACCTAATCTTTCTGCGGTTGCCATGACCGAAACATCAGCCAATCCTAAGTCCAAGTCGTGATATTTTAACAGCAGTTCTTGACAGCGCGTAAAGTCTTGGTTGTCTAATCTATATAAAGTATAAGTGCCATCAATAATGCTTTCCAAAAAATCAACTTCTGCTTTAACATCTAAAAATTTATTCAATAAGTAATCAACTTCCACTAAAATGGCATCTGGAACAATAATGGTTTTGGTGATTTTTATAATCTCTAAAACCGTATGGTGGTAAGTATCATCTTGATCGTATAATGCAAATAATGCTCCCGTGTCGGCAATTACGGTCATTTCTTTGCCTCACGGGTTTGAGGTTGAAATAAAAGTTCTTCAGCGCGTGTTGATATATCCTGTCGTCCACTATGATAACAACCAACACCTTTGGGCAATTGAGGGTTTGAGCTAACCTTTTCTGAGGGTTTATTTTCTAACAAAATCACTTGAACGGATTTTTTAAACCACGGTTGGTAGTGTTCTGGAATTTTAATGATTCCATCAATTATATTGCATTCAAATTTAATAGGTTGCATATTATTTTCAATGTATCGTTCCCAAAAGTAGCAAACAATGTCTTTGGGTTGTCTAGTTTTTCTAGCTTTTTTAGTTGTGTTAATGGAATATGGGCCCAAAAAAGGGCCCACACCTTTTGACTAAAACCGATAATTCAATGAGAAGTTGATGGCATAAACGGTTTCTTTGACTTCAAACGAATCTAGGTCAAGTAGTTCGTGCGCTCTGTCGTCACTAAACAAATCGTCTTGGAATTTGCCTTTTTTGGTATCAAATTTATATTGAAAACCGTGTAAGGAAATACCATAAGAGAGTCTATCGGTAATGGCTTGATTCCAATTAATACCAAGCGTAACGCCAAATGCGTCCGAGAAAACTTGTTCTTTTCGGTCACGATCAATAAGTTCGACTTCATCGCTTTCACCTTGGCGATGACGGCGATTGGTGGTAATTTCACCATCCAAGTTGGCGACGGCTACGTTGAAGGCGAACATACCAGGGCCCACTGGAAAGTTATAGGCCACGCCAATGAAAGGACCTTTGGCAATAAACTCGTTTTCTTTAGAGGCTGTTCCCACGTTGGCATCATTTTTATCACGTTCTTGGTCCTTCCAATCGTAGGTGGTGTTACCGTATTTGTAGCCGAGAGAAAACGACAAACTTTGCGTAAAGGCATAATTTAAGGAAAAGGCAAAATCCTGTCGTTCCAATTCAGTATTTCGCTGATAAGATACTTCTGAATCCCCAACCGAAAATTTGCCGGTTTCATCAATTTCAGCCGTATTGGTTCTTTGATAGTAGGCATCTAAAAATAATCCTTGTCCGGCAACTACTGTCATGCCAAGTCCCAAAAATGGCAGTTCTTCGTCCAGTTTGACTTTATCTTGGACGGCAGAAGCGGTACTTTCGGTACCAACTTCATATTCGTAATACATAACCCCAGCCGTTACTCTGGGCAAAAAAATTAAGTTTTGTTGTGCGGTTACCAAGGCTGGCATCCATTGTAAACCCAATATAAGGACAATAGAGGATATTGTCAGCCAATCATTTTTTGGTTTATCCATAAAAACTCCCGTCTTTTTATATCTGAATTAGGTTATTTGAAATGAATATAATTTCATATTTTCACCTAATTTAGGATATCAAATTATCAAAGTTTATTACATTCAACCTGTGCTGATTGAGTAGTATCAAAATCCACCGTGCAGAGTTCGCGTGATTTAATGGTTCCATCTTCATAGCACCAAATCTCAATAGGTGTATAAACATCTCCATTTTCATCAAAATCAACGTTGCCTGAAGCTCCTTCATAATTAATAGTTAGTCCAGAGTCTAACATTTTCATAGCGCGTTTTAATCCTTCCACACCGGCTATCACTTTTTGTCCATTTGGATCATTCACACGGCGCAGATACTCGCGAATAATGATAGGTGTCACTTCTTCACCAATCGCTTGAGCCGCATACGCTGCTAGTCCAGCAACGATAATTGCATCATACACATGACGTAGATACAAAACCGTCGGTTCTTCACCATATTCAATTTCATAGCTGGCGAGAAATATATTTGTCGATTCTGTTACTTCACCACCTGGAGCAGTACCACACATTCCATCCAATTTGTCAGTACCTACCGTCGTATCAAGAATATTTTCCACTTTTGTTCCATGAACAAAAAGGAATTCTTTAAAATAGTTATTATCAATAGCCTCCTGTAGATAAACTTTTGCATGTTGAGGGTAACTTATAGCAACAAGTACTTCAGAATCAAAGTTAGGATTGGCACGTTGCAATTCATCTTGATAACTTTCTCCCCCTTGAAATTCAGAAGACACAAGTTCTTGATGTGGTATGGCAGCAACCACTGTACCACCCAAGGCTGTGAAACGCTCTGCGAAAATTTCATTCAAACTTTGGCCATAAGGATTGTCAATGTAAAGTGTAGAAGCACGTTGATAACCTGTATCAAAAGCTAATTTAGCCAAAACAGTTCCTTGCAATCTATCTGACGGTACCAGACGAAACAAGAAATCTTGACCTTCATCGGCTGGTAGATCAGTAATTTTATATGAGCCTGAAACGTAGGAAATTTGAGGGATTTGGTTAGGGATAGTTAGTTGTTCGGCAATAGAAATTGTCACGTTACTAGATGTTGCGCCAATAAGCACCTGTATATTTCCTTTTTCAATTAATTCGCGTGCCGCTTCTACTCCAAAGTATGGATCACTCTTACTATCACCCACAACCCACCCTACCGAATAACCTGCTTCGGCTAAGTGCTTTATAGCGAGCAATGCTGACTGATGAAGTGGCTTTCCATACACAGATGACAAAGCACCGCTAAAAGGAAAAATCCCGCCCATTTTGACGGCGTAGTTCGAGGCATCTTGCGAATCAGAAATTTCCTCGCTGTCCTCACAGCCGGTTAGGGCTGCTATTAAAAAAGGTATCAATAATAGATACAATGGTTTGGTCATATTACCTCCATAAGAGTTTGTGTGAGTTTAAGTATAAGAGCATTGTAGGGGAAATTTTTTAATTTATTTGCATGGACACGGAAAACATCCACCAAAACCGACACAACAAGAACATGAACGTGGTGATGTGTCACCGCCGCTATTTCCACAAGATGGCGTTTTGCCAAATCGGAAATCTTTTAAGTTAATATTAACATTCCAAGGGATTTGTCTTTGATAACTATTTCTATAAACGGCGTTATCAATTTGTATAAATAGGCTTTGTA
>Ga0233403_10000402_pt1 | contig 20387 bp, 18 predicted proteins | sample Na_oxic_1_MG_FD_179866 | JGI IMG/M metagenome (GOLD analysis project Ga0233403, IMG submission 179866) | Seawater microbial communities from Saanich Inlet, British Columbia, Canada - Na_oxic_1_MG | ecosystem: Environmental > Aquatic > Marine > Inlet | place: Canada: British Columbia | collected...
CCGTCAAAGTGACGAATACCCTGACAGTTAAATGCTACTGCATAATCTACCGGTCTTATTAAGGGGATTATGTGATTTTATTTTGAGATTGAAATAGCCCGGGCTTTGGCTTCGGTTATTGACGCGGCTCCGAATGTGAGGTATGATGCGTGGCACTGATTGGAAGTCAGTTGGTTAATAAATGTTATTGCATAATCTACCGGTATGACTTCGGGGATTGTGTGATTTTATTTATTCTTATGATTGAAATGGCCCGGGCTTTGGCTTCTTCGGTTATTGACGCGGCTCCGAATGTGAGGTACGATGTCCGGCATTGATTGAACGGTTACGGTGGGTTTCGTTTCACTCTACCCTACGCCCGCTTGCCTGATAAAAAAATTATTAGGTATATTTGACCGGATAATTTATAAACTGGGCAAACTTGCCTGAATTTCCGGTCAATATCTAGGAATAACCGGGAAAATGTGCCTGAATTTCCGGTCAATATCTAGGAATAACCGGGAAAACCGGCCATGATAAAAAATTATTAGGTATATTTGACCGGATAATTTCATAACCGGGAAAACTTGCCTAATAACCCTGTCAATACGTTTGTTATGAGGGAAAAAAGTCAGGATAATTAGTTATGAGGGCAAATGTGCCTGAATTTTCGGTCAATATCTAGGAATAACCGGGCAAATGTGCCTTATAATAAGTAGTTAGGTTGATAATTGAAGAACATGGGCGAACAGATAGACTATAAGGAAATGAAGTTTTCATTTTTCATTAAGCAGAAGAATTGCTAAAATGTAATTTAAAAAATAAAAAGCCAAGCTCAAACCACAAGATAATTATTGTGCCCACAGAATTCTATCCCTAGAATTTCTAACTGAGAATTGTCGTTATTATGTCGTGTTTGATGTCAGCAAAATAATTTGAGCTTGCCCTCTTTAATTTAGAGTACTATTAATATGTTATTAGATGTCGGAATTTTGCTGGGTATATATATTGGAGTCAGGCTACTTGAAAGCAAACAGCTAAAGAATAAAAAACAAGTTAAACCAGCTCCAATTTATCCAGTTAAATCGGTTTTCAAAGAAAAACTGACTATTCAAACAGTCAAAAAACACCAAGCTCTTTTAGAGGAGACAACTAGCGATAATCCTGAAAAAAAGCATGATCATTACTTAAAAATAAGTACCATCTCTATGGGAATAGTGACAATTGGAAATATTTTCCCACCTTTACACCTTTTAAGTCTTGGCATTATTGCTTACACTTCCATGCCGATTCTTAGGCAATTTGAAAAAGAAGCCTTTAATGAGAGAAAAGTTGGACATCATATGCTTCTTTTGGTTTTGATTGTTCTAGCTTTAAGTACTGGACAATTTTTGGCCTTATCAATGGCCATTTTGTTTTATCATTTGGGCAAAAAAAATCTAGCCAAAATTCAAGATAAATCATCAAAGAGATTATTTACCCATCTTTTTGAACAACAATCTCAGAAAGTATGGGTGTTAAAAGATCAAGTTGAAATGGAAATGCCGCTAGAAGCAATCCATATAGACGATATAGTTGTGGTAAATACAGGAGAAGCTATTCCAATTGATGGAATTATTACGGAAGGCGTGGCGATGGTGGATCAACATGCTTTAACTGGTGAATCTCAACCTACTGAAAAAGGGGTAGGTGATAAGGTATTTGCCTATACCAGTGCTATTAGTGGTAGAATTTGTATCAAAGTTGAAAAAACCGGGAAAGATACAACCATTTCTAAAATTGGTGACATTTTAAATCAGACAGTAGATTTTAAAAGTACTGCTCAGTTAAAGGCAGAAAAATGGTCAGATAAAATTGCTAAACCAATGTTAGGAATAGGTTTTTTTGCTTTGCCTATACTAGGTCCAGTTAATGCCTCAGCTGTCCTCAACACGAGTTTTGGAGATCGGCTCAGAGTAGTAGCCCCTACTGGAATGATGAATCACCTTAGTTTAGCTTTCCATCAAGGCATTCTTGTAAAGGATGGACGTGCTTTAGAGTCACTGAGTCAGGTGGATACTGTACTTTTTGATAAAACGGGTACTCTGACAGAAGAAGAGCCTAAAGTTGGGAAAGTTATCCTATGTAGTAGTGATTATAAAGAAAATGACCTTTTAATGTATACAGCGGCAGCTGAAGGGAAATTAACGCATCCTATTGCCAAAGCACTCTTTAACAGAGCCAAAGAACTAAACATAAATTTACCCAACATAGAGGATTCCCAATATCAAATTGGTTTAGGTATAACAGTATCCATGGAAGATAAAACTATCAAAGTAGGTAGTCATCGTTTTATGACTATGGCAGATATCAAAATACCAGAAACAATTGAAAAAGCAATGCTAGATTCTCATGGCAATGGTCATTCTTTGATCATAGTTGCTATCAATAACGAAATCAAAGGAGCTATTGAAATACAGCCGTCGGTACGTTTGGAAGTGAAACAAATTATCGCTGGTTTACGGCAACGTGGAATTAAATACATTGCCATTGTTTCAGGTGATCATAAGCAACCTACCCAAAAATTAGCAAAAGATTTGGGGATGGATAACTATTTCTATGATGTTCTACCGGAAAATAAAGCGCAAATTGTTGAACAACTGCAAACAGAGGGCAAAATTGTTTGTTTTGTGGGAGATGGTATTAATGATGTGATTGCTATAAAGAAAGCCAATGTTTCTATCTCATTGAAGGGTGCTACGTCTATTGCTACCGATTTGGCCCAAGTGATTTTAATGGATGGTAATTTGTCTCGACTATGTGATTTATTTGATCTTGCAACAAGTTTAGAAAAGAATTTTCGGAACAGTTTGCTAATTCTTACTATTCCTTCAGCATTTAATATGTTAGGAGGGGCTTTTTTAAATTTTAATCTGCTGACTAGCATTATTATCAATAATACCGCTTTGTTAGTTGCCTTAATTGCGGCAAAAAAGTAAAATCTAACAGAATTAGTTGCTTAAAATGCTGTAATGTGTTACAGTGCGACTCGCCCGTATCCAAAAAAACGCTCAAATCCAATTCACAAGAAAGGAGTATATTTAGTTGATAAGCAAAAATTTACCAACACAAACAGATATTTCTGGGGCTAAACTTGTTTTGGACACCATATCTGAACATGGTATCACTTATATATTTGCAGTGCCCGGGAGAGAAGCTGAGGGCATTCTGTTTAATGAATCTCCTGACCTGCAAATCGTGTTGACTGCGGTAGAATTCACAGCTGGATTTGCGGCTTATGCCCATTCCATAATTTCCGGTACCACGCAAGTGGTTTTTTCTACCCTTGGTCCAGGAGCTGCTAATTTGGCCAATGCTATTTATTCTGCTTATGCCGATAGAGTGGCCATTGTCTTTATTACCGCGCAGGTAGAACGCCAAAAATGCTACTACAATGATACCCATCAATGTATAGATGCGGTGAAGATGTATGACTCTGTTACAAAGTTTGCTTATGAGATTATTGATGCTGAAGAAATAAAGGATGTCATCACCAAAGCCTTTAAGGTGACCCAAATCGAACCCAAAGGGCCAGCGGTGATTAGCATCCCCATTGATGTACTCAAGGAAAAAATTCCTTACAAGGAAAGTCCAATTGTGGTAATGTCTGAAAAGACAATTACTCCCAATTCAAGTACTTATTCGATAGATGAAGTTGTCTCTACATTAGAAAATGCCAAGCAGCCTTTACTTTATGTAGGACATGAGGTTATTCGATCTGACAGTGTTGATCTTATAAGACGTTTGTGTGAAACCTATAACATTCCATTAGTATCTGCTTATGATGCCAAAGGGGTTTTGCCCACAGATCATGAACTTAACTACTTTGCTTGCACAAGCTATGCAGAAGGCATTTTAGGTATTAATGCAGATGAGGTTATTTTTGGTCCGGTTGATTGCGTGGTAGCATTTGGTTATGACTGGAAAGATGATGTGTTCGCAGATAAACATTTTAGTTATGGGATAGAGAAAACCCTGATCAATTTCTCAGGCAATATGCCAAATGAAGTGCGTCCACAATTTGCACAACATATCCAAGGAGATCTTAAAGGCAATTTAACCCATCTTTTGGATAAATTGGCTGAGCGAGGCATGTCTGCTAAGAAATTGTATGATATCACCCCGGTGAGAGAGGCGATTAGTAGAAAAATCGCCACCATTGAAGCACCTCAAGGAACCGTCAATATTATCTCCGTTGTTAACGCTATCAATGATAATTCTGCTGTTTTAGTCTCAGATGTTGGAACTTTTAGACATTATGCAGTTTTGTTTGGCAAGACAGCAGCCCCCAATTTCTTTTTAACTTCCGCTGGAAGTTCGTCTTTTGGTACCGGACTGCCTCTAGGATTAGGGGCCTGTTTAGCTTATTCATCTCCAAAAACCAAGGTTGTCGTTTTGGCAGGAGATGGAGGATTTAACTCTGCTATTGGAGATTTAAGAACTTGTAAGAATCTTAATCTGGACATGGTAGTTATTGTGCTTAATAACCATAAAAATGGTCTGATTAATATTTATCAGGAAAAAGGACACGGACAAACTTACTCTCCAGCCGTTGCTCACGCAAAGGCATCGTTTGTGACAATTGCCGAAGGCTATGGATGTAAAGCATTTAAGGTGTCCTCAGTTGAGGAACTTAAAAACCGGCTTGAACCGGCTTTTGAGATAGATGGGCCAGTGGTGATTGAAGTGCCTGTTTATTATCCCCAGGAAGATATTGAACGGCTGACACATTGTACGACTTTAGGATAACTAAATAATTGGGGTCAGAGTAAAATTAATTCTAACTTGGTCTTGGAGAAAAAGGGGTCCGGCTCGAATTAAATTTCCTCGTTCCCAACTTCCAGTTGGGAATGCCTACCATGATGCTCTGCGTCGTACAACTTCTTGGAAAACTTGAACATCGAATTAAAGAATAGACATCATTTGGCAAAAAATGTTATAATTCAACTATAGTTTGCACGGTCATCATTCGCGCTTTTTTTGTCCGACGCAGAGCGTTAAAAAAGGCATTCCCAACCGGAGGTTGGGAACGAGAAATAACTTAATATCATAAAAGGAATGACTTATGGGTTTCCAAGATTTTATAAACAGCTTAACTGAAGATGATTTGAGACTAATCAATGAAGCTTTTAAACAGCAGAAAAATAAACTACCCATCTATACTTATTCAAAAATAAAAGACAAAGATTTAAGACATTTATTTAATTTGGAAAGAAGATTAGAGAATAAAATTTTTGAGCCTTGGTTTAATAGTGGACGTTCTTTAACAACTGAAGAAGTTGATTTTTTAACCAGTTTGTTGCTTATGGAAGCCGATTTTGTCAAAATCTATCGAGAAGAAGATTTAAAAATACATTTTATTGCACCTATCTTAAATCGGATAAACTTCAAGATGCTTGACCATCAAGTACGTGACTTTTATGAAGAACCATTAAGCTATCAAACTGATAGCTTTATCTTAAAAGGGGAGATTGATTTTGTAGTTGCCAAAGGCTTGGAATATGCTAGAAAACCCTATTTCTTTATCCAAGAATTTAAACGTAGTGAAGAATATTCCAATCCTCGTCCTCAATTAATTGCAGAGTTAATTTCTGCCATAGAATTAAATCAGGATGAGATAATTAAGGGAGCTTATATTATTGGTGCTATTTGGAACTTTGTGATTTTAGAAAAGTTAGGTGAAGACAAATACCAATATTTTGTGAGTTCTAATTTTGATAGTACCAAAATAGATGATTTAATTGGTATCTATAAAAATTTACTCGTTATTAAAGAAGAAATTGCGCAGTTAAGCAAACTGCATTGATGCCTTACTGGAAGTCTATCGCCCCATGAGCTGTGGGCGATTTTGCGTGAGTTTAATCAAGAACATGAAACGCAAAGAAATTGAACATTTGATCCGAGCAGTTTTAAACCATGACAAAATTTCTAACCATTTTTTCCGTCCTTGCCATAATCGGTTTTGCCCTGCTTGAATGGCAAGCCCTCCTACCCGCAATCAACTTCTTCTGTTTGATACTAGCCAAAATTAGCGGCTTCTTCATCCAACTCTTTGACAACAACCTGATTAGCAACGGCCAAATTCTTCGGCTAAATGACAGTAACTTTGCATTGGAAGTAGCCAAAGAATGTTCCGGCCTAACTGCTTCTTGGTTATTACTGGTTGCCATCGTCGCATTTAAAAGTCCTTGGAAACACAAACTCTGGGGCTTCTTGGCTGGCTTCTTCCTCATCCAATCCATCAATATCATTCGCATCATCAGCCGGTTTTATATCGGCAATAATATGTTTGAATCTTTCGAGTTAGTGCATCGCCAAATATGGCCAATCCTGTTGAATATCAATATGATAATTATATTTGGAGGGTGGTTGTTTTATACGGTTACTCATCCTAAGACAGCGAATTAGCGGTATTAATATCCAATGCAACTTAACCCCTTACTAAAATTCCTCTCCCACTTCTTGTTATGGCTGATTCCGGCTTTCCTTCTTTGGTGGATATCCGCGAATTCCATAATAGTTCCCAGTATCCGAGTTGTGGTGGCCAAAACTGCCAATATTTGGTTTTACAAAGAACAAGTTCAATTACACGGTGATAGATGGTTCATTCGCACTAATTTGATAGCCAAGCCACTGCCTCAAGATAGAAACCAGCATCGCCGTTGGACAATCTTTTTTCAACCAGTCTTAATCTATACCATTGGATTTCCGCTTCTGTGGGCATGGTTTTTAGCGAGCGTAGCATGGGGTAGGGTGGGTAGCAGCACAGCTTATACCCACCATTCCCCTAAAACCCACGTGCTTTCAAAGATTCTCAAAGCTGTCGTCAGCACGTAGGTTGGACTTCGCAAGCTCAGTCCAACCCAAAAATTTAAGATTAATCTGGATATCGATCAACATTGAATATGAAGGAAAACATACTAGAATCAATAACTGTATCTTAGATACAGGGTCAGCCACTACTGCGATAGATATTGATTTGGTTGATTTCAATTTTCAAAAGTTCGCTGTTATTAAACGGTTACATGGAATTGGGGACGGTATTCAAGAAGTAGTTTCTCAAAAAGTTGAAAAATTCAAAATTGAGCAAATTGAACTCGAAGATATTGAAATTGAATTTGGGATTATTCGGGATGATTTTGGAATCAATGGATTCATTGGCAATGATATCCTAAGTCGATTTATTATCAATATTGATTACGATAAGCGAACTATTACTCTCAAACCTCAATAATTGGGATCAGAGTAAAATTAATTCTAATCTTTGCAGCCAGGTAGGGTGGGCAACGTTGTTGCCCACCACTTTTGTCTACAAGTACAACAACTTCTTGCCGAAATAAACAGCGGGTGGTGAGCAGCGGCACCATTCCTCCTAAAAGAAAACCCACGCGCTTGCCAAAAATTATCAAGGCTGTCGTCAGTAATCATTGCTGACTTCAGCATTTTTTTATGAAGCAAAACTTACAACTGAAGTTAGGAATGGACACGAAATAAGTCCCCATTTTGTTTCGGGAATGGAGCGGAGCGGATTTCCCGAAACAACTCAAAACCGGGAAATTATTTCATGAGCATTCCTTACCCATGTTTGTCAATATAGATATGGGAGAACTTAGTTTTATATTAGCCGCTCGGTTGTATGAGAATGGCAAATTATAGCTGCTGGGGCAAGCGGCAGAATTGGCGGGTGTCTCGAAGCGAACTTTGATGGAATTACTTGGCAACTATGGTGTTTCAATCTTCAATTACGATGCTAGCGAGATAGGGAGATTTTAAAAATGCCTAATGTCATTTCTGATTCAACCGTCACTTGCCAACTGGTGAATTTAAGCGTTGCCAATCCAGAAACAAACGTTGTGGACGGGGTTGCAAACCCAGCAATTAAGTGCTTAATGAACGTTGTTGCCCACTAACTGAATAGGTAATACAAAAATGGAAAAGATCACGCATATTGAGAAGATTGAGATTGAAGGACTTTGGGATAAATACCATATTGAGTGGCATTTAAACCCGGATGTCAATATTTTGGCGGGTATTAATGGGAGTGGTAAAAGTACGGTATTGAATATTACCGCCGGGATACTTAGCGGTGGAAGTTTTGTTGGAGAGGTTGATAATTGGATCGATGAGGTCAAAATTAGTTTCAATGATAATAAGATGCTTTATTTTTCCTCTAATCGAAAAATTATTCAAAACTTAGGAGATGGCAGTAATCAAGAACAAGAAAATTTGGATTTTATCAAAAATTTACTTGGAACTGAAATCGAAAATCAAGACAATGATATCGTGAAATATGAATTAATCCAATCAGATAAAAATTCAAATGAATCGGTTTTAAAATCAAGTCAATTTAGTTTTTATGGATTTGAAAATATCCACGAAGAAATAATCTCAAATGTCATTAAGATACGCCGGATTAGTACATTTGAACAACCCCTAAAAACTGTCACTCAAAAACACTATTTACCCGGAGAAATTAAGACTGATTTAGATATCCAAATCTTTGAACTCCAAAGAGCCTATTTAAGTTACCAAATTAATCTTGGAAGCGGAACAAATTTTTTCAGAAGGTGCGCCTATTGATATAAAAACAAAACGTGAAGAAATTTATGGCAAAAAAGAACGGTTCACAAAAACCATCAATCAATTTTTTGCCCAAACCGGTAAAACTGTAGAATCTGATAAAAGTAATGAGATAATTTTTCGTCAAGATGGCAAGAAGCTCATGCCTTATCAATTATCATCTGGTGAAAAACAAGTATTGCTTATTTTATTATCTGCACTCATTCAAGATAATGAGCCTTACATCCTAATTATGGATGAACCCGAAATTTCTTTACACATAGATTGGCAAAAACAATTAATTCAAGTTATAAGAAGTTTGAATGAAAATGTTCAAGTGATTTTAGCGACTCATTCGCTGGCTTTAGTCATGAAAGGTTGGATGGATAAAGTCACAGAAATGGAAGATATTATAAATAATCAAGAATATTCCATTGCTGATGAGCTCCCTTTTTGAAAAAATGGAGTTAGAGGGAGCTAAAACTCACTGCCATTAAGTTAAGCTTTGGAGTCCAAACCTTTAGATTTGGAAGTATTTGATTCTAAACTACATAATCCAAATCTGAAGGTTTGGATTCCAATAATTATCCTTCGCTGGACGGGGTTTGCAACCTTAAGTTAAGCTTTGGAGTCCAAACCTTTAGATTTGGAATTTGATTCTAAACTACATAATCCAAATCTGAAGGTTTGGATTCCAATAATTATCCTTCGCTGGACGGGGTTTGCAACCCCGTCCGAAACGTTTGAGATTGAATCGGAAACGTTACGAAGCCAGTTGCAAATCCAGCAAAACTTACGCTGATGAAAATGTCCTCAATCTATTTATAATAAGTAACGACACCAGTAACAGGGCAAAACCTAATGGCCAAGGATACAATGCTTTTGTGGGCCGAAAATACAATTTATCTTGCTCAATCGGTTCAAGTTTGTCCAACATGGCATAAATTTTTTCAAGTTCCCTAATGTCGCGGGCACGGAAGTAGCGCCCACCAGTTTTTTCGGCAATGGCTGTCAGGGCTTTTTCGTCCAAATCAGACGAAGGATTGACACGTCTGGTACCAAAAAAGTCTCGAATAACCATTTCATCCGCTCCAATACCAATTGTATATATTTTCAAATTTTCTTCAGCCGCTATATCTGCGGCTTTCAAAGGCTCAACTTCACCGGCAGTATTTGCACCATCAGTTAATAATATCAAAACCCGACTATTCGTTTCCTGCCGTCGCAAGCGTTTCACCGCCAGTCCAATCGCATCACCAATGGCGGTTTTTTGGCCGGCAAGTCCAATGGCTGATTCATATAACAAAGTTTGGACGGTTTTACGGTCAAAAGTTAATGGCGTTTGTAAATAGGCTTGTTCACCAAATAGAATCAATCCCAATCGATCCCCAATACGGCGTTCAACAAATTTACCAGCCACCCATTTTGTCGCGGTGAGACGGTCAACGGTTTTACCTTCGAGACGAAAATCTTTTTCCCTCATACTGCCGGATAAATCTACTGCCATCATTAAATCGCGCCCACTAACGGGCAACTCAATCGGTTCACCCCACCATTGTGGACGGGCAGTAGCAGTAACCAGTAATAGCCAAGCAAGAGTGGCAACCCATAAGGGCCATTGTTTCAAGACAGTACGATGTTCGGCATAGCCAAGACGGGTAAAGTCTTCGATAAAGGGTACACGCAAAGCCGCATTTTCGACAACGGTAACCGGAGCTAATAGGTATCTTATTAATAAAGGTAACGGTAATACTAAAAATACCCAAAGCCACTCGAAATGAATCATAGTTATTGGTGATCACTTAAGATTGATAATAATAGATGTTCAGAAAAATAAGTTTTCAGAAACCCAGTTTTTTTGTAGGGTGGGCAAGGTCATTTTCTTGCCCACCCTACATTAACTTTGTCAAATTTCGTGTAGGGTGGATAAAGCGATAGCGTATCCACCTTATTTACTAACAACTTAGCCTTATCCGTGGCTTTAATGCAATCCTTGTAGTTATTGTTGGTTTTTGATAATAGATTGACAAAGTTTGACTAATGTATCAACGTCAATATCCACATTTTTTCGGTAAGGGGCCTCAATTAGGCAACGTCCTTTTCCTTGAGTAAATTGCTGATTTCCCAATTGTTTATCCAGAAATTGTAGCCAAGATTCACCCGTGAGACTGGCTACTTCGGCGCGTGGATAACAGCTTAAGTATAGCCGTCGCAGTAGGATGGAAATTTTTTCCACCAATATTTGTGGATTTTGATGTTGTTGATACTCAGTTTGAAGTTTTTTCAATTCGCGCCGGGCAATTCGTTTTGGCTCCTTACGCCTTTTTATTAGCCAACGTCGCAGTAGAAATATTGCTAATATCAATCCACAGAATAAAGCCAGCATTAACCACCAGCCGGGAGCCGGTGGCCACCAAGTGATTGGCCCCGGAAGATGTATATCGCGTAATGGTAATTGTTGCGGTTCCATAAATTTGCCTATAGATGTTCAGAAAAATGTTTGGAGCCAAACCTCCGAGGTTTCTAAAACCTCGGAGGTTTGATTCAACATGCAAAGAAATTATTTAATGCACGTTCCTTACCTCTGAACCGGACTAATTTTTACGACGTTTTCCCAAACCTTGCTGTAATCTTATTAATGGATCATCAGTTGTAGCGCAATGCAATAATAACAACCGGTGTTGATTAGCCAACTGTTGTAGATGGGCTTGATGCTGCTTAAAGCGATTGTGATACGTTATAACCATTTGTTGATCTGCCGTATTTAGCGTAATGTCCCCTTTGCCGTCACTAAGGCGATAACGTCCTGATGGTGGCAATTGGCTTTCTAAAGCATCATAGATAAGTAACATTACTACATCACTATGTTTAGCGATTTGCATCAAATTTAATTCAGCTTTAGTGTTAAGATTGCGAAAATCACTTATAAGAAAAATCAGACTACCGGGACGTGCGACTCGCCGCAAACGTGCCAAAGCATGTGGGGCTGAACCCTTATCAGTTTGAGATGGTGCCGATTTGTTCTGCATGTCGACCAATTGCTTAAGGAAATGGAGTACTTGAGTCTTACCACGTTGGGGTTTAAATTCATGATGAAGATAATCGGAAAAAATAAATCCACCAACTCGATCATTATGATAATTAGTACTCCAAGCAAGTATTGCCGCAATGCGAGCCGCCAACACGGATTTAAAAACCCCACGGGTAGCAAAAAACATTGGCTCCCGATAATCAACCCATAAAAATACCTGCCGTTCTCGCTCTTCACGAAATAGTTTGGTATGGACTTTACCAGTTCTGGCAGTAACGCGCCAATCTAAATAACGCACATCATCACCGGGTTGATAAGGACGCACTTCGTCAAATTCCATGCCTCTACCTTTGAAGGCAGAAAAATAATTACCACTTTGTGAGGCACGAATAGTAGTTGGAGGCCATAAAGATAGGGAAGCCGCCGTTTGGCTCAATCGAATCAACTCCGGCACTGTTACCCGTACCACCTCATTACCGGTGGTGCCATCAATACTATTATCCATTTTAGGTTTTAGCAACGAACCTTTCAACTTGTTAAAATTCACCATAATTTTGATATGATACCATTTTAAATGTGGTTTGCAATACGAAACGTTCTTAAGTTGGACTGTCGCTTGCTGAATTTTCTGGTTACTTGCACTTGATGATCAAGTTTTTTAGTTATGAAAACAATAACTATAAGGATTGTATATAATAAGGGATTTATCATAAACTTTATCTACCTGAATCAAATATCGAAAATATGTCTCAATTATATTACCCAAGTCTTTATTGAAAATCGAAAGAATGAATTGCGATAGCGAAAAAATCCTTTCTTATATACAATCCTTGTAGTTAATGTTTGGGTAACAAGAAAACATTTCTTTGCTTGTCCGAATGAGATAGCAATTCATCAATAACTCTTTGATGAGAAGTACCTATACTAACACTGACATCAGCATCAGCCGTTGCCACCCTATTTGGTTGAGAAAATTCCAATTCGATAATCAGACATTGGGAACTCCTCCAAGATGTCCCATCACCCAAAGTCTTGAAAGGGGCCAACCTTTTTTATTACTTAAATCCAATATTTCTTCTGTAATAGTCACTCGACTAATTTCAGTATGGCCTCGATTATTTCTATCAACCGTGAACAGTCGGATTCTATCATCTTGCAAAGCAAGTCCATCTAATACGGCCGGATTATGTACGGTAACAAATATCTGGCGTTTGTCGTCGCCTTCAGTAATCCATTGACATAAGAAACGACTCAAATTGAGGACCAGTCTGGGATTGAGGGTTTGATCTAAATTATCTATAGCAAGGCATTTAGGCGAATTAGGTGAAAGTGTCAGCACGGCACAGAATAGGATATAAAGCGCACCTTCGCTCGCATCATAAGCTGTTAGATGATTATAATTTCCTTTCATAAACCGGTCGGTAAAACGAATAACATTCTTTGGTCTCGCAATATTCGATGAGAGAATGGCGTTGACATTAGAAGTGGTATCAACAGAATTAATCCAGTCAATCGTTGATATCATATCATCAAAAGCATCTTCAATAAATTCGCTTTTGGAAACGAGGCTTTGTAATTCTTTAACCGCTTCGGCAAGTCGTCCTCCGGAAAGGCCAACGGGTTCCCTAGTTTGTTGAACCGCAAGGATTCCTCGTAATACCTGCGTATTCGGCGTGTAAACGGCAAAATTTCGTAACCGGTTTATTAAAAAAGCTACTTCCGAATTTTCATCGGATTCGACCAGTTTTAAAGCCGCAAGTCCCGGTTCCTTATTTTTGATCTTACGAAGAGGCCCCCTATTAACAATTTTTTCCTGATTGCAAACCAATTCTTCAGTTTGATATTGCCAAGCCGGTTTGGGGTTTTCTAAAGGATTGTGCAAAGAGACAGAATATTTGGCCCTATCCGTTTGAGCTTCAAAAAAAATATGAGGCGGTATCTTTTCTTCAAATGCCGACTTATATAATCTTGGCGTACCAAGGCGAATACCACGTCTTTGCAAGGCTTCATCATCCACTCTGCCAGCGGCTGCCGCCGAGAGTACACCTATAGCTTCAAGAATATTACTTTTACCACTTCCATTTGCCCCAATAAATACATTCATCAATCCTAACGAAATTTCTTGGTTAAAAATGGATTTAAAATAGTTGATTTTAATTTTCTTTAGCATTTTTACGCCTCTTATCCGCTGTAGCCCGCGTTTTGTTAAAACGGTTTTTATAAAAAAGCCCCTTTTGCCGAGAGGCTTGGAATGGGATTAGTGCCTTTTGTTAAGCTGGCTAAATATTCACATTTATTGCCATTCTTCAAAGTAATTATACTTTTTCAAATAAGTATCTTTATCAACAGTAATAATTTCATCATAAAAATCTTGGTATCTTTCTAATCCAAAATGAATAATTTTGTGTTTTTCTGTCAGATGTTGATGAATTTTATTTTTACTACTGTTAGTGTTGTCAGACGTTTTATATATTACAATTAAAACGATTTTATATTTTTTAAAAAATTCATCTAATGAAATTTTATAATCGCGTAATAATTTTATAATTATCATCCAACTTTCTGAGGCTTTTTGTTTTAATGCTGGTTTTTGATTTTTATTTAATTGTCTTCTCGTGCTATTTTTAAATTCTATCAAATAGATTGTATGATCGAAGCAAGCCAATAAATCACAGCCTTTTAATTCTTTTTCCTTAAATAAATCTTTAACCACTTCGCCATCAAAGTTAATATACTTTTTATGGCTCTGAAAAAAACTTATTGGCTGTTTCTCATCTGAATTATCAATACTAATATTACTCAAAGTATCAAAATAACCTTTTTTAATAAAATCTCTGGTTATTTTATTCAACATCATCTAGCTCCTCTAAACTATTGATTGGTTCAGCTAACTTTTTATAAATCCGTTCTAAATTATTTGTGACATTTTCGATAATTGAATATTCATTAACCTTATTTGCTAAATAAAAGTTGGTGTTGACATTCTTTGAATATAATTCTAATGCTTCTATCATATAAGGACTATGTGAATTAACCAATACTTTTATATCCTCTGTCACTAAAGAAGTAATAACTTTAGCATATTCAAGTTGCCATTTCGGATGTAAATGAACTTCAGGTTCATCAAATATTAAAGTACTGCCATTTCTAATGGCACCGTTTAGAATGAGTATTTGAAGGAAACCGAACATTTTAATACCATTTGCGGTTTGGTACATGTCTAATTTATTTTTTAAACCCTCCTTCTTATAAAATATATTGTCTTCCAGTGAATCATAATAAATTTCACCATTGATTAATTTTTTAATCATTTGAAAAATTTTATTATGACGAGTTAATATCTTAGGTTGAGATATTCTTAAAACCAAATCGCCAACTTCATTTGGTAGTGAAAAATTTAACTGATACTGTTGCGATAGAGCCATCGTATTTTTAATATAGTTAAATTTTGATAAGAAGTCTGGAGTGTCTATAAATATTGGAAAGTGAGTTATCTCATTTTCCATCTTAAATTCTATGTTTACGGTTTCATGACTGGTTTTTAAAAGAGAATTTCTTATTTCAGAAAAGAGTATTTTTCCAACCGTACTTTTACCAGTATCATTCTCACCAGCAATAACAGTTAAACCCTCAAATTGAATATCTGCACTTTTAATAACGTGAAAACCTTTTATCTTGAGTCTCATAATAATTTTTTTCTGGCGTTAAAACGGTACTTGTTAAAAAAGCCCCTTTTGCCGAGAGGCTTGGAATGGGATTATAGATGTTCAGATAAATCTTTTGGCCCAGACCTCAGAGGTTTTCAAAACCTCTGAGGTCTTTAGAGCGTGACATTTTTCTGAAACTCTATAGTGCTTTGTTTGGACTACTAGTTTTGGCTTTGTATAAAGTTTTCCAGTCTGTAGCTTATAAACGGCATATTGTGAATCCCCCTGAGAAACCTTTATTCCGCACGATGTGGGATCATCAATACACTCTTGCTTTGCAGCCGTCCTTCTTTAAGTTGGGAATCCCTTGATAAACCGTTATTCCGCACGATGCGGGATCATCAATACACTCTTGCCTGCCTTGCTGCCGTCCTTTTTCTCTTGCGAGGCTTTTCGGATCATCAGCACCGTCAGTGTTATTCCACTCACAGATGGAGGAAAACTTACGGTTATAAACGGGGAGACCGGCATCACCCCATTCAGTCGGGTAGTGTCCATAAAAAATTAAATAATCTGCTCCTTGTGAATGGTAATCATCAGGCTGACCTGATGCCCAGTGTTCGTAATCCCATGTTTCTCCCGTTATCCATTCCCAAGTCTTTTCAGAATACCTATCCGTACCACCAAGCCATAGGTTTAGGCTATCCCTACCCACTTGATCATAGACGAACCGGTTTTCCGCTTCGGAAGTGATGGTTGCTAGATATCCACCCTGCTTCTCACAAAAATATTTGGCCTCCTGCCATGTCTTTTTTTGATCAATCCGTTGATAAGAATGTCCGTTTTCATGGTACGGAACGATGTTTGAATTTGCTAATGCGATTTGGACGGGGACAACTACGCCCAAAACGCTAACAACGCTTTTCATCTTTGTCATTTCATTCTCCAAATACGCAAAATTTATGTGGAAGTTGAGTAGAACTTTAATTGTAACTACTCAGTAATATCCGGCATCTAGTACAACGGATCGGGCTCGTTATCGGATTGGTGTGTGTCTCTCGTTATGAGCCTGTGGGTTGCCTTTGTTCGATAAGGTGAGCTACAGTCTCGCACCAATCCGGTAAGTCCCCTGATCCGTTGTACTAAACAAGACACTACCTAGATTGTATATAATAAAGGATTAATTACGTATCGCAACTCACTATTTAGATTACCAATAACATCTATAGGAGAAAGAAGAAATCCGATTTTTTCAAAAATTGGATTTCTTTGGCAACTCATAACGACGAACTAAATAGAAGTTTATAATAAATTCCTTATTATATCAATATCATCGCCAATTGGATATTTGTTTCGGGAATGGAGCGAAGCGGATTTCCCGAAACTCTTATGCTATATAGGTTTCGGGAAATCGTACCTCATTCCCGAAACAACAAATTTTGATATTGGCGAAGGTATTGATATATACAATCCTTGTAGTTTTCAAAGGGCAAATGAGAATTTTTTACCCTTCCGATGTTTATATTATAATACCAATCCGTTTGGTTGTGATACTTGGCTCATTCAAAATCATACACAAAAACCGATGATACTTCACCAAGCGTTTTCTTGATTATCGGTTCAATTTCTGACCATTTTCCCCCGGCTAAACCACAGCCAATTCTTGGCATGTGGACTGATGCGTTTAGTTCGGTGGCTTTTTGAGAAACTTTAGACAAACACTTTTCGACAGCCTCATATCGAATAGGTGGCCCTTTACTCCCGGTTTTAATGCCACGTTGTCCAACCATATTGGCAACCCATACATAAGAATCAACTTGGACAATTTGAACGGCCCCTAATTCAAAATCATTGTTAGCACGTTCTCCATACCACTTTCTATAGGCTGCTTCGGGTTCAGCCCACCGCTTAGAAATAGCCATCACAAAACCCTTGCCCCATCTGCCAATGTCATTGCAAACATGACAAATTATCTTATTCCCTTTGGCTTGTGGGGAAGTCGCGTCACCTTTTAAATAAGTTATTTCGTTCATAATAATTTTAGTCCACTAATTTAGTACAACGAATTAAGAAATAAACGAATTTAATTAATTTAGTACAACGAATTAAGAAATAAACGAATTTAATTATAGATAATTCATTTGTTATTTAAAGGGGGTTTAATTCGTTGATTTCTCAATTCGTTGTACTAAACTTTAAATTCGTTGATTTCTCAATTCGTTGTACTAAACTTTAAATTCGTTGATTTCTCAATTCGTTGTACTAAACTTTTAATTCGTTGATTTCTCAATTCGTTTGTACTAGACTAAATTTTCAATTCGTTGATTTCTCAATTCGTTGTACTAAACTTTAAATTCGTTGATTTCTCAATTCGTTTGTACTAGACTAAATTTTCAATTCGTTGATTTCTCAATTCGTTGTACTAAACTTTAAATTCGTTGATTTCTCAATTCGTTGTACTAAACTTTAAATTCGTTGATTTCTCAATTCGTTTGTACTAGACTTTAAATTCGTTGATTTCTCAATTCGTTGTACTAAACTTTTAATTCGTTGATTTCTCAATTCGTTGTACTAAATTTTCAATTCGTTGATTTCTCAATTCGTTGTACTAAACTTTTAATTCGTTGATTTCTCAATTCGTTGTACTAAACCAAACTAAATTGAAAGTATAATAGCATGGATGTTTTTAAAGAATTAAATACCCTCAACGAGAAGCAACGGGAAGCCGTTACTGCCCCGCTAGAACACATTTTCGTGTTAGCCGGGGCTGGCTCTGGTAAAACGAAAGTTCTCACCCACCGCATCGCGTGGTTATTAGAAACTGAACAGGCTCATCCTTATCAGATTTTAGCCGTGACTTTTACCAATAAAGCTGCAAATGAAATGCGTTCTCGCATAAACACTTTGCTAAAACAACCTTCAAGCGGTTTATGGGTGGGCACATTTCACGGCATCGCCCATCGTTTATTACGCATCAATTGGCAACCGGCTAATTTACCGCAAACATTTCAAATACTTGATAGCGATGACCAACTACGTGCTATCAAACGTATCCTCAAAACTTTACAACTTGACGACAAAGTTTGGACACCTAAAAAGGTACAAATTTTTATCAATGCCAAAAAGGATCAAGGCTTACGGGCAAAGGATGTTGTTATAAATGAGGATGATGCTTGGTTAGCACAAATGTTCAGTATTTATCAAATCTATGAGGAAACGTTAGAGCGCACTGGCACGATAGATTTTGCCGAATTGTTGCTACGAACTTATGAGCTATTACGCGATAATCCAGCATTGTTGGAACACTATCAGCAACGTTTTCTTTATGTCCACGTCGATGAGTTTCAAGATACGAACACTATACAATACCAATTATTACAATTATTAGTGGGAACGCTTGGCAAATTATTTGTCGTGTTTGACGATGACCAAAGTATATACGCATGGCGTGGTGCTAAAATCGAGAATATTCAAAGTCTTAACCATGATTTTGCCAATAATCGCCTCGTGCGTTTAGAACAAAATTATCGTTCTACCAACACAATTTTAAAAGCGGCTAATAAGTTAATTGGACATAATCAAGGACGTTTGGGTAAAAATTTATGGACAAAGTATTCCGGTGGGGAACCAGTTTTTTTGTACAGTGCTTATACTGAAACATCAGAAGCCCAATTTGTGGTGAACAAGATTCGCGTTTTTAATTATGAACGCAAAGAGATAGCAATTTTATATCGGACAACCGCACAATCGCGGATATTTGAAGAGGCTTTATTGCTTCAAGGCATTCCCTATCGCATTTATGGTGGCTTACGTTTTTATGAACGCCTTGAAATAAAAGACATGTTGGCTTATTTGCGTTTGGTGCAAAACCAAAATGATGACGGTGCCTTTGAACGAGTTGTCAATACCCCGAAACGGGGTATAGGTGAACGAACCGTCGCCGTTTTGCGCGGGGTTGCACGTCAGCAAAGAATGTCTTTGTGGATCGCTGCTCGCTTGGTGATTGAAAACCGGCAATTAAAAGCTAGAGCCAGTAATGCCTTAACCGCTTTTTTAGATTTGATTGAACAATGTGAAAAATGTGTACACGGTTTACAACTGCATGAACAAGTTGAACAAATCATAATTAAAAGCAGCTTGGGAGAACATTATAAAAAAGGCGGAGCCGCCGAGGCTCAAAAACGTTTAGAAAATCTTGAAGAGTTAGTCAATGCCGCCCGTCAATTTGCCCAAATTAATCCTAGTAGTTCAACAATCTTGACAGAATTTCTTAGCCATACTGCTTTAGAAGCCGGTGTTGGGCAGGGTAGCCAATATGATGACTGTGTACAATTGATGACTTTACACTCAGCCAAAGGTTTAGAATTTAAGGTAGTTTTTTTATGTGGCTTAGAGGAAGGATTATTTCCCCACAAAAATAGCCTTGAAGAAGGAAATGTTGAAGAAGAACGTCGCTTATGTTACGTCGGTATTACCCGAGCGCGTCAACATTTATACCTTTGCCACAGTGAAAGTCGTTATCGTTATGGTGAACGTGAGTTATGTAAATCGTCTCGGTTTATAGATGAAATTCCAGTGGAATTAATTGAAGAAGTGCGTGCTTAAGGAACGTGCATAAAATAAATTCGACAACATAAGGGCAACCATAAAATATTTCTTAACTTAATGGCATTGAAGTTAAGCCTTGGAATCCAAACCTTCAGATTTGGAAGCCTTGGAATCCAAACCTTCAGATTTGGAAGCCTTGGAATCCAAACCTTTAGATTTGGAAGCCTTGGAATCCAAACCTTCAGATTTGGAAGCCTTGGAATCCAAACCTTTAGATTTGGAAGCTTTGGAATCCAAACCTTTAGATTTGGAAGCTTTGGAATCCAAACCTTTAGATTTGGAAGCCTTGGAATCCAAACCTTTAGATTTGGAAGCCTTGGAATCCAAACCTTCAGATTTGGAAGCCTTGGAATCCAAACCTTCAGATTTGGAAGCCTTGGAATCCAAACCTTTAGATTTGGAAGCCTTGGAATCCAAACCTTTAGATTTGGAAGCCTTGGAATCCAAACCTTTAGATTTGGAAGCCTTGGAATCCAAACCTTTAGATTTGGAAGCCTTGGAATCCAAACCTTTAGATTTGGAAG
>Ga0233403_10000403_pt1 | contig 20339 bp, 15 predicted proteins | sample Na_oxic_1_MG_FD_179866 | JGI IMG/M metagenome (GOLD analysis project Ga0233403, IMG submission 179866) | Seawater microbial communities from Saanich Inlet, British Columbia, Canada - Na_oxic_1_MG | ecosystem: Environmental > Aquatic > Marine > Inlet | place: Canada: British Columbia | collected...
AATTTTTTAATCAAATAATATGTGCCTTAAAAATTGGATTATAATATGCTAAGTATGTTAAGATGTAACGAGTTTTTTAAGTCGTTGAAAATTCAATAGCTTCCCTTAAGTTGATGCGTATGGGCAAAGTCTTTTTCTTGCCCACCTTCCTCAATAGAAAAGTTCAGTTTATGCCCGCGTGCAGTATAGCAAAAAATTTTTTTTACTTGATCACATTTTCGTTAAATTTCGTGCTTTGCTCCAAATTCAATCATCCAAAATAAATTTTGGACTCCGTTCATCAGGCTGGAGTCCAAACTTTAGTTTGGGTAAAGTTCCCTACAGTACTTCATTTGGATATTTCAAACCCCATTGTGTGCGGAGAGTATCCATCGTTTCTAAAATCGTCAAGGTTTCATCAAGTGGCATGACTTGACTTTCAAGTTCGCCGTTTCTCAAACATTTCATAACTTCTGCGGCTTCATACTGATAACCATTGCCTTGACAAGGAATGACGATTTTTTTAGGTTTGTGGACAAGCCGCGACAAATAATTATAGAATTTTCTAACTAATGCAATTTGTTTGAGTGTAGATTTCCAACCGGGTTGAATCTTTGAAGAGGACGAGGAAAGGGCCGTAAATTGTTGAATTGAAAGCTGATAGGGTCTATAAATTGGCGCATGAATGCGTAATTGTCCTTGGCTTCCCATAATAATCACTTCATTCGGTGTATTGGTGAGAAAACTAGAATAAAGTGTTGCTAATTGTCCATTAGCATATTGAAAAATTAGGCTGGATTGTTCATCAACTTGAGTTTTTCCAAGCGTGGCTTGACTAACAACATTTGAAGGTTTACCCAATAAATAAAAAGCCAACGAAATTGGATAAATACCAATATCTAATAAAGCACCACCACCTAACTTGAGATTAAAATGACGATCATTTTCATCAAACGCCATTTGCAAACCAAAATCGGCGGTGAACATTTTAATGTCACCAATCACGCCATCATTAATCATCTCGCGCACTTTTTGCACTAACGGTATAAAGCGCGTCCACATCGCTTCCATACAAAATAGCTTTTTATCACGCGCCAATTCAATAACGTCATGTGCATCCTTGGCATTGAGAGTAAACGGTTTTTCACAGAGTACCGCTTTACCAGCTTCAAGACAAAGAATGCAATTGTCTTTGTGTGCCGTATTCGGTGTAGCAATATAAACAATATCAACGTCTTTATCGGTAACCAGTTCTTCATAACTTTGGTAGGCGCGTGGTATTTGAAATTGATGGGCAAAAGCTTGTGCCACTTCAAGTTTTCGTGAACCGACAGCAAGTAATTTAGCCTCAGGCAATCTACGTAAATCTTGTGCAAATTCTTGAGCGATATAGCCGGTTCCTAAAATTCCCCAATTTATTTCTTTCATGTTTGATAATTCCTAAAAAGGCTCTACCTACGTTCACACTTTGGAGTCTAAAAGTACAGTAAAGCTCCAAAGATTGCACATTGGATTCCAAAAGCACCAACTGGTGTCTAAAGCTTACGCTTTAGTAAATTATTAATTAAATTTTATCATTCCCAACCTCGTGTTGGGAATGCAGAGCGTCACGCTCTGCGTCATTCCGTGGCGGCGTTTTTAATAATTCTTGATACAAAATCAAAGCTTGGTTTATTTTAGCATCCCAGCCATAAAGCTGTTCAGTACGTTGTCTCGCAACGATTCCTTTTTGTTGCCATACTTCAGGTTCTTTAAAAATGCTCGATATACAGTCGACTAAACTCGCTATAACAGCAGTCGGACCACCTTCTATCGGTATTGCACAACCGATTTTATCATCAATAATTTCAGCCGGACCACCATATTTAAGGGCTATCACTGGCCTAGCACAAGCCATTGCTTCCAATAACACGCCACCGCCAGATTCACGTACTGAAGGTAAACAAAGTACATGCGCTTTTTGTATTTGTTCTGCCACTTCTGCTGATAAGGCTTGCCCATACCAAGTAATAAGTTCATTAATTTCTAAATGCTTGGCTTGATTTTCCCACTGTTCTCTCAACAGACCCTCACCGACTATCGTTAAGTGAATTGGAAATTTATTTTTTAGCTGGGCTATTGCTTCTAATAGCATTGGTATACCCTTAAAGGGTTGAAAACGACCAACAAAGATTATTTGTAAAGCTTGGGTACTGGAAGGTAAAGCTGACCAAGGTGTAGGCGTAAATAATTTCAAATCTACCCCATTTTCTAATAGGTGTCGACAACGTGAATGATAACGTGCGGGAATACTTTGCACTGTAGCTGTAGTTGCCGTCAAAATCGCTGAAGCATGTCGGGTGGTTCCAGTGATAAAATCTATCAGATAACCGAGATGGCGAATTGGATACAACCAACTCGCTTCTTCTTTCATAATATCAGGAAATTCGGTTGGATTTTTTAATCCACCATTCCAAGGACCTAACACGACCGGACGTTTAAGAACATGTAAACGAGTCGCAGCTACTGGTGATACCGGTGTCACAAGATGAACAATATCCCATTGTACGCCAGTTTGTCTAAGTGCTTTAAGTTTTCTTATCGCAACCCAATCATAGATATAAAAATCAGGTGAACATAACAATGTTTTCGCATGTTCAGCCATCGGAAAAATTTTTTCAGCAACAGAACATACAGGGCGAGCAAACCATTCAGTATCAATAAAGATTATTTTAGAGTCAGATAAAGGTGCGCCAACTTCAAGTAAGTCTTCACGATTTCTAATATGAGTCACTAAAGTGACTGGTACTTTTTGTACCAGATGAGAATACCATTGCCAACCAATTTTAGAAACTGAACCTTTGTTTGGAGCGCAGTCGTAAGCAGCTAACAATACGTGGGGTCGTTTTGAGCGACTTTGAGACATAATGTGTCCTTAATTAAAATAAGTATATCTTTCTCAAAGAGGTTTTTTATGATGGTGTAATTCCTTTTTCAATCCTTTAATATATAATATAAAGAGAGAAAAAGCACCAAGGATATATCTTCTCCACATTCTTTTGGGTTCTAAGCATAATCGGTGAAGCCATTCTAACCCGATTTTTTGCAACAAAAGCGGGGCTCTTTTGCGGGTGCCCACATAAAATTCAGCCGATGCACCCAAACATAAAAACAGTGGAGAATCTATTTTGTTCTCCTTCAAATGAGAATAAATAGATAAACCTATCCACTCTTGTTTAGGAAATCCTATCCCTAAAATCACATAATCAGGTTGAAAGTCTTTAATTTTTTCAATCAGGTGTTGACAAATTTCATCAAATTCAGAAGTATTCAATTTAAAAAAGGGGGGAGCATAGTAAATGATATTCTCATAATCTTGTTTGAGTTTTGCACCAAGCGTTTCGTTGCTGACGATAACGAAGATTTTTTGTTGATTTTGTTTGGCACGTTGCCACAAAAGCGGAAATAAATCACTGCCAGTCAACCTAGCTTTTAACGGTTTTCGTACGAGTTTACTAAACCAAACAATCGGTTGTCCGTCAGGAAAAATAAATAATGATTGGCTAAGTTTGTCTTTGAGTGTTTGATGCTCAGCTTGCTCTAATTTAACCATTTGATCAGCATTAGGCGTAATAACAAAAGGCCATTTTTTTTGATATAAGGGCAAATGTCGATAATTGATGATATCGTCAATTACATCAGCATGGCTTGAAGCTGAGATAAAATTCAGATCAAAAAGTTGAATGGTATTATACATAAATTAATGCTGAATGATGAATGATGAATGATGAATGTCCCTGATTACCAATCAGTTCAAAAGTCATTGTAATTTGATAAACAAATCGCACCGGTTAAAAATTTTAAATCGCTAAAACCATTTCATATAAAGGGCATAGCATGTAGCAGAAAATAATTGACCGCACTATCAACAAATAGCATTTCTTAAAGAAATGCTATTTGTAGGTACTAAGGTGATTTCCAGAAAAAATTATACCGTTGCCTGAGCGGTTGATGAGCTTGTCGAATTATGTCGAAGGCAACTGCAAGAATTTGCCTTCGACAAGCTCAGGCAACGATCCCGGTATTTTCTTTTCTGGAAATCGCCTAAAATGTATTCTATTGACAGCCTTGTTCTTAATAGCTTGTGCCAATTCTACAATACCGATTTCTTGCATAGAACGCAAACTCAATTAATTTGTTTAAATTAGAGTAACATTTGTTTTCCATAAGTCTCACTAACCCATTAAAGCATTAAAACATGATTTAATTTAATCCAAACAAAGAAGACTGAATTTTTTCTTGATCTGAATCGACATCATTTATTATGAGATAACGCACCGGTTTTTTCAGTTTTTTAATTCTCCCCATTTCAACCGCACGTTCTAACCAAATATTCAATTGTTTCGAGTGCAATTTAAAACCTTCTGCTAATTCAGATTCTGTTTTTTCCGTGATTAATTGTCGTTCCAGATAGGGCAACACCACCTCAAATAAATCTATCATGGAATCTGGTATTACCTCAATAGATTCTGATATCTCCTCTACCTTCTCAACGATTTCTTCCATCTCTTGCTCAATGGGATGATAATCTGTCGGTTTAGTTTCAGCGACTTGCAATGGTGGTATCTCTGTTAACGGTGATAATTGCTGACGCAAATCACTCATTTCTTGTAAACGCTTTTCATCTAATGCAATGGCTCCCTGTTTTAACAATGCTTGATTACCTTCTGGTATATCCTTATCTTGGCGAACCAATAAAGGAACCCATCCAGCTTTCAAATTTTCTTGAGCCCCAGCCCAGGTACCACCTTTTTGATAATCACTATTGACCACAACAGCCCAATTCGACAATGTATATACATACTTATTACGTGCCATTGCGTTACCAACATTAAAACCCACACTAGGATCAAATGGAGACATTAAAACTAATCGTTCTTCTCGTAAAGCATCACGGTACTTGCCGGCAACTGTAGTGCGAATCAAACTATCTGCCAACACACCAACAGCAGTACCACCATGTACCAAAGCCGTTAACATAGCTTCTGTATCAACCCCACGCGCACCTCCTGAAATGACGGTTATCCCTTGTTGAGCCGCTTTTTTAGCCATTAATTTTGTAAACTCAATGGCTGTTTTATCAATTTCTCGTGAACCAACTATCGCTAACCCTCCCTTTTGTAACAAGGCCGGTTGACCTATACCATAAAAAATGGGAGGTGCTGCTTGTCCTAACTGTTTTTTCAAATAGGTTGGATAAGTTTTATCACCACGACTGATTATCCATAAACCTTTATGAGTCCAACTATCAATGGCAAGTGCTAATGCCGCGCCTCGCATTAATAAAGCTTGCAAACGTCCCACTGTTATAGTTTTATCAATAAAATGCTTCATTCTGACCACTGAACCCGTTTCTAATAAATCCGCAGGACGCATCTTTTGCACCTGTAACCATTGAGCGAATCTAGCATATTCAGAGGGTGTGAGCGGTTTAATATGACTTTCAGTTTTTTTGCCAAAATGGGCGCAAAGTAATAAAATAGCTTGTGTATCTGAACTTAATTGATGTTCTATTTGAGTCACTTACTGCTTGCGGGCCTAGCGAAAAGTTTGCCCACCCTCCTTGTTTAATGAATGTCAATTATAGCATTCTAGATAAATTACGTTGATTTATGGACCTTTTGCTAATTTTTAGTTCTGAAATACTCTATTTCAAATAAAAATAAAAAGCCAAAAAAGCTAACGCTTTGTAGTTTTTGGAGTCCACAGCGTTAGCTTTGGGTGGTGAAAATCAGGTTTTTTGTTGGGTCAAAAATTGATCACGTTTTTGTTCTGTTCATCAAAAACAATCAGAGAAAAGAGTTTTTCATTAACAATTAACAATTTTCACCAGCCTAGCTTTGGGTTAAGAATTTCTCATAACCTATATTTTCCAAATGTTGTGCTTTTTCAGTCACACTATTTTCTAATTGGTTTTTATATTGTTTGACGTTTTGGCGAACTTCAGGATATTTAATGCCGATAATTTGTGCCGCAAGAATCCCAGCATTTTTTGCGCCATTAATAGCCACAGTTGCAACGGGTACCCCTCCTGGCATTTGTACAATCGACAAAAGTGAATCTAATCCTTGCAACGTTGAAGTCTTGACCGGTACACCGATTACTGGTAAAGATGTAATGGACGCAATCATGCCAGGTAAATGAGCAGCCCCTCCAGCACCAGCAATAATCACTTCTAAACCTTTATCTTCAGCATCTTTGGCATAGTTAAATAAACGTGCTGGTGTACGATGAGCTGAAACAATGGTTAATTCATAATTGACCCCTAATTCTTCTAACGCTTTAGCAGCTTCTTTAAGTATCGGCAAGTCAGAATCGCTGCCCATGATGATGCCTACCAATGATTGGTTCATATTTTTTATGGTACTTGTGAGATTTCCAAAGCTAAAGCTTTGGACTCCAAGCTCGATGTTTTGGAGTCCAAAGCTTTTAGCTTTGGTGTGTGTGTGGAGTCCAAAGCTTTAGCTTTGGTTATTCGGATTTATTTTTTCTTGACCTTTAATTTTTAAAATATTTTTAATGTATAGTCGGTTGGCAATAGCATTGTCCAAGTTTTCATCTAAAATAGTCACATGGCCCATTTTTCTAAGCGGATATGTCGTTGCTTTGTCATAGAAGTGAAAAGATAAACCAGGAATAGATAACGCTTCTTGTAAACCTTCAATCACCGGAATGCCCGTATAACCTGGTTCGCCTAATAAATTGAGCATGACAGCGGGTCTTAATAAATCACAGTTGCCAAGCGGAAGTCCGGTTAATATCCGAACTAATTGTTCAAATTGGCTAGTGACACAAGCTTCTATAGTGTAGTGGCCAGAATTATGAGGCCTTGGTGCAATTTCATTAACTAATATTTGTCCATCATGGGTAAGAAACATTTCAACGCCAAAAATGCCAACCCCTTCCACCGCTTCGACAGCATGAAGGGCCACCTCACGTGCTTTTAAAGCTGTTGCTTTATTAATTCTTGCCGGCGCGACCACAATATCACAAATATTAGCTTGTTCATCAAAAACCATTTCAACCACCGGATAACACATCGTTTCGCCCGTTGGGGTTCGCGCAATAATAATGGCAAGTTCTTTAGTAAAATCAATAAATTCTTCAAACATTGAAGGAGTTTGTAGCGCGTTTTTTATATCTTCTGGACTTTTTAATACCACCACCCCTCTGCCATCATAACCCCCTTTACGGGCTTTTTGTACGATAGGAAATTTGGCATCAGCCAGCATATCAGGCGTTAATTCTTCTATCGCTTTAAAATCAGGCACTGGCACATGATTTTTAGCCAGTATTTGTTTTTGTAAAAATTTATCTTGAATAATCACCAGAACTTTCGGTGAGGGACAAATGGTATAGCCCTCGTCATGCAAAAGAGTCAACGTTTGAGTATCAATATGTTCAATTTCATAAGTCAAAATATCGCTAACTTTTGCCAATTCTCGGAGTTTTTCCGCGTCATGTAAATGACCAATAATTTGTGCGTCTGCAATATGAGCTGCTGGACATCTTGGCGTTGCATCTAATACTGTCACATAAAAGCCCATTTGTTTAGCGGCTTGGGCAGTCATTTTGCCCAGTTGTCCACCACCTATGATGCCGATTCGTTTAATAGGATAAGAAAAAATCGTTTGATTCATAAATTAATGTTTTTTCGATTAAGGAGTTCAAAAGAAATTTTAGACTTTGAAAATCCAGGGATTTGGAGTCCAATTCAAAAATCGGGTTGTATTTATTAATTGTTCAGCATACACTATTTAAGCTTAGAAATAAGGCTACAATGTAAGTAATGAAACACAAATTATCGGATATGATGAGTTCAAAGCAAAGCTTTGTACAACGGTTAATAAAGCTTCGCTTTGAACTCCAAAAAGCATTAAAACTTATGCTTCAGTACTTACTAATGAATTATTAAGAATTTTGGTGTCATAGATAACGCAATTTAGATATAGCAATTCCAGATGGAATAAAATACTTTTAATGTTATTTAAATTATTGATAATTAAATATTAAACTATATAACTCTGTAATACAATAAACTCGAAAACGCTATATCTAACACTGTGTACAAAATTTATTATCATGCAATTGTATAGAGCCATGAAAAAGGATCATTCTTTGGACAAACCAAAGATAGGAAATTCCGCAAGAGAACTTGGCGTTAGAGTGACCGGAGAATCTCTTGATATCAAATTAGTCAAAGGCAACATTCTACCTGATGATGGTGGTTTGTCTGTTAGCCCAGAAAGCCCAGAAAATTTACCAGCCCATAGAAGAAAAAAAGACCCTATATGGAAAATTCACTCTGAAATATTATTAAATTTGGGACTTCAGTATATAGAAGATAAGCCCGGTAAGCATGGTTTAATAAAGCCTCTTAGAAAAATGTCGTTATCAGAATATGAAGAGGCTTTATTTCAAACTCAACAATACTGGGAACTAGTGGAGTAGAGAAATGAACTTAATAGAAGCACTCAATACAGATAAACCTATCAAAAATTTACTCCAAATAGCTGAACAAAATTTTCTCTCTGGTAAGCAAAAAGAAGAAATTTTATCAGATTTTGATATGTTTTGTGATTCCTTAGAAAATGAGAGCAAAATTGATATTGTGTTAGAAGCAATGGATGTTATTGACGGATGGTGCACTCCAGACAAAGATATTATTATTAATCAATCCAAAACACCAACATGCTATGATGATCATCCTTTATTTTTAGCACCAATTGAAAATCTGTTTTTACAGCTAAAACAGTATTATAAAGAGCATGAGAGTTTAGACAATTTGATTTATTCTCAACCAGATTTAATACCACAATTTTTTTTACTTCACAAAAATACTTCACATTTCCAAAATATCTATCCTTATGATATTTATTAATATAGTTAAACAGGAATATTGTTCATGTCTGAAAAGTCTCTGATTAAAATGCTAGAAAATTCTAACTTAGATATTTCTCCTGATGAGTTACATTTTTTTTTGCAAGAGTGGCAAGATAAGAAACTTGGCTCGCCAGAAACTTACACTCAGGAATATTTAGAGAATCTTTTGTTGCTTTATCGAAAGTTTAACGATAACAATGAATTTACACCAGGACAGCTAGTTAGATGGAAACCTGGCTTAAAAAATCGAAAACTTCCTCAAGAAAACCAACCTGCTGTTGTGATAGATGTCTTAGATACACCCATCTACGCAAATACTGATCCTGGTACGCCCTATTTCCATGAACCTCTTGACATCGCCTTAGCACTCATAGGAAAAATGGAAGAATTGTCGATTTTTTATTATGATAAAAGGAGATTTGAGCCATATTAAGTAGGGGACTTTTCTAAAAATAATTCCCCGGTCCTAATCCCCCTCTATCTAGGCTGTGCCGTTTGAGCTTTTTTGAGCCCGATTTTTTCATGCGACTTTCACTTCGTTGCGCTTCTACCCACCCTACGAACTAACAAAACGAGACAGTTCCCTCTCCCTCTGGGAGAGGGTTAGGGAGAGGGTTAGGGAGAGGGCCTTTTATTTGACAATAATCAGTGTTTGTAGAGTTTTACCCACTTTATCGGTAGTGGTGAGTGTTGCACTACCCGGTTTCAGGGCCTTTAGGTAACAACTGATGCCATTGTCTTCAGTCGAAATGGCCGCATTGCTTTGCACAATATCAGGCGGTGTCATGCGACAGGTGTCTAAAATGGCCTCCAATGTCGTATCAGAATCAACAATTAATTCCAATTCTTCACCCACTAACAGAGTTAATCCGGCTTGTGAAGCGACTAGCCTTGATGGGTTAATATTATTGCTCAAAATGGTTGTCGCAAAAGCAATCTCGGATTGTTGCGTTTTAAACAAATTGCTTAAATCCATTCCACTTTCGTTATAAATCGCATAAAAGTTATAAGTACCTCCCATTTTTGGTGGCATATCAAACGATAAGAGGTGATATCTGGCCTCAGTATTTTCTAATTCGCTACTAAGAATATTACGTCTAAACGGTTGTGGTGTTAAGCTAAACGATTGTAGCCAAGATTCTGTCATGTAATGAAACAGATTATTTGGGTCCTCAACCGCAACCCATAAATCAACTAGTGGAACACGTAGCGAATTTAAGCGTTCTACTAATTCAACATTGAACCATTCCCCAACATTATAAGCGGCTTTAAGACCAATAAATTCTAACTCCGGTGGACTGGGTGGCGCGAGAGTAAAAGTGGCTGTTACCGTTTGCTCTTTATTCATCAGGATTTGGCAAACCGGCGTGGTATTTGAACAAGCACCATTCCAACCCGCAAACACAGAATCCGCTGTAGCAGTTGCGGTCAAAATCACTTTCATGTTTTCAAAATATTGTCCGCTACAAGTGATACCACATTCCAAATCATCTATTGTTATGCTACCAGCACCAGTACCGGCTGAATTGACAGTTAAAAGATAAGTATTTGATTCTACAACTATCTCAGGTTCTTCAACCGTATCAGATTCTCCAACTGTCCCCGGTTCTTCAACCGCAGTTAATTCGTCAAACGTGGCTATCACGTTTTGCACTTGATTCATAGTAATTTGGCAAGTTTCGGTGCCGGTACAGGCTCCGCTCCACCCACTGAAAATAGAATCTGCTTTGGGAGTAGCAATTAACGTGATTTCAGTATTTTCGTCGTATTTTCCCGTACAATCAACGCCACATTGAATACCCGGTGCTGTAACAGTCCCTTTACCAATACCAACTTTATTGATAGTCAGCGTATATTCCATACAGACTGGATAGGATTCATTGCCAGTACATAAAGGATATGAATTAACCGCATATTCAAATCCCGAATAATCAGCATTTTCATCTTGACAGAGATTATTACCACTGAGACCTAAATTTTTTAAGTTTTTAAGTTGACTCAAATCAGGAATGGGCCCCGTGAATTGATTGTTAATCAGATCAATCTGTTCTAAGTGAGTCAACGTACTCAAATCAGGAATTTGTCCACATAACTGATTATCATAGAAAGAGACTTTTTCTAATTGAGTTAATGAACTTAAATCAGGCAACGGACCACTGAATAGATTATTTCTTAGATTGAGTACCTTTAAATTGGTCAAAGTCGTCAAATCAGGTAAAAGTCCTTCCAGTCGATTTTCAAACAAATTCAATTGCTCTAAACCAGAAAGACCCGTTAAATTAGGCAAAGTACCTTGTAGGACATTTTCACCCAAATTAAGTTCGACAACATTGCCATTGTTATTAGTCACCACAAAAACAAAATCACGTGGCTCATTGCTGGTATTCCAACCTTCATTGATTTTCCAGTGAGGCCCATCGGTACTATGGTAAATAGCCAATAGCGTTTCGCACTGTTCCACTGACATCAACGACACTCGTTGACAATTTTCGCCATTGCTATCACATTTTTCGGCGTTGCAATCGGTTTGTGCTGATACAACCGAGATGATATTCATGATTAAAATGATGCTTAACCACGAAAAATATGTTAATTTTAACATGATATTTAAGCAGAAAATAATTGATGCATGACCAACAAATACTATTTCTTAAATAAAAGGATGTCGTAGAAAATAACTTACGCACTTTTAACAAATAGTATTTCTTAAAGAAATACTATTTGTAGCCATTTTGATTTCAAAACGCGTATTTTATTTATTGCCTTGTCCCTAATACCTTCGCCAAAAACTTGACTATTATAAGTATGCTATTCTAAAAATGTTTAAGAATCAATGAGATTCAAAATACGCTTCATTTGATTAAAAATACAATAAATAATTGAATTTAAATAATATTATAGTAAACCATTTTCTTTAGTAGGATATTTGGCGAAGGTATTGTTAAAGAAATAGTATTTGTAGGAACCAAAGCTTTGTCCTTTAAAACATGGAGTTGGAGTCCAAAGCTTTAGCTTTGGAAATTAAATTAATATTTACTATTTAGAAATTTTATCACAAAAAATTTTTTATTTTTTAATCTATCCAAAGCTAAAGCTTTGGACACCAGCCAAAATAAATTTTAGACTCCACCAAAGTTGACACTTTGGACACCAGCCAAAGGACTCTACCTAAAGCTGACGTTTTGAATTCCAATTCCCAATTCCCAATTCCCAATTCCCAATTTCTAATTAATCATGTCAGATAATAACGTCAATCAAGATTCTCATTTTGAATATGTGTTTTATTTTTTATTTCAGACTTATATACCAATGCCTGATGGTAGTCGTCGGGAAGAGCCTGCATTAGGGATTGAAAAAGCGCAGCGCAAAGTATCACTACATGGGGTTCAGTTTGAAGAAGATAAGCGACTCTTTCGGCGTGATGCAAAGCCGGGTGAATCTTTGGACAATTGGGCGAATACGCTAACCCAATCTTGGCAGTCGATTATTCAAATTTACGCACAAGCTTTTGGTGATAAAAAACAAGCGCAAACGTATTGCCAAACCGCTTTATTTGGTGTTACGTTGCTGATTTTGGAGGATAGCGAAAGTTTAGAGCATCATGCTGTTAATGTGGAAATGCGAGAGAAGAAAAATTCTCAACTTGATGCAAAAATTTTTGCATCGAAAAAATCTTTGCCTCAAATACGTTTTGTGCAATCGATATCAAAACAAGCCCTATTTCGTATTCACTTAGAAGGATTTAATAAAATCGCTTATTTTCATTCTTTTGGACCAATAACAATGGAAGGAAAGCCGTTTCTTAAACCACTGCAATTGTGCTTAAATGGTTCTCCTCATTTAGCACCATTACAAAATGACGAATTTGTCGCCAATCCAGTGTTTTCCGTTTATGGTTTTTCTTATGGGGGGGATGTGAAAGAGTGGAAAGAGGGCATAACTCGTTTGTTAATTAGGCGTGGGCCATTTAATCGTTCATCGTTATTATCAACGCTATTTACGCGATTAATCATAGCACAGTGGCAATTTGGACAAATTAATGAAACGGCTAAAAATTTACACGCTCGTCTCCAAAATAAAAATAATGACTACCAGCATTATGCCAAACATTATGGAGATGATCGTCTTATGTGTCCTCAAACGCGTGTATTGGAAAATCAATTGCAAGAAATGCACAGTTTGAATACAGAAGCCACTTTAGCATTAAGCCAACTTCAAAGCGCGTTGCGAACACTGGAATTTAACGCAAATCATTTGGCAATACGTTTGGAACAAATTCGTCAAGAAATTGACGAAGTAAACTGGAAAATCGAATTTCCGACGAGTGGAGTCAAGCAAGTGCAATGGCCTCCCTTTCAGAATGAAATTCCGCTATTGTCAATTTATGATTTATATATCAAAAAATTACAAGATAATGGCTGTTATCTTGAACAACAAGTCAACTATCTCAACAGCTTGCGAGACAAATGGCGTTTTTTTTTAGAAAACAGACGCAATCAAATCAGCGAACATTTGAATATCTTGATTGTGGTGCTGACATTTTTATTAACTGGAATTACCGGTATCGTAATGCTAGATGTTGACAACATATCCAAATTGCCAATCGGTACTCAACTGATATATTTCATCTGCATTGTTATGCTGTTGATGCCAGCCATTTTAATTTTGGGCTATTTGGTAGCACAAGTGGTACGAAAATGTTATTGTTTTATTAAGCGAATTTATCTATTTTTTAAGGACATTTAGCTTGCCACCTATCACTATTAGCAACTCAAAATATTAAGTTAACTTAAAATAATAGCTTAATATTTAGGTTGAATATAACATCAATAAGTGACATGAAACTGATGGGTGGTAAGAAATATTTAGGAAAAAATAATTCTTAGGAATGAGGCTTTAAGGGATTTCCAAAAAAATAATAAACCCGATTTTGCAAAACCTTTCGAGGTTTTGAAGCATTAAGTTTTAGGTTATTTCCAGAAAAAATTATACCGTTGCCTGAGCGGTTGATGAGCTTGTCGAATCATGTCGAAGGCAAATTCTTGCAGTTGCCTTCGACAGGCTCAGGCAACGATCCCGGTATTTTCTTTTCTGGAAATCGCCTTAATACTTTTTGGAGTTCAAAGCGAAACTTTGTTAATAATCGTTGTACAAAGCTTCGTTTTGAACTTCATAAACAATGCGCTGGCGTTGTAAGCCCCTCTGGACTAGTCTTCCAATTGACCAAAGAAGGCGATACATAACTTGTTACCAATCATAAATAGCTGACCATCGCCACAATCCTTATGTCCGCCCCAGCCTTTGAAGACGGAGCCGCTATCGGGTATGGCGGTGAGAGTCACTTGGGTTGCAGTATCCACAACAGCACTGCAATAATTGGGATCGCATTCAATACCGGTAGCATCTTGAGCGTAATCAACCGCTTGACAATGGGTTGGTTCACAATCAATACCAGCCGGTTCGCTGATAACATGCCCTTGGCCCTTACCATAAATTTCTACAAAAACGGTCATGTTAGTCCGTAGCGGTTTCATACCTGAAGAACCTGAACGATTTTCACTGCCACCAGCCACCGTCACTTGAACCTCGGTAGTCGCTTTGACTTCTGGATCAGCTTGAGAGGTCGCTGTAATAGTGACAATATTCCTTTCACCAGGATTAGCCGACAATGTGACTGCCAGCTCAAAATTAATCCCACCCAATCCTTCGATTTCAATGGCATTTGTCGGTAACGGCGTTAAAGCCCATCCTTGTGAATCGGTGAGACTCAATGTGTAGGTATCCGTTTCGGGCCCATTATTAGACAATGTGACGTTAATGAACACGGTTTCTCCTGGTTCACCCGATAATTTACCAGCTACCGTCAACGAAACATCACGCAAAACCCGGCTTGGGCCAACCATCGTATTAGTGGCTTGGATGACTTGAGACAATTTTACTTCTTCGTCTAGTACAATCTCATCCGCCAAAATTTGTACTTGTCCGCCCGCTTGCAAGAACTGCCCCGTGTTGCCGCGCATATCAATGACATGGTCTTCGCCAACCGCTAAAGTAATGTCGCCAGTAGCACGAATAGCACCCCCACTGAGATCGGTTAATTCTATGGTATTTGCACCATTGATAGTCACTTCACCGCCAGAAATGGTGGTATTGACCCCAGAAATGGAAATCACGACTGGATCGATGTAAACGACACCGGCTGTACCATTCGCGTTACAGTTGGTGCTACCATTGCCCGCTTGAAACGTGCCTTGCAGGTGAATACTGCTGTCGGCATTAAGTCCTACGTTGCCACCATTTCCACCAGTTTGGAAGCCACTGGCATTTGGATGACAGTTACCACCGTGGCCGGTTGTTATTCTGATATCGCCTTGATGACGTAGGAATTCACTTCCCCACATAGTGATACGACCACCATCACCCGCTTGACCGGATTGGGTTCCACTGATATCGCCGCCGTTGCCAGCCTGAATAATGCCACCATTGCCATTTTCATTCGGTGTGTTGATGATACCACCGCCGGAAATATGGATCATACCACCATGACCCCCTTGTTGTTCGCCATCACCGCCATGACCCGCGATAATGCTGCCTTCATTATAAAATGGTTTACCATCCTTCCAACTACCGGTACTGAGATGAATACTGGCACCCGGCTGATAAAGGGCTCCGTCTTGTCCTCGGATAGTACCCTTGTTGCCAATATAATCGGTGGCTTTAATCTGTAAACCGGTCCCTAGATCGTCCAAGCTTTCTAGCATCGCATCAGTTTCAATACATAAGGTTTTCACGTTGAGATAATCAGCACTACCGGTTATCGTGTGCCCACTATTAATCTTGACCACATCGCTTCCTTGAGGTATTCTATCCACATTCCAACTGTCAGCCGAATCCCAAGAACCGTTGGCGACGGTTTGAATCGTGATATTAGCTTCTGCACAATCCAGCAGTGGGGCTGCTTGCCCGATTAATGCCACGGTACTTATCGAACTGAGGTTCAAATCGGCTTGCTTATCACCTTCTGACTGGGGAATAAACTGTGCTGACAGTTGGCATTGTTCACCGGGCCGCATAAACGTCTTACTCGAACAATCTCCGTAGAATGAAAATGCTGCCGCATTTTCCCCGGTTAATGTGATGGGTTCAAATTGAAGATTGACATCTCCGGTATTTTCAACGGTCAATGTTTGTGGTGTGGTGCCTTCACCAATCCTAATGGTTCCAAAGTCAATGGGATTGAGTGAAATGCTGATATTGGACGAACCCGTATCAACCGCTGTGGCTTGTAATGGCATGGTAGCGGCTTGCACTTCAGTATCGGTGAATACGACGTTAAAGTTCGCTTCTTTGTCACCAGCAACCGTCGGTGAAAAAACGATGTTAAATTGACAAGCAGTAAACGTTTTTCCTTGCCATTCTCCGTCATAACATTCTTTGTCTTGGACAGAAAATTCAGTAGCATCGTTACCGGCAAAATCAATGGTGTCTATCTGAAGGTCTTCACAACCCTGAGAACGAACATTGGCGGTTAAAGCGAGAGAATTGCCAACGGCTTCTGAACCAAAATCCAGTGTAGCTGGAGTTATAGTGACACTTTCAGTGGAACATTTGGTTCCATTGATATGGCGTAATTTCTTGGTGAACGTATCTTTATTATTACTACCACTATAACTGATCACCAAGGTGGCTTCTGGCGGCTCACTGAAGTCATTAATTTCTGTGGTTCCGTCCGCCATAATGACGATATCAACCCCACCGGCAGCAATAATATTAGCTAGATCGTCAGAATCCAGCTCCCAAGTCGCTGTGTCAATGGTGAGTGAATCGGCACTTCTATCTGTGGTATCCAGAGCTCCATTTTCATCCATATCAAGAAAGACGGCACCCGTTGTTCCTTCAACCGAAGCTGAAAAATTACCATTGATAATGGTTAGTGTGGCACTAGGTGCCGGGTTATCTGTGTTGAATTGCCATTGACTCCCATCATCTTTGATAGTGTCAGAATTAGCACCAATGTAGACGGCTCCTAAAGCGACCGTTGTTTCATTAATGATTGTACTGCCGGTAAAGTTACTGACATCAATATAGACGGTTCCGATTTCGCTGCTCAAATTAATATTTGAACCCCTCGCAGAGGTAGCCACTGTTTTAATGATAGAAGGCAAGTCAATCTGAATACTACCATCAGAAGTAAAAAGACTGACGGTCAATTCAATTTCTTCCCCGGCTGACTGCAGGGCATCTAAATTATCTAGAGTGTATCTCAAGAATAAGGTATGAGAGCCGTCTTTACTGAAAGTGTTGTCATCCGGTTGTATTAAGAAGGTGACCTCGCTATCTCCAGCATTACCACCACTGGAATAGGTTGCGGCAGCATGGGTTCCACTGGGATGTGCTACAAAGTCTAACAGAGTGGGACTTAACCGAATACCATCACCACCAAATGTAGCCCCATTACTCAACTCAAAATTAGCTAGGAAGTTACTAGTCAGTGTTGCTTCTACGGTGTACACCGCATAGAAATAGCGATCATCAACGCTGATATCTTCGTGGTAATTACCCAGACTACTAGCGGCTGGACCATCTACACCACTATTGTCAAGATCATCGGCTCCAGTACCACATGTTCCTCCATCCAGTACCGGATCAGGATCGCTGAACATAAATTCACTGGAGAAAGTGGGGTAGCTATCTTGCAGGGAACAAGTCGTGTCTGCTGTAATTGGTGGGCTTGACCAACCACCGTAATAAACACTCATCTCACCCGCGTATGATGAATTAGCAGTAACACCCATAGAGAGCGCAGTTGCTATTGCCAAACCGAGAACTTTATTTTGTCTCATAATGTATACTCCAAAATGGAAATTATAGCTTGGTGCCTATGAGTTTGCACTGTTTGTATCTATTGTTTATAAGGTCCTCACCGACACATAAAACTCATAATATATTTAATAGGATAACAGAAATATGCCTAGAGGTTTCAACAAAATAGATATCTATCATAATCCTATTTTAAAAAATTGGCCATCGGGTCAGTCGATTTTTTGAGAAAAATTGCGTAAAGTTAGCGTAAAGTACCCGTTAAGTTTTATAAAAATACTTATTAATTAAATAATTACAATATTTTACCGCGTCCAGAAAATATTTTGAATGAAAATTTATCAAAAGAATTTACTAAAGATGAAAATGCTCTAAATCTTATCGTTATTATTTGAGTATAATGAATCACCAAAAAAACTAAACACCAAACCTTCGAGGTTTTCAAAACCTCAAAGGTTTCATTTCACCATTCACCATTCATCATTCATCATTCGCTATGCAATATCCATTAGTTGAAAAAATCGGCGATCCCGACTTATTTGTCGGGCGCGAAAAAGAATTTCGTCTGCTTAATAAATGGCTCAACAATATTTCGAAGCGACTGTCAAAATCCAGAGTGATTTTGGCCCGGCGCAAAAGTGGCAAAACGGCCCTGGTGCAACGGATTTTTAATCAAGTCTGGAGTGAAAATGGGCCCGTGATTCCGTTTTATTATTCCTTTGAAGAAAGTAAAATTTGGTATCCCGATTTAGCGATTGATTACTATCGGACTTTCGCATCACACTATATTTCTTTTTTAGAACGCAATGAAAAATGGGTAGGTAAACGACTTACTTTAGAACAAATCCGAGAATATGGTTTAGCCAATTCAAACGAACTTCTTGTTGAAGATATTGATTTCCTATATCAAAATAGAGAAATAGGTGGTAGCCATGATTTAATGTGGAAAATGGCTTGCTCAGCTCCTCATCGCTTTGCCAGTTTTTATGACCGGCGTTTTGTGGTGATTTTGGATGAATTTCAGTATATTACCCAGTATATTTATCGAGATGAAAAGTGCGAAGGTAAACCAGATGAAAGTATGCCAGGTAGTTATCATTCTCTTTCTGAGTCGAAAATAGCACCCATGTTGGTTACCGGTTCTTATGCTGGTTGGTTGCTTAATATTATGCACGAATATTTGGAAGCGGGACGACTGAAACCGCTCCATTTTTCGCCTTATCTCACTCAAGAAGAAGGTTTACAAGCTGTCTATCAGTATGCAGCGTTTTATGACGAACCGATTACCAATGAAACAGCGGTTCAAATTAACGAGTTGTGCATGGCTGATCCCTTTTTTATCTACTGCGTGATTCAAAGCGAATATGAAGACAAAGAGTTAACCACACAAGAAGGCGTGGTGGCTACGGTCAACTATGAAATTTCTGATGACCATGCGGAGATGTTTTTAACTTGGGGAGAGTATCTGGACAAAATCTTGGACGACGTTAATAATAAAAATGCCAAAAACCTATTGCTACATTTGAATAAACATGCGGACCGTTATTGGACTCCGCAACAACTGAAGGAGGAATTGCACCTTTCTTTAGACGCGAATGAGATTAAACAGGAATTGCTCATTTTATGGAAAATAGATGTGATTAATAGAGGCACCTCTTATATTGATTTCAGAGGTTTGCAAGATGGCACACTGGATTTGGTCTTGCGTCGTTGCTTTGAAAAAGAAATCGAAGGCTTTGCCCCTGATTTTCCTAAAGAGTTCAGTGAGAAACTTGAAGCCTTAAGGATCGAAAACCGGTCCTTACGAGGACGGCTTAATTATTATACGGGTATTGTTGGGGAACACCTTATCGCCACCGCTTTTCGGAGCCAAAAACGCTTTGCTCTGACTAAGTTTTTCCAAAATGTCACGGATACGATGGAATTGAATTTAATCAACGTCCGAGAACGGGTAAAACTTCAACGCGAGGATGGCAAAACCCTAGAAATTGATATTGTGGCTTTTTCAAGTTGTGGGCGCATTGTATTAGTGGAAGTGAAAAAACGACAGCAGAAAAGTACGCTTCAAATGATTGAGGATTTTCAAGAGAAAGTCGAGGCTTATCAACAACAATTTCCAGAAGCATTGATTTTACCCGCTTTTTTGTCATTGGGCGGTTTTACGAAAGAGGCAGAGTCGCTCTGTGAGATTAAGGGGATTGGAATGGCAGAGCGGATTGAACATTATTGAAAGGAAGGAATGACGCTGGAGCGTCATGTATTCATTCCAACGCTAGAGCGTTGGAACGAGGGAAACCTCAAAGGTTTCATTTCACCATTCATCATTCATCATTCGCTATGCAATATCCATTAGTTGAAAAAATCGGCGATCCCGACTTATTTGTCGGGCGCGAAAAAGAATTTCGTCTGCTTAGGAATAGTCACGAAATAACTTACCGCTAACCACCCCCTATCCCCCTCCTTTGTAAGGGAACTCCCCTCCTTATCAAGGACTAATCTTTACCCACAAGTACCCTAACATTATTTAGCCATAGAAATAATAAGGGGATTAGGTAGCTGTAACGCATAAGAAATCAGAGTATGAGGATAGGGAAATTTTTTACACTGTCATTGTAGAG
>Ga0233403_10000404_pt1 | contig 20319 bp, 14 predicted proteins | sample Na_oxic_1_MG_FD_179866 | JGI IMG/M metagenome (GOLD analysis project Ga0233403, IMG submission 179866) | Seawater microbial communities from Saanich Inlet, British Columbia, Canada - Na_oxic_1_MG | ecosystem: Environmental > Aquatic > Marine > Inlet | place: Canada: British Columbia | collected...
ACAATATAAAAAAAATTTATGCTATGACAAAGTTAACAATATGGTATTCTAGCTTTCCAATTCGAGGTTCAAGTTTTTACGCGCAAAATATCGAATGTTGAAAAATAGCCTTTTTTATTTTTTAAAATGAGTTTAGGGAATTGTCGAGTGGGTTAACCTATTTTTAAAACCCACCATTCTCATTAAAAAGTTTTTCAAAAAAAAGTAGTACAGCGAAGCTAAATTTTTGCTTAAAAATTTGTTATATTTGATATCTAAAACGACACGCCTAAAAGGAATGAATGATGCCAGTAAAAAAATCGCCCACTGATTATGGGCTTGAATCATCCACCGCACTCAAGGCTAATCTCCTAGAGACAGCGGTTGAAGATGTACAAATTAACCCCCGCTTTTTGGTTTTGCGAGAGCCGGTTAATGCTTACGGGGGCATACTCAAAACACTTAACAAACTGTTATATGAATTACATCATCCCTACCGAAATTGGCGTTTGATTTTGCCAGAGTTACGCAGCTTTGTGCTGAAAAATACCTCCCGCTATATCAATCATCCGAAAGGCCCACATTGTGCTTACTTGTTTGTCACAATATTATTAGAGGCTTTGGAAGATGAAGGGAAACAACTGCCCCCCGAAGAAGCCGCTGAACTGATTGGTGCTTATTTAGATAGACTCGTTAACCAACTAAGTCCAACACAAATGTCGGATTATAGTGCCACAATAACCGCTATTTTTAATGAATTAGCCAAGTTGCCTGAAGAAAAACAGCTGATATTGGTACGCATTCATTATCCCTTGCGGCGCACGTTAACTGATTTATTGACCAAATACAACAACTTAGCCTCTGAAGAGGTTAATATTGATTGGAAAGCATTAGGTGATTTTATCTCTCAATTGCTTGATTGCACTTATCGTTATTGGTTAACCCAAAATGATCCCGTAAGCTATTATCGCCCTGGTATGCCCACGCTTGATGCCATTTCTCATCAGACTATCCAGACGCATTTAAATGATTTAAAAGCATTGAAAACACGTCAAGCAAAAGGACAGAATTTTTTCGATAAAAGTGCCCACTTACCCTCTTACATGGATATCGTCAAAGCGTATCAACGTATAGGGGAAGAACTCAACAACGCGCTTAAAGCCACATCAACAGCTGAGGTTCAAAACAGAGAAAATCTCAAACTCACCTATTTGTTTCGCATTATGGAAACTGAGGGACTTTTAATGCTCCATGAGAGCACCCTCAAAGAAATTAATCGCGCGTTAGTGCAAATGGTGCGTCGTCAAAGTTACGAAGAAATCGAAGATTTCTTTCTCAAAACATTTCAACTGCTCAAAAGTAATGTCGAGAAATACCCTGAAACAGCCCTGCAATTGATAAAAGCGCTCGGCATTGAAATCTATAAACGGAATAATAGCCGCATGGTTGAAGCCTTTTTAGCACAAACGGTGCGCTTTGGTTTTCAATACACCCATGTCAGCGGTTTCACACGCGATTGGCAACCCATTGATAATCCAACACACATCAAAAATATCCGCGTTTGGCTAAGCTTGATTAAGCAAAATCCAGAATGGTTTTGCACCTTACTCTCTGCTCTGATCATTAACCTGAAATTAACCGGTACCTGTATCCGCGATACTGATTTATTCCAAAAAGAAGTTACGCTGTTGCTAAACAGCAAAATTGGCATCGTCTATAACTTGGTCAAGCAATTCGCAAAATTATTACCGGTTTATTACAACGACATCGGTGCAGAAGGCTTATTACGTGAAGTGTCAACCGAGTTGGACGAAATCAGCCAACGTCAAGATCATTTAGTTCACTTTCTGCGTAAACAATGTCATGTGGAAAGCAATAACCGGATCATGGATTTCATGCGAGCGGTTTTTGCCTTTTGGCGTACTGCGGATAAGGCACAAATAGCTGAGCTTATCCCAGCAGAAGTGTTGGCACAAATTGATCCTACAGGCCCTTATGTTGAATCAGTCCATAGCATCACAAAAGCACTGTTTGCTAAACAAGGTATAACCCGTGAAGAACAATTGTTGCAATATCCAATTGCTGAAATAGAACAGGTTATTCAGGGATTCAGCGATTACTCTGCACAAGAGAAGCGGCGCGTATTCCTCATGTTACGCCTGTATCATCTGCTTAATCTCAAATACAATCTGGGTTTCCAAGAATTGGAAGAACAATTGATCGCGGCTAAAAAGATGGGTCTACCAGATATGCAGCCGGTGTTAGATGGATTACAACCCGGTAATCCTGCTCACTCTTTGGAAATCATCCTGAGCGCGATGGAGAAATTGCAAAAGATCATCTTAAGTACAGAAGTCTTTGACGTGTCTGAAGATATTTTGCAAAAACGCCATGTGACAACTGATATTCCTTCCGTTTATGGTTATTATCGGGAACGTAAGTTTGATGCCTTGAGCCTATCATTCCGTTTGGAAAACTTAGCCAACGTTCATTTAGAAAAGCTGATTGAAGAACTCAATCCAGGTTTGCTCACGAGGGGCAATCTTCACAAGGTGATAAAGGCTTTAAAATTATTTCTTCGCGTACTCGCAATTAGTGGTATTGCATCCAGGCGTTTTATTCATTTGATTGATGTGTTGGAACGTTCGCTAGAAGTGAAAGGATTTTGTTACAGACAATACATTGATCTGTTCAGAAGCATGTCGGAAGCAGTCAAAGAGATCATCTACACCTATTATACGAATTATCACCGTGATAATTTGGCAGTTATAGTGCCATCGTTAGACAAGAGTACCTTGTTACCACGCTATAGGCCACAACTTGATGGTTCGCCTTCAGGCAGCTTAAGCCGTATTTCCGAAAGCTTTGAGCGTGATCTGATTGCGGAAACACCAGGACTCCAAGCGATGGATAACTATATTACCCGCGCTTATCAGATTCTCAGCGATCAGGGAACTCGCTTGCATGGTAAGGCATTGGATTTGCTTATGCTTTACGATCCAGATAAAGTGTTTTGCTCACTCCATGCGCCCAATCCTTTGAATAACGATCCAATCCATTTGGGTAATAAAGGATTTCATTTAACGCATTTAGTTAAGCATGGCGTAAACGTTCCGCCTGGTGTTGTCTTGACGACAGAATTTTTTCGCTATGAAAAAGTAGTACGTGGTTATCCACAGGCTTGGCGGGACTACGTGGAAAAACTGCATCAACAACTCGCCATTATTGAAAAAAAGACGGGTAAGCAATTTGGTTCTACAGAAAATCCGTTATTACTTTCGGTGCGTAGCGGTGCCTTGATTTCAATGCCCGGCATGATGTCCACCATCCATAATTTAGGAATGAACCCGGAGATTGTGCAAGGTTTAGCAAAGCAAACAGGCAATGCCAGATTTGCATGGGACACTTACCGGCGTTTTATTCACTCATGGGGGATGGCTTCTGGGATTGACAGAGAAGCGTTTCATAGCCTTATGCACAACGCAAAGGCGCAATATGGTATCACCAAGAAAAATGAATTTACCGCTGAACAAATGAAAAAACTCGCCTTTGCATATCGCCGCGTTGTGGAAGAGCAAGGCGTTTATGTTCCCGAAGATCCGTTGATGCAATTGTTAGATGCGATTGGCTATATCCTTGATTCGTGGAATGATAAAAAGGCGAATGAATTTAGACGGTTAATGGATATCTCCGATGCCTGGGGTACCTCTGTATTACTTCAGGCTATGGTATTCGGCAATCTCACTCAAGAATCCGGAACAGGTGTTGTTTTTACGTCTTATCCGCGTCGAAATTTGAGTCGAGTCACGCTATGGGGAGATTACACGCCGGGAAACCAAGGCGAAGATATCGTTGGTGGGATTATCTCTACCCTACCGATTTCTATAGAACAGAGTGAATTGGATGGTCGGCCCAAGGCACAAAGTCTGGAAGTCTGTTTTCCGGAAATTTATCAATCCTTGCTTAAAATATCTCGTCATTTGATTTACGACAAGCACTGGAATAATCAGGAAATCGAGTTCACATTTGAAGGTTCATCGGCAGATTCATTATATCTTTTACAAACCAGGGACATGGTGACAGCAAAGCAGAAAAACGTGCCGATGTTTAGTCAAACCCCAGCATTCAGTCGATCTAGTTTAGGTCGTGGCATGGGAGTATATGGGGGCGCGTTATGTGGTCAAGCCGTTTTTAATCGGGAAAATATTGACCAACTTCGCAAGCAAGAACCAGACAAACCACTCATATTAATTCGTTCCGATACCGTACCCGAAGATATTAGTGAAATATCAGCAACAGAAGGTTTACTGACAGCACGCGGCGGACAGACTTCCCATGCTTCCATTGTGACTATCCGTTTAGAAAAGACTTGTGTTGTTGGCTGTGAGGCAATGGTTGTATCAGAAGCAGAAGGACGTTGTACTTTTAATAATACGATTATTAACGTTGGTGACGATATCAGTATTGATGGTCGTACTGGTTTGATTTTAAAAGGCCATCACCCGATTGAGCAAATCGAAGCTCAATAAAGGGATTGTTTGAAGTCTAACGAGTACGTCTCCAAAAATTTTCATGATGTATACTGCACGCGGGCACAATTTAAACTTTTAGTTGCTTTTCCGATTTGCAGACGTACAAAGGCAAATCGATCTGAAAAAGATTAAAAGGCACAACCTGGGGTGTTAAATATAAACACATTTCTTGGTTTATTTTTCACCCTATTTTTATTCCCTGAGGAGGAATGGTGGGCAAACGGGCGGTGAAATCTGGGTTTATATTGAGTTCATTGCGGCCCGTTTACCCACCCTACAAATCTGGGGTGAAAAAAAAGTCATCCCGTACCTGAAATTTAACACCCCAGGCACAACCCCTTCTGGGTTGAATGTGAAACTTCGTTCCGAGCGTAGCGAGATCATAGCCCCAGGTGGCAACCTGGGGTTGCCAAAAAATGAGAAAAGTTTTTCAGGCAAAAGTTTTTGCGCGCAAAAACTTTTGCCTGAAAGTTTATTCCCGCGCCGAGTATATAACGGATTTTGTTTGGGAGGGCGAACACGCAAGGGCAAAATTTTGTAGGGGCGAACCTGCGTGTTCGCCCTTTCTGTTTATTTTAACCTCAAGAGGAAAACTCAATTGATTACAGAAAATAGCAACACTGGTGAAGCAGGCATTTTGGGAATAAATGGCATGGGCCGTATTGGTAAACTCTCTCTATGGCATCAGATTTCCCGTAAGGCTTTTAGCGAAATCGTGGTCAATCTTGGTCGAGATTCCGGTAAAGGGTTGGAAGATATTGCTAGTTTTATCGAAAAGGATAGTAGTTATGGTCGCCTGAGCAATTATCTTTACGGCGTTAAAGGGCCTAATCGTCTGATAGAAAATTTGGATGAGGCTAATGGCACAATGATCATTGATGGTGTGATCGTTAAAATTTTACGCACGGCACGTAACCCCAAAGACATTGCTTGGTCTGATCATGGCGCACGACTAGTCGTGGATAGCACGGGCGCGTTTACCGATCCCACCGTTCCTGGAGATAATCCAAAAGGCGCGTTACGAGGCCATTTAGAAGGGGGAGCGGAAATCGTGATTTTGTCGGCCCCCTTTAAAATCAAGGATAAGGCACTCAATATGCCAGACGATGCCATAACAACGGTTATGGGGATCAACGATGAAGAATTTGATCCACGGCAACATAAAGTGCTTTCGGCGGCATCCTGCACCACGACTTGCTTATCCCATATGATGAAACCGTTGATTGATCATTTTGGTGTCGATGATATTCTTTCAGCTTCAATGGTGACAGTACATGCGACAACGTCTAGCCAGAATGTTTTAGATGCCGTGCCTAAAGCGGGTGCAACTGATTTGCGGAAAACCCGTAGTGTGATGAACAATATTATTCTCACCAGTACCGGGGCTGCGAGTGCTCTTAAATTAGTGATTCCAGAAATGTCAGGCATCGGTTTTATGGCAGAATCAGTGCGTATTCCCACTTCTTCAGGTTCACTGGTTATCTTGACGCTCAACCTCCAATCAGCGGATCCTGAACATAAAATCCGGCGTGCTGAGATCAACGATATCTACAAGACAGCAGCAGAAGGGCCTTATAAAGATTACATTCTTTATTCGGAAGAGCAAAATGTGTCCTCCGATATTGTTGGCTTTCCAAAAGCGGCTACCGTCATTGAAGCGCGTGAAACGCATACGCGAACAGCAATGATGCGCGTTCAATCCACACATGACAGTGGTCACTTCCTAGAAGCACCAGTCACGCAAGCCGTTGTTTTTGGCTGGTACGATAATGAATTGGGGAGTTACACGAATATGTTAGGAGAACGTACTGTAACCCTTGCTAGAAAAATGTTGTAAATTTGGTTCAAGTGAAAAGCTTTTGAAGTGATTTCCAGGCAAAATTTTTCTGATTGTAACGGATTTTGGGGATACCAGAAATAATGGGATTTTCCATTATTTGAAAGGGTGAACACGCAAGGGCGGCCCCTACAAGATTTGGCGTAGGGGCGAACCTAGGGTGTTGATTGGGAGCTTTTTTTGAGGAGCATTTTTAGCGAAGCTAAGCCGAAGTTTTTATTTATAACGCAAGAGACGCAAGAGACGCAAGAGACGCAAGAGACGCTTCGATTTCTTTTGACAGACGAGCGAGCGTCTTTAGCGCCTTTAGCGTCTTTAGCGTCTTTAGCGTTTAGATCGAGTAAAGTAGAATTAGGCGGATTTTGAATTAATTTTCACACGCGCAAAGCGCCGTTTTCCAACTTGGTAGACATGATTTGAATTGGCCTGTATTTTAAGGGCGCGATCACTGACACGTTCGCCGTCTATTTTGACGGCATTTTGTTTAATCATACGCAGGGCATCTGAAGTGCTGGGGGTTAAACCGGCTTCTTTGAGTAAATTGGCTATCGGAATGTCGGCCTTTTCTATCGTTACAGTCACTTCTGGCATGTTGTCAGGCATTTTATGTTGCTTAAAACGGGCCACAAATTGTTCATAGGCTTTAACGGCCGCTTGTTGGCTATGAAAACGCTCGACGATTTCTTGTGCAAATTCGACTTTAATATCACGCGGGTTGGCACCTTGCTCAACGGATTCTTTCCATTGCACAATTTGAGCGGGTGTTCTAAAACTCAGTAATTCAATATAACGCCACATCAAGTCATCGGAGACAGACATGAGTTTACCAAACATCTCCTCTGGTGCTTCATCAATACCAATGTAATTGCCTAATGACTTAGACATTTTTTGTACGCCGTCTAGGCCTTCCAAAATGGGCATAGTCAAAACCACTTGCGGGGTTTGCCCATAGTGTTTTTGCAATTCACGTCCCACTAACAGATTAAATTTTTGATCTGTCCCGCCTAATTCGACATCAGCTTGTAATTCGACTGAATCATAGCCTTGTATCAAGGGATAGAGAAATTCGTGAATCGCGATGGCTTGTCCACTGGTATAACGTTTGTGAAAATCATCACGTTCCAGCATCCGTGCCACGGTGTGTTGAGCGGCCAGTTTAATCAGGCCAGTCGCATCCATTTTGTTCATCCAGTCAGAATTAAAACGAATTTGGGTGGTTTCAGGATCGAGGATTTTATAAATCTGTTCTTGATAAGTACGGGCATTTTCTAACACCTCTTCTCTCGACAAGGGTTTACGGGTAACGTTTTTACCCGTCGGATCGCCAATCATTCCGGTAAAATCACCGATGAGAAAGAAAATGGTGTGGCCCAAGTTTTGGAATTGCCGCAATTTATTGAGCAACACGGTATGCCCCAAATGCAAATCAGGCGCTGTTGGATCAAAACCCGCCTTAATGCGTAGTGGTTTGCCGGTTTCTAATTTGGTGCGTAATTCATTTTCAAGTAATATTTCTTGAGTGCCTTGTTTTATTTGAATTAAGGCTTCTGTTACCATTTGACGAGACTCCTGTATGATATGCAAAATTATTTTTTTATTTTAACACAAGGTAAGCGATGTTGCTTTTAATGAAGCTTATATGATCAATTGGGTGCAATTAAAATTAAAAGTGATGTTTTGTTGTCTTGTAGCAAATGGTGGGTTTTGCGAAGCTGGCCTTCGGCTCGCGCAGCGAAGCTCTACCCACCCTACAACTATCACTTTTAATTACGCCCGCTATTCGGCTTTTGTTTTTTACATCTTCTGATTTTGTGCTATATTTACAAAACATCTATGATAAATTGAGGAGTTATTGATTATGTGTTCAAATTGGATGAAATATCACTTAACGGTGATAGGGGTATTGATGTTGTTATTCGCTGTTCCGCAGACTGTGCAAGCGGCTCAGTGTGAGGTGAATAGTGTTGCGGTAGGCGATGCGTTTTTTGATACGCCGGGGGCGATGGTGGCGACTTCTGATGGCCAGTGGTTGTTGGTGCTGGATACCACTGCGATGGATCTGAAAGTGGTGAGTACCGCTGAACAACAGGTGGTGTCTAGCCTGTATTTGCAAGGTGTTGAACCCAGTGGTTTGACGATTTCCGCTGATCAGACTCGTTTATATGTCGCGGGGGCTTTTGATAGTGGGTTCGCGGTGGTGGATATTTCGGCAGCCGATCCGACGCAATGGCAAGTTGTTGATAATTGGGGTCACAGTGGTGATTTTACGGCGATGTTGTTTGATCCGACAACGCCGAGGTTGTTGGTAGGCGATAGAAATACGCACGGGGTACGGGTATTTTCAATAGAGGGCCCTGAGGTTGCGACATTGCCGGTGCCCAATAGACGTTGTAGTTTACCGTCTGCTTTGGCCGTTAAAGGTACGCAGTTGTTTGTGGCCTGTGAAACGGATGGTACGGTGGCGGTGTTTGATTTGAACTCGTTGCAGCATTTGAAAGATATTGGGGTGGGTAAAGCGCCTCTGGCTTTGTTAGCGCATCCGAGTGCTGAACAGGTGTTTGTAGCTAATGTCGGTGGTGATTCGATCAGTGTTATTAATACGAGCAATCTGGAAGTGAATCAAACTGTCGAAGATGACAATTTTTTCACGGCTCCCAGTGCTTTGGCGTGGGTAGGTGGCAAGTTGTGGATACTTGATCAGTCTAAAGCACAATTTGTGTTGTTTGATCTCAATGCGAATAAGCTGGAAAAGAATGCTTGCCCGGCCGTTGGAACACGGCCTACTCATTTGGTGCCGCTTTCTGAAAAGCAGGGCGTGTTGTATGTGGCTCACGGGCGGGGCGTGGATTATGTGTCAGTGGGTATGCTGCGGCGGGTTAAGAATTATCCTCAGGTGCTGATGGCCGGCTTTGATCCGATGTTGTTGGATAAGGTTGATACGCGATTGCGGATTGTGGCCGTGGTTGAGGAAGGTGAAAGTGAGTTACAGCAGGTGGCGTTGAGACAAAATCTTAAGGGCAGTAAGTCTTCAATTGTGATGACGTTAATGGGTAAAATGCCGTTAGATCAGACGAATAATCGTTATGGCTTGGTTTATGAATTTGAGTATCTGTTTCCGCCATTTAAGAAAAATGGGCCCTTGGCAAAGCAGTTGTTTGCCTTGCCCTCGTATAATTTGTTTGGTGGCTTGCTTAACCAGTTTTTTGTGTTAGCCCGTGATAATACGCGACAAATCCATTATTACCCGACTTGGTCGTATACGAGAACTTCTCCAACTATTGAAGTGTCTACGGCGGGTATGACTGCAACACAGGATAATTATGTGGCTAAGGGGTTACAAAGGCAATCGCCGCAGGTGATTATGGCGGGTTTGTCACCTATGCACATGGATGTAAGCGATCATGAATTAAAAGTGATGGCCGTTGTTAGAGCGGGTGCTTCACCGATTCAATCGGTGACTTTGAATGCTTTAGATGCGGCTGAAACGGTGGCTGTGGCATTGAATCAGGTGATGCCTTTGCCGAATGGTGATTTGCTTTATGAAGGTGTGTTGCTGAAAACGGATGGTCGGCCGCAGGAGGATTTATTGAAGAATTATAAGGAGTATGACAAGGTTTGGAATGAGGGGTTTACCGTTATTGTGCGTGATCAAGCTGGGCAAGCCCATCATTTTCCAGAGTTGACGGTGGGGGAGTATCCTGCATTGCCTTAACACTGGTTGACGTGACTCCTGCATCTAGTTAGTACAACGGATTAATTTCATTCCCGGATTGATAAATCGATCATTTTGATAGTCACTCAGAATCTGAGATATCCTTGAAGTGACAGAGTATTAATATCAATACTCGATCTTGAAAAAATCCGTTTAATCCGTTAATCCGTTGTACTAAACTCAATTGTACTCCACTCAAAAATCATCTGTTGGCGCGACACCCGCTCCTCCAGGTTGACTTGGATCGTAAACGATATGATCTTCTGGACAGTCGTTAGGCATAAATTGGATGGTGTCCATTTCAGAAAGGATCATGCGATCCCATTTCCCGCTTTCAAAATCCACTCTTGGTAACAAGGCTGCTTGTACATAGATGGTACTTGTCCCATCATTCATCATTGTTGAGATGTTTTGTGGAGAGAGGTTGATGTCAAATTCTATTTTGGAACGGGGGGCGGGATCGGCCGCTCCGATGCGTGTATCGGCTTGTGCTGTTGTCTTCAAAGCGGGAATATTGTAAAGGCCTACGATTTCGACCGAACTGACATCCAATTTCAATTTTTTCAGGGATTTTGGAGTCGGTATTTGTTCAGAAGGGGAGAGTTGTTGACTGTAGACTAATAACAGCACTTTATCTGTATTGCCGGCTACCATGTGGGAGACGACGAAGGTCATTCTGACAACATTGGTTTCAAATGGGGGCATGACGACGGCTATGGTGTCGGGTAAAAAGTGAAATTCGCCGCTTTTGCCTATGTCGTTAGGGACACAGATTTTGATTTTGCTGTTCAGTTTGTCAATCAGTTCTTTTTCTTCTTCGGGTTTGAAGAAGCCGGGGACTTCTTCTAGGGTGAGGTGATTGACTCCGCGTTGGCTTTTGCCACCTTCGGTTATGCCGCCGCCACTGGCTTTTAGGGCGGGGGCGCTGGCCAGTAGGGCCGCGCCTATGAGGTTTTTTTTGTTGAACAGTTTTTTAGGCATGATGGGAACCTTTGGAATGTGTTTGTGATAGATATAGTGTTTCATTTAAATATACTCAGCATCGTCATAAGGTCGCTATTAATCAAGCCCTCACATAGATCACGCAAAATAAATTTTGCACTCCAAGATCACGCAAAATAACATGCATTCCTAAATCACGCAAAATAAATTTTGCACTCCAAGATCACGCAAAATAACATGCATTCCTAAATCACGCAAAATAACATGCATTCCTAGATCACGCAAAATAAATTTGGAACAAAAACGATAACAATATAACGCAAAATAAATTTGGAACGAAAATCTTAAAAGCGCAATTTATGGCGATGCTAAGTATAATTTCACAATCATGTAGGGGCAACCCTTGTGGTTGCCCCTTTTGAAAACAGAAGGTAGGCTACGCTAAACTTGAACTCTTTTAGCCAGAGCTTCGAGTTCTTCAGCAAGTTCGCTTGGGAGTCTGTCACCGAATTGTTCCATGTGTTCACGGATACTGTCGATTTCGTTTGCCCATTCGCTGTTATTCACAGTGAGAAGTTCATCCATAATTTTTGCAGAAACACCCGCACCATCAAGATCAAGGTCTTTTGCATTGGGAACATAACCAATTGATGTTTCATTTGCACCCACTTTGCCTTCAACACGTTCCAGAATCCATTTGAGAACGCGAGAGTTTTCACCAAATCCCGGCCACAGGAATTTTCCTTCCGGAGATTTGCGAAACCAGTTAACATAGAAAATGTGAGGCAATTTCTCCTTATCCATCTTTTCCTGAAAGCTGAGCCAATGTTTGAAGTAATCACCCATATTGTATCCGCAGAATGGGAGCATCGCCATTGGATCACGGCGCAAAGAACCGAGACCACCAGCCGCTGCCGCAGTTTTTTCAGAGGAAGCGATTGCACCCATGAAAGTACCGTGAGCCCAGCTAAAAGCTTCGTGAACCAGCGGAACAACAGATGCGCGACGTCCACCAAAGAGAAAAGCGGAGATCGGAACACCTTTTGGATCTTCCCATGCTGGGTCCATCACAGGGCACTGCCCCGCAGGAGCAGTAAAGCGTGAGTTCGGGTGAGCCGCAACCGTTCCGCTTTCCGGAGTCCATGCTTCTTTTTTCCAACTGGTCAGTTTTGCCGGAACCTCACCATCAATTTCTTCCCACCATATATCACCCTCTTCTGTAAGCGCAGTATTTGTAAAAATGGAGTTCTTGGTCATGGAGAGCATGGCGTTTGGATTGGACTGCATGGAGGTACCTGGTCCAACACCAAAAAATCCATATTCTGGATTGATTGCATATAGGCGTCCATCATCACCGATTTTCATCCAAGCAATATCATCACCAACACATTCTACCTTCCATCCTGGGATGGTTGGCTCCAACATGGCAAGGTTTGTTTTTCCACATGCGCTTGGGAAAGCGGCAGCGATGTATTTTTTCTCTCCGTTTGGAGGAGTAATACCTAAAATCAACATATGTTCAGCTAGCCAGCCTTCGTCACGCGCCATGGTCGAAGCGATACGTAGAGCGAAACATTTCTTTCCAAGAAGAGCATTCCCACCATATCCACTTCCGAAAGACCAGACCAGTTTTTCTTCGGGGAAGTGACAGATATATTTTTCAGTGTTACATGGCCATGGAACATCTTCCTGTCCCTCTTCCAATGGCGCTCCAATCGTGTGAATACAAGGAACGAAATCACCATCATCACCCAGAACATCCAGTGCAGCTTTACCCATGCGAGTCATGATTCTCATGTTTGCGACTACGTATGGTGAATCGGAAAGTTCAACTCCAATGTGGGAAATATTAGAACCCAGTGGTCCCATGCTAAATGGGATGACGTACATGGTACGTCCCTTCATGCAGCCTCTGGAAAGGTCCGTCAAGATATTTTTCATTTCTTCAGGATCTTTCCAGTTGTTGTTTGGTCCTGCGTCAACTTCATTTTTTTGGCAAACAAATGTTCTGTCTTCAACACGAGCAACGTCGTTAGGGTCAGATACACACCAATAGCTGTTTGGGCGTTTTTCTTCATTTAGTTTTTTAAACGCTCCGGCTTCTACCAGGAGTTGTGCCATGCGGTCGTACTCTTCTTCCGAACCGTCGCACCAGACTACTTCGTCCGGTGTTGTCAGCTGGCGAACTTCTTCGACCCAATCCAGCAGTTTTTGGTTATTTGTCATCGTCGTCATATAGGCGTTCCTCTATTAAAAATTAAAGAAAATGTAAAACAAATCCGGCGTATTTTGTCGGGCCCCAGTCAGGTTCAAGCAAAAGCAATATCTGAAAGTTCATCATTATCATCATCAACTTTTTTTTTCAACACAGAGTTCACAGAGAAACACAGAGTTTCACAGAGAAAACCTCTGTGGGCATCGACGATCCTCTGTGAACGTCGTAAAGCGTAAAACGCAACACCCATGAACAGGCTAAAGCAAAAAGCGCAAATTGTAAGAGTGGACAGTATAAATTGAGTCCGATGGCTTTCTTTTGCATAAGCATTCATTATCTAAGTTGATGACTAATTCTTTGATATGGGAAAAATTTTCGGAATGAACATTAAGATTTTACATTTTAGCATAGATACTTAAAAAAATTTAAGCGAAAGTACAGATTTAAAACGATTTTCACTGAAATGATTGGCGATCAGTATAACCCATTACCGCGTTCCCGTTGAATTTGTTTTTTTGTTAGCAACGTGGATTTTGGTATTTTCACCTGATGAGAAAGTGAAAATCAATCTGTCCATTAATGCAAATAAAACATCTACACTATAACCGGCGACAAATGCCAATGTGAGTGGCGATAATTCAAAAAAGACTGAAGATGAGTCTGTTAATGAGGAATCGGGGTTGATAAACCAGCCTACCGCTAACCCAGATAAGGCCCCTAATTGCAGACGCAGACGATAGCTGACTTTTAAGGGTTCCACGTAGGTTAACAATTTGATTTCTTTGGAGATTTGAATCAATACATACGCATAAGCTCCCAGTAAACCATATAACAAGGGTAAAATGTAAGTCTGTATGGTTTGTAAGACAAATTGTTTTTCTTGCAACAAGATGTCAATTTGTATCATTAAATTGGGTGATATAGCCTTAGAGGCCTGTTCATCAAGGGCCTGTTGGGGTATAGCCACAAATCCAAATTGTTGCAAGATCGATTTCCATGTCCAATCACTGAGCATCTGATAGTTGGCCTGAATGCGTGCCTGAACTTCTTCTATTTTGCCATGCAGGATATCCATTTCAGGCGTATCCACCCCTTTATTAGTATATTGCCTTTCCGTCTCGGCTTGGAGTGTTTTCATTTTCGTTGTCAATTCGACAACCGAAGTCATTCTCATCGAACCCATCAACCAAAAAGTTTGTATCGCTAACAGTACAAACAAGAAAAATAAACTGCCTATTTGATAAAAAAAGACTGTGCCTTCAGCCTTGGAACGGAAGAATTTGAACTGAGGTTTATGGGTTTCCGTTTCAAAAAATTGAGGTTCTGGGTAGGTTGCCTTCAGGCTGGCAACGGAAACAGGATGAACCAGTTGAGCGATGGTGTTAAAAGCATCCCAAAACTGGACTTCTAGTTCAGAGTCCCAGGTTTCTTCGGTTAACAAATGTCTGGAACGCACAATGACGGAAACAACCTCATTATCAACTTTTAAGCCTTTTTGCGACGCATAAGCCAGCAAAAGTTGCGCTTCATGAATGTAGTCGGCCGGATAACGATTTGAGACAACTGGCTGTGGCTTCAGGGGAGTTTTGGCGTTAAATCTTTCTTTTTCTCCTTGAATGACGGTGTCATTTTGATCTATATCGCGTTGAGTTGCACTTGCCATTTATTTCTCCACTACACGAATTTTGTATCGACAGGATTGCCTACCACACTTCACCGGGTTGCCATTGGCATAAACCACATCAACTCGCCACCAACCCGCTTGAGTATTTTGCTTGCCACTCCAAACTGCCCAAACACTCCCTTTTTTAGTACGCTCTGGGGTTCTGGTTTTCTCCAAGTAGGGACGTGTACCAAAATAACGATACCATTTATGTTTAATCTTGTCATTACCCTTTACCTTCATCCATAAATAAAGGGGCCCTTGAGGCGCAGTGCTTTTATAATGTTCGAGCGGGTTACTTTTCTTATTAACCCCATTAGTCCAAACCACCTCAAGAAGGGTTACTTTGGCTTTGACTGGATTGATGAAACCCAGTATTAAACCACAGAAAAAGACACTTATCATCAATGGGCGGCATTTTGTTGTGAGCATACCAAAGTGGGATATCATTGTTTTCATAGTGGCCTCTTTTTGAGTTATCAATTATTAATTATCAATTATCATTTTTGATGACTCCTAAAAATAGACTGTGTGGTTGAAAAGCTGATGTCTTTGTACTGATTGAATATTTATTATTATGAATTGTCACGGTTCAATCAGATGTTCAATGATTTTTGGTTTTCGCTTGTTTAGCCCAAGCATAAATCGTTAAAATGAATCCGAGGCCTATAAACATCATAAACAGTGCATATATCACGGTTTCATTCCAAGCGTCCGGCCAAAATGGGGTGGAACTGATTAGGCGATCTTTGCCATGCACCGTCACATATTCGCGCTCTTGAAAGGGCCAAATCACCCAAAGTGAGCCAATGAGTATACCAATAATCACGAGTAAAGTGGCGCGATAAAAACGCGCTAATAGCCAACTCAGCAATCGACTGAAGACGATTAATCCTGTCAATACCCCTAAACCAAAGGGAATTAAAACCATTAAATGAAAATGGCCTATGGCATTGAGTATAGTATCGTATTTGCGTAATATCAATAATATAAATGAGCCCGATATCCCTGGTAATAACATGGCTGAAATGGCTAACATGCCGCTGAGAAAAATAAACCATGCGCTATCGGGTGTGTTAACGGGCACGATTGTGACGATGAGCCAGCCAAGGCCGGTGCCAAGGCTTAAAAAAAACACCGCGCTTGTGTCAAATCGTTCGATTTCGGGCAATATCGCAATAATAGATCCGACAATGAGCCCAAAAAAGAGGCCATAAATAATTTCAGGGTGGGTGTGCAATAGAATAGGTAAAGGCACAACGCGGGTAAAAAAGAGCAGGGCACAAACGAGGCCGATAAAAAGGGGGATTAAAAATCCAAAATGGGGGCGTTGTAGGGCCGGTTTCAATTCTAATTTGAATACATGCTGTAGCCAGATGACATCAAAGGAACGAATCGCATTAATAAATTGGGTGTAAATCCCTAAAATAAAGGCCATTGTGCCACCGCTAACACCGGGCACGACATCGGCCGCGCCCATACAAAAGCCTTTGGCGGCTAAAATCAGTTTATGAATCATTTTGTGAAAAAATGGATATCAGGAGTTCAGGAGTTCAGAATTATAAACCATAATGTAGGGGCGAACATAAGTGTTCGCCCAATTTTCAAATACCATAATGTAGGGGCGAACATAAGTGTTCGCCAAACCTAAGTAGATACACATAAGTCTTTTAACAAGATTCAATTAGAGTCAAATCGAAGTGAAACTCCTCTGTGAAACTCTGTGTTCCTCTGTGTTCTCTGTGTTGAAGTTTTCGTTCAAACACTATTTATGTGTTCGCCCAAACATAAGTGTTCGCCCAATTTTCAAATTGTTCGCCCAATTCTAAATTTGTTCGCCCAATTCTAATGATAAGGCACACTCAAAGTATGCACCGCGTCAATAAATGCGTTCACATGTTCAGGATCAATATTCGGATGAATACCATGCCCTAAATTAAAAACATGCCCATTGCCTTTACCAAAGCTGGCTAAAATGGTTGCGACTTCTTCACGAATACGTTCTGGTGAGGCGTATAAAATACAGGGATCCATATTACCTTGCAATGCAACTTGATCGCCGACGCGCTTGCGTGCCATGCTGATTGGCAGTTTCCAATCTAAACCCAGCGCATCACAGCCTGTCGCAGCAATTTGTTCTAACCATTCATTACCGTCTTTAGTAAATAAAATCACTGGGATGCGTTGCCCTTCATATTCACGGGTAAGCCCTTCTACAATGTGCTGCATATAAGGTAATGAAAATTGAAGATAATCGCGTGTACTGAGAATACCGCCCCACGTATCAAAAATCATCACGGCCTGTGCGCCGGCCGCAATTTGTGCATTCAAATAAGCCGTCACAGCTTGCGCTAATTTATCTAACAAGGTATGCATCACTTGTGGCTGTTCAAACATCAAGCCTTTGATTTGACTAAAATTTTTAGTTGTACCGCCTTCAACCATATACGTTGCGAGTGTCCAAGGGCTGCCTGAAAAGCCAATCAGTGGCACTTGCCCGGCCAATTCACGCCGAATCAAACTAACGGCATCCATCACATAACGCAGCGCGTCATTGGGATCAGGCACGCCCAATTTATTGATATCAGTTTGAGTACGCACTGGACGTTCAAAACACGGCCCTTCCCCTTCACTAAAATATAAACCCAATCCCATCGCATCAGGAATCGTCAAGATATCTGAAAAGAGAATGGCCGCATCCAGTGAAAATCTTGCCAAAGGTTGCAAAGTCACTTCACAAGCCAACTCAGGCGTTTGACATAACGTCATAAAATCTTTAGCGCGTGTCCTCGTTTCACGGTATTCGGGCAAATAACGCCCTGCTTGACGCATCATCCACACAGGTGTCACATCAACAGATTGACGTTGCAAAGCACGTAAAAAACGGTCATTTTTCATGAGTAATGGTAAAGGCGTTCATTCGTAGCGGCAAAAATTTGCCGCGAATATTGTTCAAATGTTCAGTCGTTAATTAGAGCCAACTAAAGCTCAAGTCAGGTGGTGGTGACTAACCCAATATCTCCATAGCATTTTCAATGTTTTTTACAATAAGCAAAAGGAGCTTGTGTGGTGGTTGGCAGTATATACTGTTCACCGTTATAATTTGCGCTTTTTTTGTTAGTCACCTTTAGGTGACTTGAGCTTTTAGACAACTGCTTTAGCTGTTGGCCGTTAGATGTCAAAAAGCGCAATTTATGAGTTGGCTTAATAACCCCCGCACTTTTAATCGCACCCGTTGGCTGTTGGCTATTGGCTATTGGCTTATTTGTCAGCACCACTGTTTTTCAACGGCATTTCGTCAAAGGGTTCAGAATCGCCATCATTTTTCAAAACCTTATGTTTTCTTAGCTCAAAAACAGTCATTAAAAACGCAATGATAACCACCGTGGCAATTGACACAAAGATATAAATCGAACTTGACAGATTATCATTAACCGATTCGTCAGCATGAGAAACTGAAGTCGTTGACATCGTGTTAGCTTGCTCTGCAATAGGCGAAGGCCTCGCTATTGGCGCTGTAGCAGAAACAGTAGAGGTATTCGGCTTTTCCGTAGGCGTTTCACTGGGCGGTTGTTCAGCAATTTCATCTGGTGTTTCAGGCACCTCAACAACAGGAGGGCAAACGATTGGGCTATCACGGCGAGCTTGCCACTCTTCAGTTTGTCGATTAAATTCTTTAATCGCTTCAGCCCGACTCAAGGCTTGCATTTCTGACATTGACGGTATGTGTAGTGTTTGACCGATTTTCAAAGAATTTATATTGCACGAGACACTAAACGCTTGAGGATTCGCTTTATGCAAAGCTAAAATAGCTTGATGTCGATTAACGGAAGGCGGGCTCACTTTAGCCGCAATGTTCCAAAGTATCTCACCCTGTTCAATGGGGCCATAAGTCTGCGCCGTTTCTTGGGCATACACATAACTGATCAGGCCCATATAAATATAACAGGCTAAAAACAAAAAGAATTTTGGCATACTTAACTCCTATTTATACGCTTATACTTAGCGATTCTAACATAATTCAAAATGTAAACCGTTATCATAAATCAAAATGTAGGGTGGGTAACGGGTTTTTGTTGCCCACCATTTAAGCTAAACTTATTCATAACGCAAGAGACGCAAGAGACGCAAGAGACGCAATATGCAAAAGACATTTAATCTGTTAGATATTGATTTGGATTTCTTCGTAAACGAAATATTTTTCGATGCAAGGACAGACAGCACGGTTCGGGTTACTGGAGAGAGTTATCAACCTTGGTCAATCGATCAAACCATTGATTTTTTAGAACATCATTGCCTACTTAACCCCAAACAAAAAATCAAAGGGGCTTATTTTGTTCATCATCATAGTGTCTTTGACTATTTGAGAGAGATCGTCTTAGAACATAAAAACGATGACGTACAATTCAATATCGATCATATTGACGGACATGCCGATTTAGGATCAGGTGATGAGGGTTATCTTTATATTTGTTCCGAATTAATTCACAAGCCCGTTAAGCAACGCTATTATCCACAGCCTCATGATCATTATCAGAGCTTAAGTCCGGGCAATTTTCTGGCTTACGCGCTGGCATGTCGTTGGGTAAAGTCATTGAATTATATTATCCATCCAGATAAAGGCAATGATGTTGTCTCCATTCACTGCAAAGATTATGAAGACAAGAGTGGTTTTCTTCAATTAAAAGGTTTTTCTAAAACGCATTTAGACGAAATGAATAAAATCTTTGATGGGTTACCTTATGAGAAAGCTTTTGCCGTATTGAAAAAACAAATCCCCCTGTTCTTAGAACCTCAAGTGCCCTTTAAGATGATTCCTTATGATGATTTCTTCGCAAGCGATTCTTATGATTATATCTGTCTCACTCAATCACCAGCTTTTACACCCAAAGCTTCCGACGAATTAATACCCTTGATTATGAAATACATTGAAATACATACTGAGATTCCCCTCATTCCCTAAGCTAAAAAAATTCCTTATGTTTCACATAAGGCTATTTTACTGAATGTCGGCTCAGGATATAATCCAATGACTTTGACGATTAACATCGATATACAGCTTTTTAAAGGCGTTGAAGTCGTTGCGGATGCTAATTTGTTGCCCTTTCCTCCCGGTTGTTTTCAAAAAATCTTTTCTCATAATCCGTTTGATTATAGCGTTTCCCGATTGAATGAAGTACAAATTATTTAGACTGAAAAATTTATTTTGCGGCTTTTTTGGAGTGCAAAATTTATTTTGCGGCTTTTTTGGAGTGCAAAATTTATTTTGCGGTTTTTTTGGAGTGCAAAATTTATTTTGCGGCTTTTTTGGAGTGCAAAATTTATTTTGCGGCTTTTTTGGAATGCATGTTATTTTGCGGCTTTTTTGGAATGCATGTTATTTTGCGGCTTTTTTGGAGTGCAAAATTTATTTTGCGGCTTTTTTGGAGTGCAGAATTT
>Ga0233403_10000405_pt1 | contig 20284 bp, 18 predicted proteins | sample Na_oxic_1_MG_FD_179866 | JGI IMG/M metagenome (GOLD analysis project Ga0233403, IMG submission 179866) | Seawater microbial communities from Saanich Inlet, British Columbia, Canada - Na_oxic_1_MG | ecosystem: Environmental > Aquatic > Marine > Inlet | place: Canada: British Columbia | collected...
AACTATGGTAAGAATTGGAGACAAGGTTATTTATTGGGACGTTTTGGTGCGGTGCCAATGATTAAAAACCGTTTCTTGAAATCACTAAAAGTTGAAGAATAACAAATGGGTAGAGAACGAAAAAAGCTTGAAAGAGTCTCTCACGTTAGAGATGCGAGACTTTTTGTGATTGCAACTGAGGGGGAGGAAACTGAAAAACAGTATTTTGAAAATTTAACTTCCAAAGAGTGGTATTGTAATCCGCGGGTACTTATAGAAGTACTTGAACGTTCAACTTCAGCGAGCAATCCCAAACGTATTTTAAGGCTGTTAGATGAACGTAAAAAGAAGCGTGGACTTAAGTTTGATGATGAATTATGGTTGGTAATTGACAGAGATAAACAAAGTTGGACAGTTGAGGAAATTGCAAAAGTGGCTCAAGTATGCTATCAAAAAGGGTATTATTTAGCTGTAAGTAATCCCTGCTTTGAGTTTTGGCTATTGCTTCACCTTAATTCATTAGAAGAATATTCCGACACCACTTTACAAGAATTTCTTGATAACAAAAAAGTCACTTCAAATAGAACCCGTTTAGAAATGGAGCTGGTTTTACAATTAGGTAGTTATAACAAATCCAATTTAGAGACTTCTTCATTTTTACCCTTTATAAAAGAAGCGATTGAAAGAGCCAAGCAACTTGACATGAACCCTGAACAAAGATGGCCTAACCAATTGGGTACACGAGTTTATATATTAGTAGAAAAAATAATCTGTGGGTATTAATATTATTTATTAGCTAACAAAACTGATCTTGGTTAAATTTACGAACGAAGTTCAACATTAATGAGCGTCAAATTCAAGTTGTTTAAATATTTCCAAACTGATTTGTGAAAAAGTCTAGTCCTACAAATACAATCATGTCAATACCCACCAAAATTAAAAATCTCATAAAACGCTTTGAAAATCAAATAGATACATACAAACAAAGCGACTACAACGAAACCCAAACGCGCATTGAGTTCATCAATTCTTTATTTATCGCCTTAGCAAGCGTAGCATGGGTTAAATATTAGACCTTATACCGATTTAATGTAACCCATTGATTTATTTCAAATTCCTATTTTTGTAAAGCTAATGAAATTAATTCTACTTTGTCACATTAATAATTAAGTAATTGATTTTATTAGATTTATATATTTTTAGCCATTTTTAAAAAATGATAAAAATCAATAGGTTATTTTGAATCTAACAAAGTAGAATTAAGCACTTAAATTAAATCGGTATAATGTCTAATGACTTAATTAATATGACAAAGTAGAATTAAGAATCCAAACAATAACGACAATGTTGGAAAAAAATTAGATAGCTCGGTTTTAATCCCTTCTTATATACAATCCTTGTAGTTAGCGGTTTTAATCCCTTCTTATATACAATCCTTGTAGTTATTCTTGGAAAACTAAAAACAGGCATGATCGAGTATAAGAGCCAATGGATTGAGTTGATTCACTACATAAAAAATCATGAAAAAACCATGCACTTTTAATCACACCAGGTTAAAATGATCGATTTGATGCCCTTAAAATAGCAACATAACCATCAAAATAACCTTCATTAAGTTTGGAATAGTGTAGAGGAAGTGGACCGGCATGAAGTACTATATCATTACCATCTAATAGATTATTGTTATTCGCATCAGAGGCAAGCGCACCGATATGTTGGTATTGCCTCGCACCTGCGTATTTGACGGCAATAAAATCTCCCGCACGTATGTTTTTTCCCCATAAGACTTTTTTATTCGGTTGACCATTTACTAATTCAAATTCACTGAGTTTGGTGAGTTTATTCACTAACATGGCGACATTGTAGTTTTTCTTTATGGTTTTCCTTTTCCATATACCATAAGCTGTGACTAACACGTCGGCGCAATCAACCCCAATGTAGTGACGACTTTGGTAAGTAGTTGAACCAAATAATCCAGGAACATTAAAAAAAGTAGTGAGATAGCCAATATAGCCCTTACCGTTTCGGATAGAAACACGAAATACTTTTGGAGATAATCCCCTTTCATTTGAGTCTTTAATCCCAGGTGATTTTTGGATTTGACCGTTTTTTTCGATTTCTACTTGAAACCAAAAGCTACCTACCTTTTCATGGAACGTTTTGGAAGAGAGATTCTTAAACCAAGATAAAATTTGGTTTGATGTACCATTCGATGGTTTTTCAAAAGGTTGTATTTCCCATTGATTACGAAAATGGGTTAGTTCTTGACGTTCATAATCAATTTTACCAAACCCTACCCATTGGTATGGATTCTTTTCCCAGGGGAGGTTAGCATTTTTATAAATTTTAGAAGTATCAGGAAAAATTTGATACCAGCGAATGATTGCTTTTGGCGTTTTTTTAACGCTTAAAGTGACTTTTTGTTCCTTTAAGGGGTAGATAGCCTGGGATTTTTTCCAAGTACCTTCATCAATACGGGATTGAATGATAACTGTAGCAAAACTGCTATTGGCTATAAAAATAAGCGAAAGGGCGATGAAAAAATGATTCATTATGCTTTTTGAATAAATTTTGAAAAAATTAAAAAATAATCGATTTTTTTAGGTATTATGTTAACATTCCTTCTATCATAAACTTTTTAAACCAAAATTCTATAATTTTATCATCAACAAAAAATTAAAGTACTTGTTTTTTGTTCAAAAATGTTTTAAAATTTCACCCTTTTGATTTAGTTTTTTAGATAGGCAAGAATCCAAACCCAAGTCAGCGATTAATAATCAATCTGATAACTTAAACTTCTAACTGAGAAAGGAGAATAAATTTATGTATGCTGTGATGCAAACAGGCGGCAAGCAATACAAAGTGGCGCAAGGCGATATCCTAAGAGTCGAAAAATTGGTTGCCGATGAAGGTACCCATATTGATTTTAACAACGTGTTGTTAGTGGCTGATAGTGATAATATCAAAATGGGAACACCGCTCGTAGATGGTGGTAAAGTCATGGCAACTGTGTTAAAACAGGGGCGCGGTAAAAAAATCAAAATTATTAAATTTAAGCGTCGCAAACATCATCGTAAACAGATGGGGCATCGCCAATATTTTACCGATGTTAAAATCACCGGTATTATGGCAGATGGCATTGAAACGCCTCCTTTAGAAACCGAGGTTGAAACGCCGGTTGAAATACAAAACGTTGAGGCAACATCGTCTGACACTGAAAGTCAATCGGCTGAAATAAGCCTTCCAACTAGCGTGGCGGAAGTTCAACCAACTGATGAAGCAACACCATCCGTAGATAAAGCGAGGTAATTATAATATGGCACATAAAAAAGCTGGCGGTAGTAGCCGCAATGGACGTGATTCACAATCGAAACGTTTAGGTATAAAACGTTATGGTGGGCAGAAAGTCGTGGCGGGCAATATTTTAGTTCGTCAACGGGGTACCCAATTTCATCCTGGTTTAAATGTCGGTAGAGGCAATGATGATACACTGTATGCTAAGGCGGATGGCGAAGTCAAATTTGATATAAAGGGTCCTAAAAAACGTAGAATGATTAGCGTTCTTCCAATTCCTGCACCTGAAATGGTGGTCCTGGCATCGTAAATAATTGTCGTGATGATAAACCAAGTTTCTTGAAGAAACTTGGTTTTTAAATTTTCCCAATTCCCAATTCCCAATTCCCAATTCAGATGAAATTTGTTGATGAAGCGACAATTAAAGTAGTTGCCGGTAAAGGCGGAGATGGCTGTGCGAGTTTTCGACGCGAAAAATATATTCCTTTTGGAGGACCCAATGGGGGCGATGGCGGTAATGGAGGCAGTGTTTATCTACGAGCTAACGCGGATTTAAATACTTTGATTGATTTCCGTTATAGCCGTCTATTTCGTACCAAACCCGGTGAATCTGGTAAAGGTAGCGTATGTACCGGCAAAAATGGTCCAGATTTATATATAAAGGTGCCGGTGGGTACATTGGTTTATGATGTCGACACGGAAGAATTTTTAGGAGATTTGATTAAACCAGATCAGACATTGCTCGTTGCAAAAGGGGGGCAACATGGTTTAGGTAATGTTCATTTTAAAAGCAGTACTAATCGCGCCCCGCGCCGCATAACCAATGGTACCCCTGGTGAAGATCGTAATTTACGTTTAGAATTGCAAGTTTTAGCAGATGTTGGTTTATTGGGTTTACCCAACGCCGGTAAATCAACTTTAATTCGGGCTGTTTCTGCTGCTCGCCCTAAAGTGGCTGATTATCCTTTTACGACTTTGTATCCTAATTTGGGTGTGGTTTCTATCGAAATTGATCGCAATTTTGTGATTGCCGATATTCCTGGTTTAATTGAAGGCGCGGCAGATGGTGCTGGTTTAGGGATACAATTTTTAAAGCACTTATCACGCACTCGTTTATTATTGCATTTAGTCGATATTGCACCGCTAGAAAGTGATCCTGTACAGGATGCCCTGGGCATTATACAGGAGCTTGAAAAATATAATCCTGAATTAGCCATGCGGGAACGTTGGTTGGTATTAAATAAACTTGATTTGTTACCAGCCAGTGAGCAAAAACAGTATTGTCAAGCGATTATTGATCAATTGGATTGGCAAGGGCGAGTGTTTGAAATATCAGCTCTGTCAGGGCAAGGCTGTAAGGAGGTGTGCTATAACATTATGAATTATTTAGAAGAAAAGTTAGCTGAGGGTTAAGTAGTGCCTATAGTTTTTCAGATAAATATTTTGGTCTAAAGACCTGACAGGTTTTGAAAACCTGTCAGGTCTGAGAACTTTTATTTTTCTGAAAGTCGGTAGTCCTGAATAAAGTAGTGATTTCTCCAAAAAACCTGCTAGGTCTTTGAGACCTAGCAGGTTTACCACTACCTATTGCAGGACTACCCTCACGACACTGATTTAGCATGAAAAACATCGAAATACCTGCTTCTAAGTCCTAGGTTGTGGCTAAAAAAATATTTTAAACGAAATTACAATAAACCAAGTTTTTCAAAAAAATGACGGGTATATTATTTTCCCGCTATCGCCTAACTACTCAGCCTTTTAAGAGGGCAATCATAAAATATTGCCCCTACAATATCCAATAAGGTGTAAGGGCAATCCCACACGCATGCTCTGAGTAGTTTTCAAAGTTATTCGCTACCAAAACGATTTTTTAAATGCTGATACATGAACTTAGCAACTTCCCGATTACCTTCTTCATTGTAATGACCAGGCGTAAAAATCTCATTGACATTTCTATCTCCCATGTATTCAATGAGATAGGAACCAAAGTTTAGGTAGGGAATATTGTTAATTTCCAGTGCGTCCATCAGGTTTTGATAACTCCAACGCTGAACCTTGCGATAGAAAAGCATATCACTTTGATTAGCAAAAAAGACAATCACTGGGTGTTGTTTCCGTCTCAAAACCTCATCGTAAAAATGTTTGATAAGCTTTGTAGCTATTTCCAAACTACCAGAGGGGTGATTCGGCCTATAAAATTCCGCATAATTCGGTCTGCCTGCTAATTTAGCACGTAAGTGAAAATTTCCCATATTTTTTAAAATGGAGTAAGTATAAGGAAATCGGAATTTAGTTATGCCAGTAGGTCCTCCAGGGTAAAAATTGTCATGTTCCAATATCAACTGTGGTGATTTTAAACCCAACACCTGATGATATTCCATTTCTGATAACTGAGGCATTTTCACAAATTCAAGTTGTCCTTGTGCATTCAGAATAAATCGGGGTTTCAAAGCATAGTTCAATCTGGAACTTAACAAATCAAGGTTTCTGCCTAAATTGCGTATAATATCTACTGAGGAATGTCCCAAAATAACGATTTTGGATTGATCCTTTTTATGACGCTTAAATCTAAGATAGGCTTGATCCACACCATAACCATTCATCCCAAAATTAGCTACGCGACATCCCAATAATTGGGAGAGTACATTGCCCCAAGCATGTACGTGATCGACATCAGAACCCATGGTATAGGAATCCCCATATAAAGAGATACAACTGGGATAGTGTTGATGCTCTTCAAATGCTGGGAGACGGCGTGCTCCTGTGCTGTCAAAAGACTTACCGCCAAATTGTACAGGATAAGGCCATCCAAGCAATTCATCTCTTTTTGATAAGTATTCATCATAACTATTGGCAGGAGGTTTCGATAGATAAGCCTGTTCTTGGTAGAGAAGAGACTTTTTTTGGAGTATAAAACCGACGAGATAGGCTAAACACTCTAAAAACAGGAGGAAAAAAATAATCAGGAAAAAATGTTGCTGTAGGTATATTGACATCGTTTTTTTTGGGAGCTATAGTTTTTCAGATAAATAACTTTCAAAAACCTGTCAGGTATTCGAGACCTGACAGGTTTAACGTGCGTAGTTATTTTTCTGAACTTCTATAATCTAAGGATTCTCAACAGGTTTTTTGGACATTTCAGAAATTTTTCAAAAAATTGTAGTAGTCAAGATGATGTTGAGCATATTATAAATCCGATTTTTCCAAAAAATCGGATTTCAGAAATACCATTTTTTCAAAAAATGGTTTCGAGGTAGTTGTTTTTTCTACTGAAAATTATAAATGGTTTTTTTCTAACACGCTAAGACTGAGTATTTACACATTGTTATAATTTGTGACAAACAAAATCATAAAGTCCGTTTAAATTTAAAGGGTTGACGCGAAATGGGTGAGCTTATTGTTCGATGGGACAAATTTTCTTGCCCAAAAAGCAAATAGCCCTCACTCCAGCCAATAATCAAAAATAACAAAGGCTGCGTTTGAGCACCTAAGAAAACAGTGGCAATAGCTATAAAGATCAATATATACACACTCAATAATGTAAAACCAAGCGAACTGCCGGGCGGATCAGCCGGTGGCTGCAACATGGCATGAAAAAATAATCGTACCATCATGCTTATAAAAATAGCACTGAAAAGGCTTAATGCTATTATCCCATTCTTTAAAAACAATAGTAAAAAATGATTATCAATAGACTTTTGATACTTACCAACCACTGGCTTCTCGTAAGTTCCCCATCCCCAATAAAGGCGTTCAATCGCAAAATCAATATAGTTAATCACCAATTCCCAGCGATAAGCCACCGTTGATTGTGCTTGTGATTCCGCTGTCCCCGGATCGATAGAGGCATAACTTATAAACCAAGTTATGAGGGGGATACCAATGATGATAGCACAGGCAACCAGAATCCAAAAAATTGTCCAGCGTTTTTTTGAGAGTCCTATTAAAGGTACAAAGGCAGCTGCCAATGCGCCCACCATGGGGCCGCGTGTCAACGTCATAAATGCACCTACAAATATTCCTAAACTCAGCAATCGTGCAGGCGAAATAGGTAGCCAGGGAAATTGACGAATACGGGGAGGCCAAACTTTACTCCATTCTAACCAACGCTGGATACGATATCCTGTCCACATAACGACACCGGCTAAAATTTCATGAGTGTAAGGTCCATTAGCCCGTATTAACCCCCAACGCACGTCTGCTGTAATCATCCAACCTTTACTATCAAAAAAGCGGCCCAACACAATCTGCACTGGCGGATAGCGTGAGAAGGTAATAAATTGAATTGCCAATAATCCTGCGACAAGAAACAATGTGAAAGCGATACTTTTGGCAAAGGCTTCGCGCAATCCAGCCGGTTCAATTAAACTTTTAGCTAAAATGTATGGGAATACAACCGATGCTGTAAAGTTAAGTACAAAATTCTGGTAGTGGGGTTGCCCTTTTGGACTGAGGGATTCTGAATAAAGAACTGATAAGACATAGCTAAAGACTAAAATATCAGTGAATGAAAACCGCCAGCCGGGTTTTCCTCGTATAAACCAAATTGGTATAATGGCTAATATAACGGCTGTACTAAAAGTGGGATCCGGAAATCCTAATACAGGCCATTTATAATAACTTGGAATAAAAAGTAAGACAGGGATATACACGTAGATAAAAGCTTTATGCACTGATTGTGTCCAAGCAATGTACGCAGCAAAAATCGCAGGTATCAATATAATAATAGACACACGAATTTTTCTCCTATAGACAAATTCAGAAAGGTATACTGAACGCGGTTATAAACAGTGATGATCGAACCCAAGTTTTTTGAAAATTTCGGTAAGCGCACTTTTTTATACGATGTAAAAAAACAAGCCGTTCCAAGGAGAACCCACAAATTTTCTGTAACTACTCAGCCTTTAATAGAAATTTTTTCAAAAAAGAGCATTTCTAACACGTTAAGGCTAAGTAATTACAAAATTTAATTTTTACGCTAGTTTAAGTGATATTTTTACGGGTACTGTTGTATATGATATGGAACACTTGAGTTTGTCACTTGATTCTTTAGAAATACTATTTTTAAAAATAGTATTTCTGTAACTTAATCAAGCAACAAAGTATTTTTCATCCAAATCGGGTGTTTGAGTGCGCCGCTTTAAGTCATAATATTGTAACAATATGATCGCATAAAAAAATGGAGTCAATAGTCTATCTATTGTGAGATAAGTGAGTTGCATCAACAACTCAACTTGTTCCTTGACAAAAGTGGTCGTAAATAGATCTTCAACAAATCCACTGAACGTCAAACCAACAAACATAGTAAATGATAGAGGTATTGACAAAATGATAGCGGTTCGCAACCAGTTATCCCATACCAGCTTGTGACTGCGTTGTAAAGAGTCAATCACCGTCGCATCTTCAAATAAAATCAGCGGTGTAAAAAAACGTAATGAAATGGCTAAAATAGCTCCTGGAATGACAAACGCCATCAAACCAATACCCACAAGAAAAGTGTAAAAACCTGTGGCTAAGAATATGGGACCTAGTTTTTTAATGCTCTGTGATAAAGCCTCTAAATTGCCCATATCAAATTGGTTAATCATTGCACCGATACGATAAAAAATGGCGGTATGGAGTACCAGTGTGATTAGCATATAGAGAAATGCATAGACAAAAGAATCCATCATCGTGGTTATGATGACAGTGTATTCCAAGGAATTTAAATCTGGCATAACTAAATGAAATAAAGAGGATAAAACAACGTCAGCCAACACCAATGGTAATATTTTAGGCATAAAAAATATAAATAATTTGACACTATCCTCCAATATTTTAGTCAGGAGTTGTGGCTGAGTCGGTAATTCGTACATGTATTAAAGTATCTCCTATTTTATTTTGATGCCCAAAGCTAAAGCTTTGGACTTCAAAGGGCATGATATTTTTCTGGTTCCCATGCACCCGTTATACGTAAGTTAAAATTATCAAGTGTAGGGTGCGTCCTACGCACCATTTTTCAACATATTTCCAAGTTGTGGTGCGTGGGACGCACCCTACACAATCTGGATATTGTAGGGGCAATTCCTTGCTCAAGCCTGAGTAGTCACAATCTATCTATAATAAAGTCAACCACATTGTCTATCGGCACATACTGCGCTTTTTTGTCGCATCGACTTTTATACTCAATTTCCCCCTTATCCAAACCGCGTTCTCCAATCACTAAACGGTGCGGTATCCCAATTAATTCAGAATCAGCAAACATGACACCTGGGCGTTCTCTGCGATCATCAAGCAAGACTTCTATACCGGCTGCTTGTAGTTTAGCATAAATATCTGTGGCGGCATCACGTAGTCGCTGCGATTTGTGCATGTTCATCGGCAATATCGCAACGGTAAAGGGTGCGATAGCGACCGGCCAAATTATACCTTGATTATCATGGTTCTGCTCAATTGCCGCTGCAACCAGGCGGGAGACACCAATACCATAACACCCCATCGTTAAAATGGTCGCATTGCCATCTTCAGCTAACACGGTTGCATGCATCGCTTGACTATATTTTTTGCCTAATTGGAAAATATGTCCTACTTCAATACCACGCGCTATCGCTAATACTCCCTGACCATCAGGGCTTGGATCCCCCGTTTCAACATTGCGTAGATCAACAGCTTGAGGTTCTGGACAATCGCGCCCCCAGTTGACACCGGTTAAGTGTTGTCCGTTTTGATTGGCACCACAAACAAAATCGGCTAATTGAGCAGCACTATGATCAACTAATACCGGTATCGTCAAATTGACCGGTCCAATTGAGCCAATATCGCAGCCAATCGTTTCGCGGATTTGGTTTGGTTCAGCAAAAGTGAGGGGGTGAGCAACCTGGGGTAATTTACCCGCTTTGATTGCATTGAGGGTGTGCTCGCCTTGTAGTACCAGCGCAACTAAACCTTCTTCGCCCTTGACTAGCAATGTTTTGACACATTGTGAGGGTTTGACATTTAAAAATTGGCTAACCTCTTCTATCGTATGCTGTTCGGGAGTATCTACCACTGTCATGGTAGCGGTTGCCTGGGGACGCGCTTCACTGGGGGGTAAAGCCGGTACCATTTCTACATTAGCTGCATAATCACTGGTGGTGCTATAAGCAATGGCATCTTCTCCGGATTCCGCTAATACCTGAAATTCGTATGAGTCACTGCCGCCGATATTACCCGTATCTGCCAGCACTGCACGAAATTTTAGCCCTAAGCGTTTGAAGATATTAGAATAAGTTTCAAACATCAGTTCGTAAGTTTCTTGCAGCGAGGCTTGATCTAAATGGAAGGAATAAGCGTCCTTCATCAAAAATTCACGCGCTCGCATGATACCAAAGCGGGGGCGAATTTCATCACGAAATTTGGTTTGAATTTGGTAAAAATTGGCGGGTAATTGTTTATAACTCCGAATTTCGTTGCGAATCAGATGCGTGATAATTTCTTCATGGGTGGGACCAAAACAGAATTCACGCGCATGACGATCATTTAAACGTAGCAATTCTGGACCGTATTCATCCCAACGTCCTGACTCTTGCCACAATTCTGCCGGTTGCACGGCTGGCATCAGTACTTCTTGTGCCCCGGATTTGTCCATTTCTTCACGGACAATTTTTTCAACTTTGTGTAAAACGCGCAGCCCTAACGGTAGCCAGGTATATAATCCGGCAGCCAGTTTACGAATCATACCCGCTCGTAGCATGAGTTGGTGACTAATAACTTCAGCATCAGCGGGATTTTCTTTAAGGGTTGCAAGTAAAAAACGGGTAGTACGCATTGATGGAATCTTTTTCGTTATTTGTTATGATGAATTTTATAGCTGACAGGTTTTAAAAACCTGTCAGGTTTGTGAGATAATTATAACCAATTGAATGTGTATATGCTATTAATATAAAATAGTTTTTTTTAACACCAAAAATTTGGAAAAAATTGATATGCATGATTTAAAGAAGGTACATCATGACGGAAGGCATTTTGTGAGACATCCCAGCCATATTCCGATTGAAGTCAAACAAGTAACGGAGTCTAGCGTTAATAAAGAATTTTTAAAAGATGTCAGTTTGGGAGGGTTAGCATTTGAGTCTGATATGCCTTGGGAAGTTGGTTCAATCATTAATATCCGTGTACTGATTGATCCGCCTATTGAACTTGCCGGCAAAGTCGTTTGGTGTCATGAGGTTAAAAAAGATTTTGAGGTGGGTGTTGAATTTCTTGAAAAAAATAACGCTATCGAAAATGATATGGTAGAAGAAGTGTGCGAAATTGAAATGTATCAACAAATGCTCAATACTATGATAGATGAGGTGCTACAGGCTCAGTATGAAAATATTTTATGACTCAAATAGAAATATGTAGGTACGAAAAAGTATTTTAACATTTTAGAAACCAAGTTTTTTGAAAAAACTTGCTTTCTTCCCGTATAAAAATGTTAAAAGATTTATTTACTCGTTCCCAAACTCTGTTTGGGAATGCGCCCTTCCAAAACTCTGTTTGGGAATGACTTCCTTGACGCTTTGCGTTATACACTAATTATGTGTCCGCAATAGTATGCTTTATTTTATCCAAAAACTACGAACAATTCTTATTATAAGTTTCATAATTTTTAGTATGACGGTTGTTATTTATGAAGGATTATTGCGTGTTTACCCAAATTTAATTCCCGGTTGGTGCAAGCACATTTCCCTTTAATGGGGTAGAATTGTTCTATCCTGGTCCTACTTACAAAACACCCATAGATCGCGTACCACTTCCACTAATCAATTCCCCTTATGTAGGTTCCCCAGCTTCTTTTTTCTTGGTCATAATTATTCACCTCTTACTAAAAAAGGTAATTAAATAAAGCCAAGAATCAAGATAATTCACTTTCCGTTGATAACTCATAAGAGTTGCAGGTGCTAAACTGGCACGGGAAGCGGCTGATGAAATTGGAACACCTGATTATCCCCTGTTTGTCGTGGGTGTATTGGGACCGACTAATCGTACTTGTTCTATTTCCCCTGATGTGAATGATCCCAGTTGTCGTAATGTCATTTTTGACGATTTTGTGGAAGCTTATTATGAAGCAATCCAAGGTTTGGTTGATGGCGGTGCGGATTTGATCTTGATTTGAAACGACATTTGATACTTTAAATGCGAGGGCAACTATTTTTGCGGTGCAAAAGTATTTTGATGATCATCCTAATTCTCCCATTTTGCCAGGCAAGTTGATAATTCCCCTTTAAGAGATTGCCCATTATGATTTCAGGTACGATTACTGATGCCTCATGACGTACTTTATCCTGGCAAACAACTGAAGCCTTTTATGATTCGCTACGTCATGCCAAACCACTTTCTATTGGTTTAAATTGCGCCCTGGATGCATTGGTCATTACACCAATATATTGCAGAATTGTCAAGAATTTCTTAGTAGGAGAACGAGATGGGAAGCGGGTCAACCAGGGGATTTAGTTTTTAACGAAAAAGAGCTAGTACAGCAAACACTAAGGATTGAGGATTTAATAACTTCCGAAACTTTTGAGCCAAACCTGACAGGTTTCAAAAACCTGTCAGGTTTAGTTTCGGATTTTATTGAATTCTCATTCCTAAGTTAAGTTCGCATAACATATTTTTACAACCATACGCATAAACGCACGCAAAAGTTATTATGCGAACTTAGCGGTTGGTGTACTAGAATGTTTAAAAGAAGTTGAGAAAGAATACGAAAGTAAAATATCGCAAACTAAAAATCCGTTTGAACTATATCGAATGCATGGGCTTTATTAAGTCAATGCCATTGACTTAAGGGCAGTCGCGGTGGTCTGCCCCTACAAAATCCCGCATATTTAAAGGCTGTAGGGACGAACCACCGCGAACGCCCCGGCTTAAGTCAATGCCATTGCTTTATTAAGCAATGGTACACATAAATATTTTAACATTTTTGTTTTCTTCTAAAGCACTGATTATTAACGGATTTATAAAAATAGAAAATGTTAAAATACTTTTGAGTACCTACTTACTAATACTCGATACCGCAGTTTTTTACCCTGCAAGGGTTTTCAATGCGAAGTGATTTTTTAAATCAGTATAAAAATCAATAGGTTATTAAAATAAGACCTCATCGGAAACCCGCTTGTAATTCATTGATTTACATGTCATTTTAAAAAAACTGCGGTATTGAGTATTACAATGATAAAGAGGATTACAACAATTTAGTACTTTCTTTAAAGGATGGCTCCTCCATAAAGCAGTGGAAGTTCCATTTGAAAAAGCCTTATTAAGGAACAAGTCTATTTTCTAAATCTACTTTTTCAAATTTCATGTAGAGTTTCTTTAGTACTTTATAAAATCTAGTATGTCACTTTACATTAATTTTTACGGGAGTTCAACCCGATGTTCAAAAGAAAAAACAAAGATAATAAAGAAGATTATTTAATCAGAACTTTTGAAGAAGGTTATGTCATTGTATCTGAAGGCGATGAAACTAAGGAAATGTTTATCATTCAAATGGGTCAGGTAGCGATTGAAAAAAATCACCAAGGCAAACCGTTGCGATTAAGAGTTCTTGAAAAAGGTGATTTTTTTGGTGAAATATCATTGATGGAAGGACTTCCAAGAAGTGCGACCGTTCGGGCATTAACCAAAACTAAAGTGCTTGTGCTGCACAGTGGTAGTTTTATGATGAAACTTCGCCGTGACCCTACTTTTGCTTTTGAAATGATTAATCAACTATGCCATAGAATCCGTACTGAAAGTGATCGTATAATACAATTAATGATGGAAGCCGGCATTAGTAATGAGATTGCCCAAAGTATTTTTCATAAAACGATTGACGATTAGATTATCAGTAGTTCGAAAACTTTTTAATGAGCCTTGGTAGGGTGGGTAAGCGGATACTAAAAATCGGTTTTTTTCGTGAATTCTTGTTCGCTTGCCTACCAAACTACGGCAAATATTTAATGGCTTTTCGAGCTGTTGATAATTTTAACAAAGATAATTAATTATGCAAGTCAATATCCACCAAGATAGAATGTTGGTCATTTCTGATCTGCACATGGGTTGCCCCTTATTTAAACAGGTTCACACTTTAGAAAAATTCTTTGAATTCGTCAAACAAAACCAATTTAACCTTTGCATTAATGGGGATGGCATTGATCTCAGCCAAAGTTCATTGATGCAAATGAGTCGGGATGTCCCGATTATTTTTCAGCAAATTGCCCAAGTGCGATCTTTGGGGCTCAAAGTGTATTATGTAGTTGGCAACCATGACATTATCCTTGAGCACTTTCTACAAGATTGGGGATTGTTTGAACTTATGCCTTTTATGAACTTGACTACCAAAGGCAAGCGTATCCGCATTGAACATGGGCATCTTTATGATTCACGCTACGTCGCATCACCGACCGCATTCAAATGGTTGGAAATCATGGGGGGCACATTGTTGAGATTTACGCCCAGTTTTTATCACTTATATAAATGGTTTGAAAAACAGTTCTATGGCACCGATATCGTTGGCACCGGGGGATTGCGTGGCGAAGATCCGGCTTATATGCGTGCAGTTTCCGAATTACTGCAACGCGGTTTTGATGCTGTGATCTTTGGTCACACGCATCGCCCGGGTGTAGTGAAACTGGAGCAGGGTAAAGTTTATATCAATCCCGGTTCATGGATACATAATACCTATTTTGTACAAATACAGAATGGACAGGTTGAATTAAGAGAATTCAAAGTTTCAAAAGTTTCCGGCGTATCTTCTGCTCTTGTTTATAACCTATAAAAACTGCTTCGTCAATGCAGGTTACAAAGGGTGTGATTAAAAGTGCATAGACGGGAATCATCCAAAATTCATTTTGGAAACTAAAAGTTATCATTCCATGCACTTTTAATCACACCCGGTTACAAACCTGCTCCAGCCTATAGATTATCAATTGATTTTCGTTGTTCCATTTCTATCAACAGTGGTGGTAAAAACAGGAAATCCACAGCCAGTGCCAAAACAATGGTGATGGCAACTAACAAACCCAGTGTGGCATTGACCTGAAACGTGGAAAAGCTGAGAAGTAAAAAGCCGGAAAATAATATAATCGATGTGACACTGAGTGCCATGCCAACATTACTGAATGTATAGCGCACCGCTTCTTCAGGAGTTAACTGTTGTTCTTTTCTAGCGCGGAGATACTTGCTGAGAAAATGGATCGTATCATCTACAACGATCCCTAATGTAATAGCCACAATCACAGAGGCTGCCATCCCGATACGTCCAGACACGATTCCCCAAACACCAAACGCCATTGCGGCGGGAAAGATGTTGCAGAACAGACTCAGTATGCCTATTTTCAATGAGCGGAATGCAATAATTATAATCGCTGAAATCAATAATATGGCCAAGAGTGTGCCATTGAGCATACTGATGATATTATTTTTCGCAATATGAGCAAACATAATTGTTCGTCCCACACCGTCAGTTTGCAAAGTAGGTGCATTGGTTTTTAACCATGTTTGTGCACGTTCTTCTAAAGCCTGTTGTTCTTCTGTAGAAATATCACTTAATGTTACACTTAATCGAGTAGCAGATTTATCCACATTGAGACGGTCATTCAAATCTAAACCAAAAGGCAAAGACATTTCGTAAAATAGTAAATATTGTGCTGTTAATTCACGTTCTTCAGGCAAACGATACCATGCTTCATCATCGCCGTGCATATTCCTATTCAATCGCTTGATAGTATCTGTGATGCTAGTCACGTGCAAAACTTCAGGTTGTTGTCTATACCAATTAGCAAAATCCTCTATTTTTTGCAAAAATTTAGGATTATTAATACCATCGCTTTGACCTGCCGAAAATGAATAATCAAAATACTCTACACCCGTTAAGTTTTCTGAAGCGAAATCAGAGGCTTGTCTAAAATCCATGCTTTTATCAAAGTATTGAGTGAATTGCTCATCCAATCGGTTGTTAGGAATAAATGCAATTAAAACAATGATAAGTGCAGACATGCCAAATAAAAATTGTCGTTGATAGCGAATCACGGCTTTTGCCAGGGCAGAAATCCACGCTTGTTTAGAGGATTCTTTCATTTCTGGCGTACAAGCAGGAAATACCATTACCAGTGCAGGCAATAAAACCACAGATAATGTAAATGCTACAGCAACACCCACTGCGGTCATATTGCCTAAATCACGGAAGGGAGGTGAATCACTGAAATTCATACTTAAAAAACCGATAGCAGTCGTAAAACTGGTTAAAAAGATAGGTTGGAAGTTAATACGAATGGCTTCAGAAATCGCTTCTTTGCGTTCAAGATTTTTGTGCGATAAAAAGTAGTGATAACTGATTAAAATATGTACACTATCTGCCACTGCTAATGTCAAGATAATTAATGGAGCAGAGGCAACGGCAGGCGACAATTTAATGCCCAACCATCCCGCTAAACCCATAGTGGCTATAATACTGAAAGCGAATACTAGGACTGTTGTCACCACTGCTTGCCATTTTTTCAATAGCACGACTAACAAAATAATAATCAGCACAAACATTGCAGGAATCAGCGTTTCCATGTCTTTCTTTGACGCTTCAGGAAAAGCATGATTCATAAAAACAGAACCCGTTAGATAAATTTTGATACTGGGATGTTCTGCCCTCGTTTTTTCAGCAAGTGCACGGACATACGCAACAATCTCCAGCATTTCTTGTTCTTGGTTATCAGAGTATTGTACGGTCACTTGGATACCTGTCACATGGGCTTGCAGTGAAATCAGTTTTTTCACCAGCAAGGGTTCATTCAGCGCAGTTTCACGCAAAGCCTGTAATTCTGATTCCGATAATGATTCAGGATTCTCTACTAAATCTTCTATGATAATATCATCCTCTTCAGCGTAACTGTGTTGAAAATTTGTAATAGAATCAACACGTATAGAATAGGGTATTTTCCAAGCGATTTCAGTCAATTCCTTAGCCATTGTCAACATTTCCTTTGTGAACACCTTACCATTGTCAGGCGCAAGAACTATCAATACTTTATCATCTTTAATATAAGTATCTTCTAATGCTTTATTTGCTAATAGCAGTGGATCATTGTCATCAAAATAAATACGATAATTACTACTTTTTTCAATATGCAGTGCGCCTGCTCCTGCTAAACATACAAATAGTAAGGAAAGAAATATCACGACTGAACGTTGTTTAAGAATCCACTTGATATTATTCATAAAAAGACCTTGTTGAGTTAGTTAAAAGATGAAATTCTATAGAAAATTGAAAAAGATAGCTTTAAAGTGAGATGACTTGTGATAACACGATTGCCATCACACCTCAGCATATTAGTCTGCTTTCATTCTTTTACGAATTACTTTAGCAAAGAGAGCCGGCGACAGCCTTTTAATATAAACCCCAAGTATCTCAGTAAAACCACCTATATATGCTTCAGCTTTATTTTTTTGTAATGCTTTTATTATTTTACGGCTTAGCAATTGAGGGTCAATTCCGCTGTCAATTTCTTTGTCAGATTTCTTATTTGCCTCGCCTTCTCCGGTAAGCGCATTGTGAGCGAGGGCGGTGCGTACAAATCCAGGACATATCAATGTAACATTAATATTATGCGGCCAAAGCTCGGCACGTAATGTATCGAAAAAACCAAACAAAGCATGTTTTGAAGCTGAATACGCCGTCCGAAATGGGACACCTATTTTTCCAGCTACGCTACTTATCACACAAAGGTGTCCGCTCCCCTGCTTGATCATAACTGGCAACACTGCTTTTGTTAAAGCCACCGCCCCAAAGTAATTTACATCCATAATTTGTTTATCAACTTCTAACAATGTATTAATTGCAGTTGAACGTTGACTGATACCGCCATTATTTATAAGCACATCAATGCGCCCAAATTTTTCTTCTACAGCTTTAACTTTGGATAGCAAACTATTATGTTGAGATAAATCTAAGGGTAAGATCATAATATCAGCACTATTTTTACATCGCTTTTTTACAGCTTCTAGCTTTTCGGCATTTCGAGCAGAAAGAACCAGTTTAGCACTATGCTTACTAAATTCATAAGACAATGCTTCGCCAATACCTGACGAAGCACCTGTTATCCAAACTACTTTATTCTCATACATATTAAATGGCTCTCTGCAATTGTAGTGCAATTCTCATACATTATCTCTGCATGATCAATATTTTGCTTGTTGTTTATTATAAATTTGATAGACCCAGCGTATATTATTTGTTGCAGTTGCCCAAGTCAATTTCAAATTATGAAAAGAAGGCAAAATTTCTAGATTCCACTTTGACAAATCAATTTTATCAACCGCTTCATCTTCACTCAAACCTTTTTTATAAGCGTTCTCTACTGATTCATAAAGAAATTCCAGATAATCTGCATACACAAGCAAATCACTGGCTTTTGCCATAGGCCCATGCCCCGGCAAAAAACGGGCGGTTGGATATTCATTCGCAATATGACGAATAATTTGAATCATCTCAGGAATCGATACGCCGCCTTCACTTAAATCAAAAAAAGGATAATACGTATGAAAGAGGAGATCGCCCGTGAAAACGAGATTTTGTTTTGGCAAATAACCCCATAAATCCCCATGTGTATGACCTATGCCAGAATGAACCAATGCAATTTCGTGTTTTCCCTGTTTTAAAGTTTCAGTTTGGTGAACTAAACGATCTGGCACACTATCTGGATATTGATTCCACCATAAATTATCAACAAGCGTCATTAATTCTGGTACTTTAGTATGTGCAAAAATGTCCGCCTTTGGATAAAGAATATTGCCAAATGTATGATCATAGTGGTAGTGCGTATTGATAATTGTGCTGACTGAATTATCCCTATTTTGTGCAATCCAATCATGTAAACCTTCCGCGCCAGGTGAAAATTTTGTATCGACCAGTACAATTCCATTGTCACCTTGCACAACCAAAGAATTGCTACCTCCACCAAATACAGCGTGAATATCGGGTGCTAATTCTATACTGCTGATGAGACCATAAGAATAATAAAACCAAGTGGCAAATGTGCCACCAGCTAGAAGTAGAATTAATAATAATACTGTTATCCAAAATGGCACATAACTTTTAGGTTTCAGCGTTGTTTCGTCAATTTTACCCTTTTGACGGTAAGTTTCTTCCATAGAACGCACGCCTTCTAAAGAACAATCTTTGACAAAAGTGAAATGCGCTATCCAAAACTTTTTCATTAACCGGAAGTTCCAGCCCGTTGCTTTCTCCCAAGAACCAAAACGGCTGCGACCATTACCCAAATCTTCAATATGGTAAGTATGCCTCGCATAAAATCCAGGCAGGGCTGTCACTTCCCAAGTCACTTTCTTTTCTTTTTCAAGCTCTACAATTTTAGCAATGGCTGGCATCTTATAGAGATACCATTTACGAATGGGATCAAAGCACCAAATCAGCCTTTTTCCCAAAACCAGAGAGCGATTTAAGGCCCAGAACATACACTTATTCCATCGAGACCACCTGTTAGCTTGAGTAAAACACGCCCACAGTACATTGGCTGGAATGTCAACATCCACAGTTCCGGCGACCGGAACCATATCGTTTGAGTCAGCAAGCATTTCTGCTTTTGATTTTTTATTGGCCATTTTCATCCTAAAAAATTTTTGTTAAGTACTGAACCATAAATTTTCAGGTATTATGATTTGTAGGGTGGGTAACGTTTTTTTGGTTGCCCACCATTTTTTTTGCTCAAGGTGGGCAAAAAAAAGACTTTGCCCACCTACAAAATACCTGAAAATTTGTGCTTCGGACTTATTATACATCAAATTGGCAACAGTATTGAATCGAAAATTGGTATTATGAACTCGTCTCTTCTAGGTGATTCAAGATATAAGGGTAAACATCCTTCACCGCATTTTTACCAAAGATGCAGTCAATGTGCCCGTAATTTGGAATCACAACACGCTTGTACAAGTCTTTACCGTTCTTTTCACACAAATTGTTATAGGTAATTTCAGTACTTTCCGGCAAAAAACACCTATTTTCTTCACCGGAGATGAA
>Ga0233403_10000407_pt1 | contig 20226 bp, 16 predicted proteins | sample Na_oxic_1_MG_FD_179866 | JGI IMG/M metagenome (GOLD analysis project Ga0233403, IMG submission 179866) | Seawater microbial communities from Saanich Inlet, British Columbia, Canada - Na_oxic_1_MG | ecosystem: Environmental > Aquatic > Marine > Inlet | place: Canada: British Columbia | collected...
TGGGTTGTTTTATACGAGTGTTATACTAATCTATTATTTTAGCATATATTGATGGTTGTTTTATACTGATTGGTGTTGTGCATAACTCAATTCAAAAAACTACTTTTTAAATGACCGAACCATAAGTGCAGGAGCAAACATAATAGCAAATATTAATCTGAGGTAATAAGATAATTGAGGGTAAGTTTCAAAGAGAAGAAATCCTACCACACAAACAATAAGCGTAATGACTGCAAAAACTCTAGCCAAAAAATACTTTGTTATATGAAATCTGCCCATTTTGGGTAGTCCTGAAATGTGGGTGATAAATTTTCAGCCTTGAAATTTATCGAACGGCACGATTAAAAAATGATTTATTGAGCTATGCCCAATTGTATGAAGGCTTTGTGTGTTTATTTAGCACCGTGCAAAAGTGAGCAGTCAGTTATGGATTTGACAAAAACCTTATATTTTTAACCGTACAGTGCGAAAGGTTGCCCATCTACTTGGCTACCCTTTTCAGTTTGGTTTTGAAAATATTATTTTTGGGGTAATGTGCTTACAGCCACTACTATGAACGATTGAGCAGTCATAAAGAGTGACATACCAAACTTTCTTAACTCGTTTGAATCGAAAAACATTAGCAGTAATAACCCACTTAATGCAAAAATAACACTTAATAATTTAATCAGGGTAATAAGCATTTTAACCCCGATAACCACTTTTTTTTCCCTCAAGACAGAGAACAAAGTAATTATAACTAATCCAAAAAGCAAAGGACTCGAGATCAAAATGGAAATCATTTCACACTGGGACACAAACAACCCCCTTTTCTTGAACAGATGTGGATTTTTGATTACTTTCAAAACTGAGTAGTCGATTTTTCCAAAGTCGTGTTGCCCTTGGTGGGGTACATGGAGTATAACCAAGAAAATTAGTATATGTGTAAGCAAACAAAACAATTGCTAGAACATAAAAAAGAAAAGGTGCGGCGGCTAAAAAACCATGAAACATCATTACGATACCTATTATTTCAAATAAAGCAAGTGCTATATAGGCTCCACACAATGCCTGGAAAAATAAGACATCATATTCATCATCAATATACGCCCATGTATTTCCTAGTGCAGCAAAGCAAAGTGCTATCCACAAAAAAAACATTCCCCAAAAAGCTCCTCCTGCTACTATGAACGCTACAATTGTGAGGACTGCAAAATATCCGGCAAAAAACCCAAGATAGCCAGCATTAAGATATCCACCATTGCTCCCCCCACTAATCCGATAAGCCCCAGCCCCAGTATCGGGATCAGCAATAATGTAACCAACTCCTGTCCAACTACCAACCGTGATGTTATTCTGAGAAACGGTTGCTTCCTTTCCAACAGCTACCGAAGCTCTTATTTCGTTTTTGACTTCGAGACTAACATTTAACTGTGGCAGCACCGCATTCACATTTTCTTGAGTCACTTGATAAATTCGTTGTCCTTCAGCAGAGGCGATTGCCAGTGCTTTGACTGCTGAAACCGCTTCACCGGGGTGTTCCTCGTTGGTAAACAGCATTTCAGGTATCCGATGTTCCCAAGCTGATGTCATCATGCCGACTTGCTGTCCTATAGCATTGGCGATTTGAACATCATTGTTTTTGGACCATAATGATTGAGCAACGGCATCCATATCGACTCTAATCCCACTCATTTTAACTTGGCGGGGTACACCAAAACTGTAAATGGGATCAAGACTGGTAGAGAAAGTACCGGCTGAGGGTTGACGATAAGCGAGTGCTTGATCTCCTTTGTTGAGCATTTTGAGGTTGACATCATTGGCGGCAAAATAACTCAATGCTCCAGCATAGAGCATATCGCCAATAATATCATCTTTCGTTAAGCCTTCAAATTGCTGAGTTTCTAGTTTGGTTTTGACGGTTTCCATCCGCGTTTTGACGGTTTCCAATTGCTTGGCACTGATGCCTTGCAAGTCAATCCCAAAGGCATAAAATTCTCCTACAATGGGTTTGTTATGGGCATTGTGCCAACCACCTGTCATCCGTGTAATGCCAGTCGTGCTACTCAATTCTTGGCCCATTGTGAAGCTGCCGCTTTCAGCTACGATTTCGCCGTCGAGTTTTAATTGGGCTTTCAAGTTAATTAAATAGCCGGGTAAGGAGGTGGGCAAGTCATTTGGATCAAGTTCTTGGCCTTCGAGGATTTCGGGCAAATAACTTTCTATGACTTGGCGATCACTTTCTGAGGCAGGTTCAAAGGAGAATGTGAGGCGTTTACCGGCTATAGCAGGCAGACTTTGGCTCAAATTGAGGGCTGGTTCATCCAAGATTCTATCCATCTCGCTTGCGTAGAGACTGAATTTGAAGTGGTGGCGCAAACTTGACGGTAAATCTTTGAATGTATTGCCTTTTGCGATTAAAGAATAGGGCAACCCGGCAGCTAAGGTGGGCCTATTAGAGGGTATGATGGTTTGAGTGCCTAGCACTTCGCCAACTGTGGCATCTGGGTTGGTTTGGGTGATGTAGGCTTCTATTTGGGTTTGGTAGTTTTGCAAGCTGCTTTCCATGAAGCTTTGGTCAATGCCTGATACCCAACCTTCCTCTTCATTGATTTGGGCGGTATTGGTAATCTGCTCTGCAAAACCTTCAGCATCAAAGGGCACATTGTCTTGGATATCCATGCCTTCGGTGAATTGGTATTGCTTAAAGCTGGCATCCATTGGAATCCAGCTATCCCCTTTTCTGTGTCTGGCACCCCGACTGGGCCGATAATCTACCCACGCTTCAACCCAAACGTGTTCCATTTTGACAAAGGCTATTTGGCCGCCTTGTGCTAAACCGGCTGTTGGAATACCGCCTTGACTGAGCAATTGTATGGCGGCTGCTGGGGCCGTAACGCCACCTACCCAATTCATGACTTTGTCAATCGGTATCTGCACTGTGCCATAAGCATATCGGCTGTGAATGCCGGAGGCACGCAGTAAGGCAATCAGCAAACTGGCGGTATCTGTCGCGTTGCCGCTTTTGGTTTCTAAGGTGAGTTGGCTGCCTTGGAACGAGTCACGTCAGGTCGGGTATAAAAACATAACAAATTTATTTTTAAGTATTTATAATCCTTTAGTCACCCTATTTTGCTCTATCAAAATACAATGAATGGTGGACAAACACTCATAAATCTTATGAAATTAATTCGTTTATTTTTGCCTACCCGAGCTAACTCTACTAGGCTATGTTTTTGGTTTTGTTTTCTCAAGCATGATAATTGCAGGAAAAATTAGAATACCAGATGTTATTCTGATATAAAAAGATAATTGAGGATAAGTTTCAAAGAGAATACCTCCTACCATGCCTATAATAGCTGTAATAACTAAAAAAACTCTTGCTAAAAAATACTAAGTTACATCAATTTTATCATTTTAGATACTAAATGATATAACAATTAATACTGTACGGTTTAAAAAATGAAATGTAAAATCAATTGCTTACATGCAGAAAGCATACTTTTGCACGGTGCTAAATAAACGCACAAAGCCATCAGACAATCGAGCGTACCTCAATAAACCATTTTTTGATCGTACAGTTCTAAAAAATTGGGTAGTCCCTACCAACCAATAGAGATATTTAAAATAAATCAGTGAGTTATAATCTTCATCGTGAATGGCGTATACGGTGCGGCATTCGCTGGAGAGGATGCTGTGCAGGTTAAATAATTTTTTTCAACACAGAGTACACTTCGTTTTCAGAGTGGCACAGAGTATAAATGATATGATTTATTAAACTAAAGGCTATAAATGAAATTGATAAACTTATGAACATAGGATAGAACGCTGATTGTCATGATTGTCATGATTAACGCTGATCTTTAATTTAGGCTGATTAAACTTATAGATAGAGTAGTTATCCCAAAATTCACCTATTTCAAGATAGGAGTTTGCTTGTGAAATAGTACTTTTATTTTCGTTCATATTGTCGCATTGAAGTATTCGTCATATCTCGTACTGAAAGAATCAAAGCACGTTTGTCTTTTTTATAGATAAAGAAAATAATAAGATGGCATCCAGCCAGTGTTTGTCCAAGTGCAAAGTAAACATTTTCACCTAACTGATGTCCTTTTTCAACAAAGCGAAATTTAGGTTTATTAGTCAATACCTCTTGAACTTCATTTACAATAACGTGATAGAACGCTGATTGAACTGATTGTTATGATCTGCGCTGATTTTTTTTTAATCTATTTTGATCAGCGTTAATCATGACAATCATGATAATCTGCGTTCTATCATTTACTTCGTACTGTTTAACTGATTAACACTGATCAAGCTATCAGTGTTAATCAGTTAAACAGTGTCATCAGCGTTCTATCCCATCAAATTTTAGTCGTTAGAAAAAGTCACCTTTGCCACCACAATATTCGACTGTGGCTCCAAAGTGCCCTTTTTTATTTTTGCTATAATATCAGAAAACTCTTCACCTTCAGGAACAAAAAAGGCATAAAAATAGTATGTGCCTCCTATACCTAGTGCAGTAAAGCGGAAATGATCAGACCACCCAGCCAACAGCTAAAGCAGTTGTCTGAAAGCTTAAGTCACCTAAAGGTGACTACATCCACACAATACTATTTTTAATTTTATTTTCGTATAAAAAATGTTTATATACTGTTCACTGTTATAATTTGCGTTTTTTTGGAAGTAAAAATCCATTTAAAGCGTGCAGTTTTAGTAAAAATTGGCAGCATGTTAGTCACCTTTAGGTGACTTGAGCTTTTAGACAACTGCTTTAGTTGGCTGAGGTGGGTGGTCTTTCTATTGGAGCGATCCTGCACTAGCCAACCTCCGTTGGGTTTTGTTTTTCTAATAGAAGTGCTGGCACACGGTAAAAGCCCAAAATTTCAGAGGTTGGCAAATCAATGCCTAATACGTTGCTCCCGTGGCTAGGCAATTGGGGAGACGGTGAAGTACTATAAACCAAAAACACAATGCGATCTTCATCTGTAGCCGTCATTTCGGAGATTGTAAAGGACATTCTGATTTGTCCACTCGTAAAAGGATCAACGGCTATTGATAATTCATCGGGCGTAAATCTTCTCTCGTCTGGTATACACACTGTCACATTTTGGGCGGGGACTTCCTCTAATGTGAGATAATCAATACCGAGCTTGTTTCCAAATATTGGAGATTGAGCCCATACAAGCTGACTAACTAATATGAGAAAACTAAACAAAGTGGTTTTTTGCATTTTTGCATAAGTCATTGATATTGTCTCCTGAGTTCTACTTTATCATGTTTAGGCTATTTTCAGCGAATAGTCAAAATGCGCCATAATAATTCAGTCGGCCGAGCAGTTCGGTGGTGAGCGCATCGACGGGTTGACTGGCTTTGGCCCCAATGATGATGATTTTGGCCAGCGTTTCTGTGGACAGTTCCCCTATTGGTAGTTGGGTTACCGCATTGAGGGCTTGAAGCGCGGCCGTCATACTTGGATCGGTTTCTCCAAGTTCATAGAGTGTGTGCAGGGGATCGCTAGAGATGCAAATGGGTGAACTGATGAACTTATGATAGAACGCTGATTGTCATGATTGTCATGATTGACGCTGATCTTTAATTAGGCTGGATAGAACGCTGATTGTCATGATTTGACTGATTAACGCTGATCTAATTAAATGGGTATGCAGGGGCAATCCCTTGTGGTTGCCCCATTGCTTGGTTAAAATATCTCAAGATGTGTCATTTGATGTCATCTTATGGGCAACCTTACAAATTGCCCCTACAACACACCCCCTATTTTTAGGAGAATTGTCATGAATCCAAGAAAACTGTTTTTAACACTGACTGTGGGTTGCTTAGTAGCTACCCCATTTTTGCCACAAGCCATCGCAGCAACTGACGATTGTTATTACCGCGTTGTCAACGTATCGGCCAATGATGTGCTTTGGATGCGTTTTGGGCCCCATAAGCAATATCAAATCGTGGGGGTGATTCCATATGAGGGCACCGAGATTCAAAAAACGGGGGGTGAATTTAACAGGCGGAACTCACAATGGATGCCAGTCAAGTACAAAAGCAGGAATGGCTGGGTAAATCGTCGTTATATTGAAGAAGACTGTCAATTAAACAATGCGATTGAAGAATCGCGTTATTACACCCTCAAGCGTGGCGATACTTTGTATGGCGTTTCTAAACGCTACGGCAAAACCGTCAAGGAGATCGCCAAATGGAACGATTTAGAAGCCCCTTACAATTTGTCAGTAGGGCAACGTTTACAGGTTGTTCCACCGATTTGTGGTTATCGCGTTGTCAAGGTGGCAGCAGATGATCAGCTTTCGATACGTGCAGAACCACGGGTTAGATCGGAGAAAGTGGGGAGTATTCCATTTGATGGTACTGGTATCCAAATCACAGGGCAGGAACTGACAATTGGAAAATCGCGCTGGGTACCTATTCGATATCAGTCGTTAGAAGGGTGGGTTAATCGAGGTTATCTTGAAAAAGAATGCTAAAGGGGTAAGCATAACGGGGCAACCACAAGCATAAGGGATAAGGGGGCAACCATAAGGGTTGCCCCTATTTTTTTGAGGGATAAATCAGTTTCGCAAATTTTTCAAATTCTTTTGCCGCTTTGCTAGAAGGTTCTAATTCAAATACGGCCAAGCCTTCGCTGAATGAACGTCGGTAAGTAATACGTTGATATAGGCGATTCTCTAATAGCTTGATACCCGGTAAGGTTTTCAAAGCGTCATAAGTTTCATCTGATTCACGAATAGATGAATGCGTATCGGCCCGATTAATAAACATAACAATTTCGGGCGGTTTTCCTCTCACTTCGCTGGCAATGAAATATAAAAACCGTTGAGTCGACCAAAGATCCGCTTGACTCGGCACAACTGGAACAATAATCCGATCAGCCAACGATAAGGCACGTTTCATTTGCGCCATATTGCCAGTACCGATATCTATCACAGCTTCATATTTGAAATGTTGCGGCAAATTTAAATCAGTAGAGACTGTCAACTGCGGTTCATAGCCTTCTTCTTGACGCACTTGTACCACATCGCTTAGGGTACGTTGTAAATCCAAATCATAAGCCAATACCGTTTTACCAGCTTGTATCAACCATAATGCCAGATTAAACGTGACTGTGCTTTTACCTGAGCCACCTTTGAGGTTACCAATGACTGTGATCATCGTTATATCAATAGACTGTTGATGCGATGGGATTGTAATTAAATTTTTTGCGTGCAAAAGCCTGGAACCCCAGGTTCCACCTGGGGCTATTCACTGGAACCCCAGGTTCCACCTGGGGCTATTCACATTCAACCCCTTCGGGGTTGTGCTTTTTAAGTTTTTATTTTTTAAGACTGCATGGCTGGAACCCCAGGTTCCACCTGGGGCTATTCACATTCAACCCCTTCGGGATTGTGCTTTTTAAGTTTTTATTTTTTAAGAATAAAAAAACCATGTACTTTTAATCGCCCCCTTTGCGTTATTTTTTGTTGTTTTTTTTTGAGGGCACAAAGGCAATTTAAACTGTATTTTTTGCCCCAGTTTTTGCGCGCAAAAACTTTTGTACGCAAAAACTTTTGCAGCGAAATTAAGTTTATTATTTAATTACCAATTAATAATCGCCAATTGACACAAAAAAAATCATGCTAAACTATTGTACTCTATTTGACAAGTAAAAATAAAAGTAAATTTGCTTATACTAACGATAATTTTTATTTGAATTAAATCAACTTATAAAACAAGGAGTTATAAAACAATCCTTATTGAGCCTCAATCAAAACTCATTTTCACGATTTTGCGCGCAAAAACTGTATTTCACGCAAAAGTTTCGCGAAGCGAAACTTTTGCGTGAAATGTGAAACTCAAAATCTTATGGGATTGTTCATTAAGGAATGAGAAAGAGTAACGAATAAATGATTAACTTATTGTTTTTGTTTATAATATTTTAAATCATCCCAATTGACAATGTTCAATTTTCAATAAACAAAGCTTTGCTTCGTTACTTCGTTTTCCAATTTCCAAGGCTCGTCTTTAGCGTATTACAAGTTCCTCAATTCGCTAAAAGACGACAATTCGTTTATCGGCCCCTCATTCGTTGTACTAATCAATATGCACATGACTTTACGCCAATTAACGCTATTCAAAGCGGTGGCACAACATTTAAGTTTTACCCGCGCCGCGGCCGAATTATGTCTAACACAACCGGCCGTTTCTATACAAATCAAACAGTTAGAAGGGCATATTGGCATGCCCTTGTTTGAGCAAATAGGCAAACGCATTTTTCTCACAGAGGCAGGCCAAGAATTATCTGCCGCTTGTGGGGATATTTTTGCCCGTATTGATGGGCTAGAAACCGCGCTGAATGAATTACAGGGCAGTATTAAAGGCCAATTAAAAATATCGGTTGTGACGACGGCCACATATTTTATGCCGCATTTATTCAAAGCCTTTTCACAGCGTTATCCTCAAGTCTATTTTCGTCTGAATGTGACAAACCGCACTAATGTTTTAGAACGGCTGATCAACAACAAAGATGATTTAGTGATTATGGGACTAGTTCCTGAACATTTGCACGTCACCGCTCATCAATTTTTGGAAAATTCTTTAATCGTCGTCGCATCACCGCAACATCCGCTCGCTAATGAGTCTCACATTCCCTTAGCGCGATTAGCACAAGAGACTATTTTAATCCGAGAAGTCGGTTCAGGCACCCGTTTAGCGATGAATCGTGCTTTTGCCGCTCAGAATTTGGAATTACCAACAAAGATGGAGTTGGGTAGCAGTGAATCAATCAAACAAGGCGTGATAGCCGAATTAGGGGTTTCTGTGTTATCTGAACATACCGTTAATTCAGAAGTCAACACAGGTACGCTTAAAATATTGGATGTCGAAGATTTTCCGCTCAAACGCTATTGGTATGTTGTCCATTTTAGCGAGAAAAAATTATCTTTGGTGGCGCGCACCTTTTTGGAATTTCTGTTGAATCATGCATCCGAGGTGATACAACAGGTTTATCAGCCCATCATTCAACCAAAAGCGACTACCCAATCAGTGTTATGATAATCAGAAGCATTGTGGAAAAACTGATGATGAATACTGCGATCAAATCCAATTATCTGCTCATAAATCAAAAAACCATTCATTATCTGGAAATGGGGCAATCCAATCCCATTGCGATACTTTTTTTACATGGCGCGAGTTTTAACGCCAAAACATGGGAAGATTTAGGCACCTTAGCTTTAATGGCAGAAAAGGGCTATCGTGCCGTAGCAATTGATTTGCCTGGATTTGGAGAATCAGCAGCCATTGTCGGAGACAGAGCCGTTTTTTTAATCGACTTGATGGCAAAGTTAAAGCTCGTCAAACCGATTATTGTTTCGCCCTCAATGAGTGGCCGATTTAGTCTACCTTTACTCATCAAACATCCTGATAAATTAAGTGGTTTTATTCCCATCGCGCCCGTTGGCATACCCGATTTTGAAACGCAGCTACAGGGTATCACCGTACCAACACTCGCATTTTGGGGGGACAATGATAAATTGGTACCAGTAGTTTGGGCAGAACGTTTATGCGCCGCGATGCCTAACGCTGAAAAAAAGCTCTTAAAACAGGCAGGACATGCTTGTTATATGCGAGAAACTGCTACATTTCATGAACACCTGCTTAAATTTGTAGCGCGTTGTCATAACGGGTTAAGCGGTTGAACGTTTTTACGGCTAACTCAATACGAAACGCATCCCTTGAACCTGATTTTTTTGTGATATATAGATGTTCAGAAAAATAACTTGTAAAAACCTGACAGGTTTGGAAAACCTGTCAGGTTTGGCCCGTGAAATTATTTTTCTGACAAACTATAGTTGCCCAGAAAAGTTTCGTGCCAAACCTGGCAGGTTTTTTACCTCTGACAAAACTTTTCTGGATGAGTGAAACTGGTAACTGATAACTGGTAACTGAAAACAACATGAACAAAACACAACTTAAATCACTGTTATCACTGAGCAATCGTCTGCACAAACAAAAATACCCCATGTTAGCCATCGTTACCATTATAGTATTGTCATTATTGCTAAATCATGGTGGCTGTGTTCAAAATATGCTGTTTCCAACGGGCCCATCAAGCTGTGAAGTATTAAAGATTTACGATGGCGACACCATGACATTGCAATGTGGAAGCCAGAAAACCAAAGTACGCCTGTACTGTATCGACACACCAGAAATGAAGCAAAAACCTTGGGGCATTCAAGCCCGCGATCATTTGCGCGCAATTACGAGTCAAACAGTCAACTTAGTTAAGATTGACAAAGATCGTTATGGGCGAACTGTCGGAGAAGTTTACAGCGGCGAAATCAATCTAAACCTAGCCCAAGTTCAAGCAGGAAAAGCGGCCGTTTACGAAACGTATTGCAAAAAACCAGAATATAAAGCAGCCGAAAAGCCGGCCCAAGAGGCCCAATTAGGGATTTGGTCAGAACCCGGCCTCCATCAAAGCCCTTGGGAATGGCGCAAACAGCAAAGGAAATAATGTAGAGACGCGATGCTCGCGTCTCTGTCAAAATTTATTTTGCTTCGGCCTATCTTCGTTCCAAATCTATTTTGATTTGCGACGGCCTTTTTCGTTCCAAATTTATTTTGCTGGAGTGCAAAATTTATTTTGCGAAGGTTTGGAGTGCAAAATTTATTTTGCGAAGGTTTGGAGTGCAAAATTTATTTTGCGAAGGTTTGGAGTGCAAAATTTATTTTGCGTCGAGATGGAGTGCAAAATTTATTTTGCGTCGAGATGGAGTGCAAAATTTATTTTGCGTCTGCTTTGGAGTGCAAAATTTATTTTGCATCTGCTTTGGAGTGCAAAATTTATTTTGCGTCTGCTTTGGAGTGCAAAATTTATTTTGCGAAGGCCAAGATTGATAATGACCTTTTTTTAAAAATGCCCAGTACCAGACACGCGCCAACAGTGGCGGGGTTGAATGTGAATGGTAATGATATAGCGTTTCCCGATTGAATGAAGTACAAAGGCAAAATCAATTAGTACAACGGATCAGGGGATTGATCGGATTGGTGCGTGGGTGGGCTGTTAAATTTCATGTATTTTGGCTCTTTTTTTCACCCAAGATTTGTAGGGTGGGTAAACGGGCGGCAATGAACTCAATAATAAACCCAGATTTCACCGCCCGTTTGCCCACCATCTCTCCTTCAGGAAGTTCATTGGTATATTAATTTTTTGGAGTTACCCCCAAAAAATAAAATACCCTAAATATAGGTTGGAGTGAGCTTGCGAACTCCAACACCATAAAGTTCATTGGTATATTAATATTTTTGGAGTTACCCTATTTTTTGCTCCTGTTTTTGCGCGCAAAAACAGAAGCGTGAAATGTATTTATAGCGTTTCCCGATTTTCTTTCAGCTACACCCACCAGCGGGTGCGACCCACAAAACGAAATACTTATTGATTTCAATTACTTAAATATTGATATCTAACGATGAGGGTGCTTGTCGAAGGGTTGCATAAAAATGTATTTAACCCAATCGAAAAATGCTATATTCTGAAAATTCATACCGTTAGAATTTTCAATAAACAATTATAATCAACGCGATTTGACTTCAAAACTTTGGCAATGTCATTTCGTCTCATCCCTAAATAACCCCACGCTGTATTCATCCAAACCTTCTTCAGGCAATTTCCGAAGTGCCTCTGCAAATTCAGCATAGAGTGCATTTTCGTCCAAAGCTTCAGCCTTGGCTCGCTCGTCCCCCCTTTTCAGAAGCCTGTGGCACTTTTATCGCCGTTAAGTCTGCCACTCGCCGCTCATTTTGTTCAATCACGCCCGGTAATTGATTGGTTAAACGTTCATGAATTTGCTGGCTTAGTGACTCTTCTATTTTCATTGCCAATTTTTCTCTTGCCAACTGTGCCGAGTCTTGTTGTCGCGATAATGATATTGCCAGATTACGATAATCGGATGTTAGTTGATTAACATATACTGCTAACAGGGGAAGCAAAAAATTTACCCAGACATTGTCTTCAAACAAAATCGATGGTAAAAAGAAAACAGTAACAGTTATCATAAAAATGATCCACCAAAACGAGTTACCAAGCAATAAAAGTATCACATTGACCACACAAAGGAGAAAGAGTATCCACTTGAAACTTTCCCAAAGCGATAGCGATTTAATTTCACCATGTTGTAAAAGGGAGTGAATAGCATTAATAATAATTAACCCGCCTGGCATATCATCTAACGGTGTGTGATGCAAATCCCCTCCATCAGTATAACTACCCCCAATGAGAACAATCTTATCCGTTAAAGCGCCAGCAGCATTAGCATCAAGGGCTGAATCCAAATAAGATTGTGCCGAAAAAACGGTTAAAATCACTTCACGTTCTTGTGTCTCTTGATCATAATCTAGCAAAAAATAGCGTACTGTCCATTTGTCATCAACTCGGTTTGTCGGGGGAAGCCAAGGCATTTTATATATGATCCTTTGTCGAATACCAAACAAACCTTCCTTTATTTCCAAGCCTTCCGCAATTTTGAGGGGCTCAGATGATACTATCTTGGGTACATAATAGTTATTACAGAATGCTGGTTTGAATTGACTTAGCGCGTTATTGAGACTCTCCTGTGCCTGTTGCGGTGTTTTATGACGAACTAGGGCTGCCGCTAACAATTGAATAGAGGGGAGTACTTGGGGCTGTTTGTTTGTACAAATCGCTTGCCATAACGACCAGCGTCTGATAGCACTATCGTAAGAAGATGCCTGAAATAAAGGCGACGCCCATTGCACATAAGGTGCTGATTTGGCGACAGCTTCTTCCAAAAAACTGATGCGCGATTCATAAATAGGCTCCTTGTAAGGACGAAACAAATTCGCAATATTTTTTTGCTTTTCATCAAAGCCTGGCAAGGGATGAAAGACACGCGCTAAAATAATAGGTGGACAATTTGTTCTTTCACAATGTTTTTTGTAGTTTGCTATATAGTCATACAAGGCCTGATCATAAGGATGTTGTTGTAAAGCACCAACTGGTACGCCTTCAATAGGCAGGTTTCGACTGACATCAATATCCACAATCACTAAACGTGCTTCACCTTTGACGGCAACATCAATCAGTTCTTTGAGCTTATTTCGCGGTGTAACCAACGGTTCATTCCACCGTTGATGCGTCTGATTATCAATGTCCAAAAATACAAAAGGCGGAATTTGTTTAGCCTTGGCTGGGGGAATTTGATCTTGATGAACTTGCATAGCAAAATCTAAATTAGCATCTTCCAGATTCATGATGAAAGGTGAATATATTGTACCCAAGAAAAAAATGCTGAAACCGATGACGAAATTAGAAGTAAAAAGCCAAGTACGCGGGTAGTATCCACAAAAAATCTTAGTCTGTATCATACTTGATATGAGCCACCCAAATAACTTTTGAAAAAGCCATACCAATATAAATAACATTATAATAGCAACCAATAAAGATTTGATTGGTGATATTGTTGATATAAAAAGATTTTGTGCTTGGACAAACTGATATAACCCCAAAAATCCCAAAATGACTAAACTTAAAAACAAAAAGGGTAAAATTGGCAATTTTGGTAACTTGGGTAAAGGAATATTTTTATGGAACAAAGATGACAGCTTAGCTGAAATAGAGGAAATTTTTGATTGGAATAACTCAGATAGCATGTGTGGCAGTTTAAAAGTCGATTCTTTCGATTTTGCCATAAACTTCACAAACACATATTCACGAAGAGATTCACCCTCATCAATAGAAGGCTGTCCAACGGCAACCTCTATATGAGCCGTCTGAGACGCTTCTTCTGGCTTAGGTTGCAAAAACTCGTTTATAGCATCGCGTATCGCCCTATCCTTTTTCGCCGCCAATAAATCCTCTACCAACCGTTCACGCAACCATTCTGGCATATAGCCAGAGCGAAACCAAGGTAAACGAGCCAGTTTTGCGAGATGCTCTTCTGTCAACAGTTTTTTGCCATCTGAAGTCAGTTTATCGCCTAAATAGAGTGTCAGTTCCCAATGTAATTCGGGATAAACAGCACAGGCGCTGAACCAATAATAACCCGCTTTGCCCAAAAAGAACCGAACTTGTTTAAGCAATTCTAACAATTCAATCGGTTCAGGCGCGTGGCGTTCTAGCCAACGACGCGGATAGTCACGCAAAAATGGTGGAAATTCAGAATATTCTGCCTCACTGCTGGTTCTATAAGATTCAGGTGTGCCAGCATTAAGTTGTTCAACTAACCACTGTAAACCCGTTTCATTCGCGGGCAAAACCAGAAAATCTGCCTGTTCTAATAATGTTTTTCGATATCCCCATTGCTCTGGCGCTTCTAAAGTCAACAGAATACGAAGTGTCCAAACCGCAAATTGATCAATCCAATTAACCAATTCACCAGTCACAGCGTTAATCAATCCCTGGCCATCCGAAAAAATCAGTAATCTGTGATCAGGATAACGTTCCGCTAATTCTGTGAGTGTCAGCGGCACAAAAGGATCAGAATCCGATTCAAGATAGCATTGGCGTGGATTGCCATCAAAATAAGAACGGATAATGAACACACCCTCTTTAACCAATTGATTTAAAAGCGTATTGACTAATTTGGCTTGATGATCTTTAAAAGTCGTTCTATCGATCAAAACTAAATATTCAGGCAGGTGCAACCGGCTGCCATAAACCGGTGTAGGCCAACCACCCGCTTCAATGGTTTTTTCTAAAGTCGCCGTTATATCAAGCGTATTGTCATCAATCGCACTATGTTTGCGTAACTGTTGGGCCGAGCGCGATAAACTGATAGGTTGAAAAATCGCCTTTTCTAAGGCCATCGCTTTGACAGACAATCGTTGTAGTTGAGGCCGTACAGACGTGAATTGTCTCTTTAAGTCAAATCGCGTTAAATAGTCTCGCCCTCGTTTCCATAAATGCCATAGTAAAATAATCAAAGCTAAGACTAATGGGATTGTCCATAAGAAATTAGATTCTGGCTTTGAAGAGTTTGGTATTTCATCCGGAAACGGAGTAGGTGCTTGCACTGGATTTTCTTTTTCTGGAGGTGATACCGTTTTAGGCTGATTTTCTGATGATAATTCAGGCGTTGTTATTATTGACGATTCAGGGGAAGTCTCAATTAATGGTATTTCTGTGATCGCTGTCTGTTCATTTGGCATAAATTGATAGAAAACAAAACTCGCAATCAGCACCACGCCGATTCCAAAATAGGCCCATTTTTTCAGCTTAGATGGCCGAACCGTTTTTGGCGCTGGCTTCTCTAAAATCACTTCCTTGGTTGGGCCGCGCATAACTTCTTCAGATGCTTCAACTTGTTTCACCCAATTCTCAAAACGCCTACCAAATTCAGTTTGCTCTTTTGGAGAATGACATAGCACTGGCGCTAATAGCGTTTTTAATGAAGCCAGTTTGGCTGGCAGTTCGCCCTGCTGGGCTAACGCCAATATCAAATTTTGGGCTGCAACAAACTGCGTCAGGCCGATGTTGTAACCCGCTAGACGTAATTCATTGATAAATAACTGTAATTTTTCAGTTAAGATTTCGGCGGTGTTCATTTTTTATTGTCTCGGTTAGGTTCTTAATTGAGTTTGCAATTATCAATCGTTCAAAAAAGCGCATTAAAAAAAGGGTCATATCAATATTAAAAGGCCCGCTTTTCGTTCCTTTTTCTGATTGGAGTGCAAAATTGATTTTGCAAGTCGCTTTGCTTGATTGGAGTGCATGTTATTTTGCAAGTCGCTTTGCTTGATTGGAATGCATGTTATTTTGCAAGTCGCTTTGCTTGATTGGAGTGCATGTTATTTTGCGAGTCGCTTTGCTTGATTGGAGTGCAAAATTTATTTTGCAAGTCGCTTTGCTTGATTGGAGTGCATGTTATTTTGCGAGTCGCTTTGCTTGATTGGAGTGCAAAATTTATTTTGCGAGTCGCTTTGCTTGATTGGAGTGCAAAATTTATTTTGCGAGTCGCTTTTCGTTCCTATTGTTTGATTGGAGTGCAAAAAATTTTGCACTCCAATAACCCGCAAAATAAATTTTGCACTCCAATAACCTGCAAAATAAATTTTGCACTCCAATGACTCGCAAAATAAATTTTGCACGGAAATGACTCGCAAAATAAATTTTGCACGGAAAGAGTAAACAAGCAAAATAAATTTTGCACTCCAATGCAAATTATTGTTTCTTTTGCCAATTTTCTAAAACACGTTCGCCTGTTTCTTGATCGGCTGCGCTTTTGACTAAGGTGCTGAGTGTTCTTTTGGTTTGCGTTGATTCAACTAAGGGATTGTCTACGTTTTGAAACATTTGGCGCAATACCAAAAGCCAATTTAATAATTCAGCAGTTGCGGGCGGTTTACGCAATCCGCTTTCTCGCAAGGTATAAAATAAGTTTAGTGCGTCAGTTAGAAAAGGGGCAATGTCACTTATTTGCGCGGCTAAACGGATTTCTACGATTTGTTGTAAACGCGCTAACTCAGGAAACGGAATATTGTAGTAAATACAACGACGTAAAAACGCATCAGGTAAACTCTTTTCGGCATTGCTGGTGAGTACCAAAATCGGTTGCATGTCGTCAGACGCTTTAATCGGATGATGACTCAGTTTGCCTAATTCGGGTACCCGAAAATAAGCTTTTTCGACTTCATTCAGAATATCATTCGGAAAATCACGCGGCGCTTTGTCGATTTCATCAATCAATACAATAAAATGGTGGGGCTTGTTAAAATCAAAATCCTCTCCCAAGAGTTGCTTGATATTGTCATCAAAATCGCTGGATAAAAAGGCTTCAACCGCTTTACGCTCATTCGCCAGTAAAATCGCTAAACCCAAAGCGTTGTAAGTGATATATTCCTGCGGTTTTGTGATATCCCCACCTTCTATTGTTTTCGCCAATTGTGCAGCCTGAAAACGGCCCAGCGCATCATAGGTATAAAATAAATCACGGGCATTACTATTTGATTTAGTTTCAAATTTCAACACCTGATAGCCCAACTGACAGGCTAAATGATAAGCCAATTGGGTTTTACCCGTGCCCGGCTCACCGTTTAATAACAACGGTTGCCGCAATAATAAAGCGGCATTGACGGCATCAACCAATCCGGCATCGGGTAAATAATCCTTATCGGGTAGAAAGGTGTCAGGGCGATTACCGGGTGGCGCTTTAGGCAAGGCCAGCGGCGTTTCGCGACAAGCCTCGATGTTGTCGGTATAAAAGGGGTAGTGCATGTTGGAATATCCTCATAATCTATGGCGTTTCAAGTATTTGTTTTAATTTATCGCCTAATGTTACCATGGGTATTTTACGCTGAGGGTTTTTATAGAGAACCTCAATTCCCTTTATGACAGCATCGATATCGCAGTGGCAATGACGGCTTATCGTCTGTCTATAATTGTTTGCCCAAGCCAAAACGTCGTTTTTTTCCACACTTGAAAGCGCCGGCAATACAACCCCATACGCTTGATATTGTTTATAAAAGTCAAGCAAACCCAATTCTGATAATTCAAAAGGCATTTTGGGTTGCCTAAAAACGGTTTTCCGAATAGCGGTTTTTTGATAACGAAAAAACAGGCAAACGACTAATGGGTGTTTAAAGAATAAAGGTTCTTCTGTCACGATTTTTGACCAACCTTCGCTGTCGTCATACCAAAATCGGATAAATTCCTGAATAAAGGGATGAATATTGCATTGTCCATTTGCAATATCAATTGGCGCATAAATGAATACGGGAGAATTTATTTTAGCGAGACTTCTCGCAAATTCTCTTCTCCAATTGCTACTATCAGAAAAATAGACTTCGTTTCGTAAACACTGCCAGATTTGTTGATGCAGCTGCTCGACTTTGAAATCTATTGGATAAAGTTTTATCGCTTTGATATCATCGTTGGATTGAAGATATCCTTCTTCGATACTCTGATAACGATTATTATTAAAACTCAGTTTGACAGAAAAATACTTTTCAAGGCGTTCCTTGAGTTTGCTATCGTTGTTCACCTCACCAGACATCAAACATAAGAATGGACGGTGTTTTTCGTCATTGCTGAGTTGCCGATAATTCCAATGCCGTATTGTCTGTTCTAATTTATCCTCTTGAGGCTTTAGATTAGAAAGATAAGGCAATAAATCAGGAACCTGTTTTTTGAGGGGCCACAATTGTTCTTTTGGATACTGTTTTTGAATATCGTTTAAAAGGGCTACAGACTCTGAGAGTGTCTGATTTTCTTTTACATTTCTGCTAACCATGATACCTATAAAGATTAAAAGAGCAACAATCACGACGTTTATAATTATAGGGAAGTTTGTTACCGTTAATATAACCGCTATAATAATAGGTATAATGAAATAAATTTCATCCTGACTTAATTTAAAAAATTTTTTCATCTTATTACCCATAAGGGCAAGCACAATGAATTACCCACAAAATATGTGGATAAATCCTTATGGCTTCACCCTATCAGTTTTTGATCACTCATTGTGGTTAAGTACAACAAATTACGGGGATAAACGAATTGATTAAGCGACTGTATTTCAAATGCATCAATCGAAACAAACAAAGTGGAGCTCAACTTTGATTTGATATTCGTTTTTCTAACAGTTCATTGTACTCTATTTCTATACTCGCTGCGATAAAATGTTTGTATGATCTTAGCACCTATCAGGGCAAGATGGTGGGCAAGCGGGCGGTGACTTTACGGGCTTATGTCGAGTTTATTGCCGACAGCGATCCCACCCTACAAATCGGGGTTGAAAAAAAATAGCCCAAATACCTGAACAGTTACCTTTCAGTATAACTCAAATTGTTCTCATTCAATATCTGTTCACGCATGAACACATGAACAGCTTTAAGCCGAAGCGACAAAATTTTTGGCTTTTGTACCGAGAGCCGAAATGCTCGCCCAATCCCATAAATAGCCTTACCTCTGCCGTTATCAGTATTTTATTTCACCCAAATTGCATCGTTACCCTATATTAAAAGAACATATAGATAAAGGATGGCAACCATGAAAGACTCTTTTTTCACAAGAATGTACAAAATATGCCAAGGAAATCTCGTCAAGCGTATTCCATGGTATAAGGAAAAGAGGAAAAAAAGAGCAAAAAAGCCCATTCCTCAACCCTATCGCGATTGAAAGAGAAATAAACGCTAAAGACGCTAAGTCGAAAGAGAAATCTTGCGTCTGTCTTTGCGTCTCTTGCGTCTCTTGCGTCTCTTGCGTTATTTTTTAACATCCAAAAACATTTTCCTCAACGGCGAAACCCGTTTTCGCATTCAAGGCGGCAGTGGGCAATGGCAAATCGAACCCCATCAAACATTGACAATCACCAAACAAGATGACAACATCACATTCAACATCAAAGCCGATAGCACGGCCGGATTACACACTATCCAAATACACGATCAAATCACCCACGAACACATTCAAGCACAAATACACATCTATGCACCATTAGATGTTCATCAAACTGGAGAATTTTAAAATTAAAAAGGCTGTTGTTATAGCCAATTTTATTTATAACGCAAGAGGCGCAAGAGGCGCAAGAGACACTTCGATTTTTAGCGTCTTTAGCGTCTTTAGCGTCTTTAGCGTTTATTTTTTTCAATCGCAAGTAGCCACCCAACAAACGACAAAATACTCAACAAGGGTTTAAATTTCTATTACCGAGGAAGTCACATGGCTTATTGGTGGTTTAAAGAAACTTTGGTCGATTTTCTCGAAAGGAGGCAGCAAAATGAAAATGACATTTACCCCTGAAGAAGTCACGGAATTTGGTAGAGACTTAGGCGATGTTTGGTTAGCCCGTCTCAAGCCTTCTGAACGCTTAGCGGGACTCACGCCACAAGAACGGGTAGCGGGATTAAAACCGTCTGAACGGGTAGCCGGTTTGAAACCGTCTGAAATGTTAGCCTGCTTGAAGCCCGCGGAAATTGAAGACTACCTAAAACAGCTTAAAAATCCGGAAAATTCATAAAACTCGTAGGGTGGGTAAGCGGGCGGCCCATGAATCAAAAATAATCCCAAAAACCAACCGGCCGCTTGCCCACCATTTGTCGCCACCCCACACAAAATCCTTAACATAAAAAGGGTTTAAATTTGATTATGAAACCAGAAGATATCATCAAAAAAGAAAAAACCTCATGGCATCGTTTATTAGCGAGATTGCTAGAACTCCTGCTCTCTCCCCTCAAGATTGAGGTACACCCCGATCTCAGCGTCATGACCAATCCCCCAGAGGTAGA
>Ga0233403_10000408_pt1 | contig 20215 bp, 19 predicted proteins | sample Na_oxic_1_MG_FD_179866 | JGI IMG/M metagenome (GOLD analysis project Ga0233403, IMG submission 179866) | Seawater microbial communities from Saanich Inlet, British Columbia, Canada - Na_oxic_1_MG | ecosystem: Environmental > Aquatic > Marine > Inlet | place: Canada: British Columbia | collected...
CAAACCGTCTTTATAGCCGGGGGCAAGGGTGGCATTAGCCGCTAATACGGCGAGACTATCAGAGGGTGTCACGAAAAAACCTAGCCCTAAAATCATATTGCGATCCCCATCGCCATCGGAAGCTGCTCCAAATTTCGGGGCATTGTCTCCATACATGATATCGACTAAATCATGCGCATAAGTCAAATTGGGATCGGGATGTCCCCCACCAAAATCTTCTAAAGGGACACCATTCATTACCGTACCTTTAGGCGCACCCAGTTTTTCCTCCAAAATAGTCGTTGCATAAGGTCCTGTAATAGCGTGCATGGCATCAAAACGCATGGTGAAGCCTGATTGAAATAGGGCGCTAATTGCTTTAAAATCAAAGAGTTGTTCCATCAGAGCGGCATAATTCGCAACGGGATCAATGATTTCGACAGTCATTTCACCTACCTGTGTTTCACCCAGTTGCGCTAAATCAATATCGGCAGCCTCGGTTATGCGATATTCACTGATCTCCTCAGTATGCTCATAAATGGCTTCTGTGACTTTTTCAGGCGCGGGTCCCCCATTAGCGATATTGTACTTAATCCCAAAATCGCCATCTGCTCCCCCCGGATTATGACTGGCAGACAGAATAATACCGCCATAAGCGAGATGCTTGCGGATAAGTGCCGAAACGGCGGGGGTGGAAAGCAGACCATTTTGTCCAACGAGCACCCGCCCAAAACGGTTAGCTGCCGCTATTTTTAAAATTGTTTGGATGGCAGTTTTATTGTAATAACGTCCATCACCGCCGACTACGAGGGTTTTGCCTTCAAAGTCTGCCAATGAATCAAAAATAGATTGGACAAAATTTTCAAGATAATGGGGTTGCTGAAAGACACTGACTTTTTTACGCAAGCCTGATGTACCCGGTTTTTGTCCTTCAAAAGGGGTAGTAGAAATGCTTTGAACATTCATAAATTAATTGTGAATTGTGAATTGTGAAAGGTCGCATGGAGTCCAAAGCTTTAGCTTTAGGGACTTGCTAGGTCGCATGGAGTCCAAAGCTTTAGCTTTAGGGGCACTTTGGACTCCAATTTTTGAACCATGCCAAAAAAAGTGTATCATAAATTTTTGTGTTCTCGTATTTTCATTTCCAAATAGCTCGTGCTATAAACCTGACAGGTTTTTGAAACCTGTCAGGTTTTTTTGGAGAAATCACCACTTTTTAGCAATATCCCCAAATTATAGTTATGGAACGCCCAACAATGAACCAACAAGATATCCAAGATACCATCGCCGCCTTAGCCACTCCTGTTGGACGAGGTGGTATTGGCGTTATCAGAATTTCAGGTTCTTGTGTTCCTAAAATTGCTCACACCCTATTAGGGCGATTACCGCCGCCTCGTTATGCTCTCTTTAGTCATTTTGTTGATAGCGAAGGTAATTTACTTGATCAAGGGATTGCCCTCTATTTTCCAGCTCCCCATTCTTTTACTGGCGAAGATGTGTTAGAACTACAAGGACATGGGGGCAATGTCGTCATGGATTTATTGCTCAATGCGGTTCTCCAATTAGGTACTCGTCTTGCGCGCCCCGGTGAATTTTCAGAAAGGGCTTTTTTAAATGGCAAAATGGATTTAGCGCAAGCAGAGGCGATTGCAGATTTAATAGACAGTGCCTCAACACAGGCAGCACGCTGTGCGATACGCTCCTTAAAAGGCGAATTTTCTGCCCAAATTCATGCCTTAGTTGATCAATTAGTTTGGCTGCGTACTTATATTGAGGCGGGGATTGATTTTGCCGATGAAGAAATTGAGCGTGATGCTGATGAGCAAGTCATTGAAAAACTTAATAATTTAGTGAAATTGCTAGATAATATAGTTGATAGTGCTAAACAAGGTTATTTACTCAAGGAAGGAATGCGAATTGTGTTAGTTGGCGCACCTAATGTGGGAAAATCCAGTTTATTCAATTACTTAGCGGGCAGAGATACGGCAATTGTCACAGCGATTCCGGGTACCACTCGCGATGTGGTGCGCGATCAAATTCAACTGGGTGGGATGCCTTTGCATATCAGCGATACGGCGGGATTACGTGAAACTGATGATCCTGTAGAACAAGAAGGCATTCGTCGCACTCAACTCGCCATCAAAGAGGCGGATGTCGTGATATTGTTATTGGATGATCGTCATTCTGACGACAGTTGCTATGATAGCCATAAGGGTTTATTAGCGGAACGATCTCCCTTCATTATTCGCAATAAAATTGATCTCAGTGGGCATTGTGCTGGAATGGGTGCGGATGGTATATTATATTTATCAGCAAAAACGGGGGAAGGAATTGAGGTGCTAAAAGCCTATCTCAAAGAAAAAATGGGATTGCATAGTAATACAGAGGGGAGTTTTATGGCGCGTCGCCGCCATTTGGATGCTTTGCAACGTGCCAGAATTGCTTTGATAACAGGCTCGAATTATACCCAAACTGATCATAGTGAATTACTCGCCGAAGAATTGCGCCAAGCACAAAAGGCACTGGGCGAAATTACAGGTGAATTTACGACTGATGATTTGCTTGGGCAAATTTTTTCGACTTTTTGTATTGGAAAATAGTGTCAGTTATTCAGTTAAGCATTTTTTCTGGTTCTTAAATTGCTTAGGAATGAATACAAAATAACTTCCTCATATTAAAAATAAAACCGGGAAGTTATTTCATGCTCATTCCTTATAATAAAGGATTGGTTTGTGGGTATTGTCTCGATCCAATCTTTTTGCTTTAGTACAACGGATCAGGGGAGTGAACGGATTTCGCTGCGCTGAATTCATTGGTTCAAGACAGGCCGCTGGGTGTCAATCCTTCCTGATAAGCAATCGTTGCTGTCGAATGGGCTCAAGATCAATCCGTTCACTCCCCCGATCCGTTGTACTATAGCATTTCCCGTTTGCATAAAGTACATCACCGCCCCTCTGTCCCCTCCTTAAATAAGGAGGGGATGCAGGGGTGGTTGTATTTCACGCAAACGGGAAACGCTATATCTAAACGTCTATAGAGTAGGAACCAGAAAATAACTGAATCAGTTATTCCGAAGCTGCATGATATTCTGATACCTTTCCAAGTAGGAAGCATGTTCCTTTTCAATTTTGTCTCTTTCCAGACGTTTTTCTCGCAGACTTTTCTCTGATTCTTTAATGTCTTTTTTGACGCTTTCAATATTCGCCATAATGTCTTTTTGTATATCCGGCGGTAACGCATTTTCCTTGTATCTCTCTAAGTAGGATTTAAGGCTGCGCTGTTTTGTCCCAAGAAGTTCCTCGAAATACTTGATTTGCCCATCTATTGTTTCGATTCCGGCGATGCGAGAATTTTCAATCTCCTGTTCACTACCAAAGGTTTCGAGAAACAAGTTATCTTCTTTTTCTTGTTCTTGGCGTTTACCTTCTTCTTCTTCTTCCCTTGCGATATCGGCAAGTTCTTCTTTCGTTGGTGCTGGCTTCACATATTCCCACAGGCCACTTTCCGTCAGCCTATTAAATCCCTTTTGGGAATATTGCGCTGGCACATAATAGCCACATTCTTGAATTTCTTCATCGTTATTCCAACAATAATATTCTGCCTGTGACGATGCTGCCATTAGCAACAGGATAGAAAAAAAAGCCAATTTATGAGGTAAAAATTTCTTCATATTTTCCTATAAAATATAGTCTAACAGCTCAATGCCATTGTCGTTAAAGAATATATTCGTTAATGGTATTGTAGCCCTATGACTGTGAAAATGCGGAAATAAGAGGGGTGTGACCTCAATTTTTTGATGTACTTTTAGTTCACATAAAATTGAAGTCACACTCAATAAGAGTTTAGGGACATCGCAACAAATAACTGACGTAGCAGCAGACCTGTCAGGTTTTTAAAACCTGACAGGTCTTAGGGTTCTCACGCGTATATTATTTCCTGCGTCGTCCCTTATACTTACTCTATTGACTTCAGAAAAATAGAGTCACGCAACGAAGTAGCGGAACGCTCAACCTTCAAGGTTTTTTAGTGAAATTATTTATCTGAACGTCTATATATAATTATGGATCAAATAGTCGCGTTAAGTCAAGTTTAGATCGCAACACGCTATCAACAGTTTGTCAGATAAATCGCTTCAATAAAATCCTTAGCTTGGATAACAACTGAAATAACTGAAATAACTGATAACATAAGATAACTGAAACGCTATATAGACTTTCAGATAAATAATGTAACGACAAAACCTTCAAGGTTTCCAAAACCTTGAAGGTTTCTAAACTCTATTTTTCTGAACGTCTATAGATGATTAAGATAAATCGCCGCCTTTTTCGCAAAGTAAGTCAAAATGCCATCTGCGCCTGCCCGTTTCATACTTAATAATGATTCCATCATCACCGCTTTTTCATCTAACCAACCCTTTTGAGCAGCAGCCATGAGCATAGCATATTCACCGCTAACTTGATACACAAAAGTGGGTACACCCAACTCTGTTTTCACTCTTTGTACAATATCCAAATAGGGCATTCCCGGCTTAACCATTATCATGTCAGCCCCTTCTTGTACATCCAAAAAAGCTTCGCGCAATGCTTCATCGCCGTTAGCCGGGTCCATTTGATAACTATATTTATTGCCGCCGCCTAAAGCACTGCCAGAACCAACAGCATCACGAAAAGGACCATAAAAACTAGAGGCATATTTAGCAGAATAAGCTAAAATCCGTGTATGTCTTCGGTTTTCCATTTCCAATGCTTGACGAATGGAGCCAATACGCCCATCCATCATATCAGAAGGAGCCACAATATCTGCTCCCGCCCTTGCATGAGAAAGGGCTTGCTTTATTAGTACATCTACTGTTTCATCGTTGATGACATAACCACTATCGTCTATCAAGCCATCTTGCCCATGCGTGGTGAAGGGATCTAAAGCCACGTCAGTTATAACACCCAATTCAGGGCATTCGGCTTTGATGGCTCGCACTGCCCGTTGTGCTAACCCGTCGGGATTATAAGCTTCATCTGCTCCAAGCGATTTCTTTTCGACAGGTACAACGGGAAATAGTGCCACGGCAGGTATGCTTAATTTGACTAATTCAGCAGCCTCTTTAACTAATTCATCAACGCTCAAACGGAATTGATCGGGCATAGATGTAATCGCAATGCGCTGCTTTTTGCCTTCCATCACAAATAGCGGATAAATTAAATCATCAGTCAACAGATGATTTTCGCGCATTAAGCGGCGTGAAAAATCATCACGGCGCATTCTACGTAAACGTGAGCGAGGAAATGGTGCTAAATTTGATAATGACATTTTTTAATAGGTTCCACGACAAATTGAAATGATTTATTGGGAATTAGCAATCTGAACAATCGCAGGGAGCCCAAAGCTTTGGATTCCAAAAAAAATACCTAAAGCTGAAGCTTTGGACTCCAAAATATGCATCAGCTACGGATAATACTTTTTTAAAGTATGGGGGCTAACACCTAAAGCATAAGCTAATCGTAACCCCCACATTAATAAAATCGTTCGTACAATACCCTGTTCTTCCCAACGGCGACTTGAGGTAATGACGGGAGTCCGTATGCACAAAGGACGACTAAATTTTTTGAGCTGACGACTTAAAGCAACATCTTCCATTAAAGGGATATTAGGAAAACCCTGCACTTGCATATATAAGCGACGCTGCACAAAAATGGCTTGATCCCCCGTGGCAATACCCGTTAAACGTGAGCGCCAATTTATAAAACGCTCTACCATGCGCAATGGTAATGTCTGCCCTGATAAGCGCACATCAAAACGCCCCCATTGCCGCTTTTTTGATAAGCCATTGATTATCAAGGCATCAGTTTGTGTCGGTAAACGCGTGTCAGCATGTAAAAATAACAAAATATCATGATGGGCAAATTTTGCACCGAGATGCATTTGCCATGCCCGCCCCCTTTTACTCACCAAAATGCTATCGACTAAAGGTGCTGCTAAGGTTCGCGTGTTATCCGTACTACTGCCATCAACGACAATAACCTCATGCCCCATTTCACGTAATGGTTGCAGTATTTGTAAAGACTCAACTATAATTGCTTGCTCATTTAACGTTGGAATGATAATTGATAACAATCCGTTCAAGATAAAGCCCCTCCACAACTACTGCCTTGCCCCGCCGTGCAACCATAACAATGTCCAGCAACGACTATCGGATTACCTGTTAAATTGGCACTGAGTAATTCCGAAATATGTCGCCGTTTTTGGGCATGCCAATGCAATGGCAGCCCTAACATTTGGTTAAAATCACAATCATAGACATAACCTTGCCAGTCAACGCTGATTAAATTGCGGCACATCACTGTGTCAAGGTTTTCATCGCGGTGGGCATTCTGCAATAATTGCATATAATTTTTGAATTTTCCTTTTGAAATCAATAGGCTACCAAATCTTTGTATAGGCATATTACAAAGCGTATACAACTGATTGAACAGTATCCCATAATTTTCCTTGAGAAACTTTTTGTAATCGGTTTCTAAAAGCGTCTGCGGGGCAGGCAAATTAGCACCTTGTGGATTAAACACTAAGTTTAATAGCAAACCAGAGTCTTTTTGCCCATAACCTAAGTCATTCAATCTTTGCAACCCAACTATACTCTCTTTAAATACTCCGCTGCCACGTTGTTTATCGACATTTTCTTCTAAATAACAGGGCAGAGAGGCAATAATTTCAACTTGTTGATGAGTCAAAAAGTGTGCCAAATCGACTTGTTCAGGGACAGATAGGACAGTTAAATTACAACGATCAATCACATGCACCCCAGCTTGTCGAGCTGTTTTCACTAAGTAACGAAAATGGGGATTTAATTCAGGGGCACCGCCTGTGAGATCCAAATTTTTAATTGAGGGGGTAGCGTGTAAATAGTCAAGGATTTGTTCGCAGGTGCCACGCGCCATGATTTCAGTGCGTGTGGGGCTTGCATTGACATGACAGTGAATACATTGTTGATTGCATAAATAGCCCAGATTGACTTGTAAAGTATTTAAGGCACTACGGTTAATAGCAGGAAAATGTGTGGTTTTTAGTAAAGGTAAAGTGGCAAGCATTGTCAGTTATTCAGTTATCAGTGATCAGGAAAGAATTATTATTTCTGACAAGGGTCGTTTTATTCTTCAATATTTTCATGCTCATTCCTTATATTGTTTTAAAAATTTTAATACTAACATAATCGCTATTTTATTTTCCACTAAATTTCGTATTGAAATTTTACAACCTATTGATTTAATTGATTTAATTTAAAATAGGAATGAACCGAAGCATAAGTTTTTAAGTTTTAATGTTTGATGTTCAAGTTTTGTAGCGAAACTATAGCCTTTCAGAAAAATAAAAGCGACCAGACCTGACAGGTTTTAAAAACCTGTCAGGTCTTTAGGCCAAAATATTTATCTGACAAACTATATATAACTCGCCTGTCATTCACTCTAATCCTCTTGCTCATTTTGTTCATCCAATATTTTGGTGAATTTCATGTTGGTTTGTGGGAACGAGTTAGCATCAGTAGCTACAAGGATTACATTTTAGAAAGAATTATAGTTTGTCAGATAAATTTTTTGGTCGGAGTCTGCCAGCTTTAGCTTGGTTCTGCCAAACTAAAGTTTGGACTCCTTTTTCTGAAAAGCTATAGATCAGACTGATAGCTTGCTATAATCGCTTTAACGAACTCAAGGAAAAAAATCAAACCATACGACGCTCCAATCCCTTATAGTCTCCAATCCCTGTAGTTATTGTCACAATATTAACCCTGACAGTAGCTACAAGGATTACTTATAATAAAGGATAAAAACATCGTAACTACTCAGCCTTCAATATTTAGTACTTTGGCTCAGGGGAATAATCGGATTGGTGTGCTTCAGTAAAAGAGAATAACAGAACTTATCTCCTACGTGTTTTGATTTAATCCTTATATAATTCCCAATAACCCTTTTTTCAATAAAAATAACCAATAATTTTATAAATAATTGATTTAAAAAAATTTTTAACCCATTTCACCTGTTGTTTCGATAAAAATCAGTATAGAATTAATCACTCATTTATTCTTTATTAGGAATTTCAGCGCAGGTGCTTTAAATAATAAATACAAATAAAATCAGTTACTTATAATTATACGTGATTGACCTGCCCAATTGGCGGATTGCTGTTCTGACTAAAAACTCTGGGAAAAAATTCGTTGTACTATCTGTTATCTTATCGCACAATCAATTTGATAACTTTAAACTTCTAACTCACGGTTCGCCCATTTTTTTGTAGAAAAGAAGATTTTATAATTAATAATAAAATCAATGAGTTACTACGATAATGCGGATGATAGGAGGCTATCAGGTATCCATCAATACTCAACTCACAAAAGGAGTACATCGGGTTAAAGTCACCAATACGCGTTAGAAAAAATATTTTGCCTATACCAAATCAATTCTTGTAACCGGTTTTTAAAATGAGCGAACCGTAAGTTCTAACTGAAATAACTGAATATGCATTTAGCCGCCTTAAATAATCAAGTGGTTTTTAAAAAATTGCTTTCTGATGAAGAAATCCTGAAAGCCTTTATCAAGGATTTTTTGGAAATCGACATTCAACCCGAAACGATTGAAGTTGAAAAAAAGTTTGTACCACCCATTGGGGGGGTTGATATTGAAATTGATATTTTTGTTAACGATCCTATCCACCGCCTTGTCATTGAAATTCAACGGGAACGATACGATTACGATTTTGATCGTTTTTGGCATTATCATCTGGTGTCTCAAATAGAATTAGCCAAAAGCTATAAATTCTATAAAATAGAACAGACGGTTTATACCATCGTTTGGTTAACGCGCCAAATTCGAGAAAAAAGGTATCAACGTAGTTTGATCACAACGAGCCAATTCAGTGAAACGGAAAAAGGGGAGTCTTTGAACCTTTATCCCCACAAACTCTTTTTTCTCAATCCCTTTTATTGGAATGAGAAAACACCCAAGGGTTTGAAAGATTGGATGGAGTTGGTTACTGAAAGTATTAATAATCCAGCTAATCCGCATATCAATTTAAGTCGCCCAATTATTCAAAAAGCGGCTAAGTTGATTGATGATGATGGATTAACACCACAGGAACGTGTGTCAATTATGGATGAACGGGATTATGAAAATCTGCGTCAACGAGAGCGGGAAGAGGGATTACAACAAGGCAGACTAGAAATCGCCCGTAATTTATTAGCCGAAGGTATCGCTCCCGCTATAGTTGCCAAAACAACGGGTCTTTCCCCTGATGACTTAGCCACTTTATCATCTTGAGGTTTTCCAAAAAAACTGATTCCAAGAAAACCCACTACCAGAGGGGTGCAAACCTCGTCTGGCAAATTTTTTACCTAAATCTTCCCCGCTAATTTTATTCAATTTCATCGCGAATTATTCATTGCGAATTGATTACCTTCCTTATTAACACCTGCATCGATCAATCCAATTCTCAAATTTGAAATGTTAATTCCCAATTGAAAATAATTATTCCAAAAAAAATTTTTCTAGGCGATTTTTAGTGATAAAATTTGTTAAGTTATTGATTTTACAAAAAAAAACGATTTCAGTCTATTTTGCTTCGTAAAAATGAAAATTAAATGATATTTTTATCGTAGAAATTTTTTATACTATTTAATTATTGTTATCATGCTCATTTTTCAAAAACTATCCGAACCATTAATTTATCAGTGCCTTTTATTAAGCTTGATGATTTCTCGTTCCCAACGTCTACGTTGGGAATGCATATTGTGACGCTCCTGCGTCACACCTTATAAAGAAATTGTGGATAACGCTAAATACGTTTCTATTCGACGCTGGAGCGTCGTGGTATGCGTTCCCACGCTGGAGCGATGGGAACGAGGAAAAATTCTGAACCATAAGGGGGCATTCCCATTTTCATTTTTTCTGGTTCCCACGCGCCGGCGTGGTAACCCATTCGGGACGCGCCAGCGTCCAGTTTCTGTCAATCACGCGACGCTGGCGCGTCGAGAATAGGTTCCCACGCCAGCGCGTGGGAACCAGAAAAAACCTGCCAGTTTCAGCGGCTTTTTATCGGTTATTTGGCGGTGGTGTTTTAAAATGCCGTCGTAACTGAATTGACTGAATAACATGCCCAAGGGTGGGATACTTCTATATTGTGTGGTTAATTGGGTGATAGGAAAGTGATGTGGCACGGTTTTGATAGATTGAAAACGGTTGATTCCTACCAGCGTATAAATATTTTCGGCTTTCCATTGCTCGGCAAGCACCAGTGGTTGAATTTGAAAGGGATCGCCTCCGATAATAAAACGACAATGGGTTTGTTGATATAAGACGTGAACCATTTGCGCTAACATAATCATAGAGGCTTCATCAAACACGATAATATCCCAATGAAAATCTTATCGCTCGCCAGAAGAAAAACCATCATAACCGAATAGGGCAATCGTGGTGACAAGCACAATTTCCATAAGGTGGGTTGAGCGTTCCAGCACGAAGTTGCGCTATCGCTCTACCCACCCTACGATTCAAGATTTAACCCTTGGCGTAGCTGGCTAAAAAACCGTAACCTGTTCGTTCATCAAAGACAAGTGGCGGCTTTTTTGAGTAATTAAAAATACACCGTGTTTCTTAGCATATTCTATCAATTTTTCATTACTAACCAAACTGGCAACTGCGCCATAAATTTTATACTTTTTATAATCAGGAAATAACAGTCTAAAGTTTGGGATTTTTCTTTTTATAAGTTGTTGAAACGTATTTCTTTTAGCTTTAGCTTTAACTTCAACAATAACCAACGCATTCTCGTTTAGCAAAACCACATCATATTCATCATGAATCTTTTCGGCATTTCCTTCTAAATTTCTGTAAACGTAGTGAAAACACAAAGAACCGAGATAAGGATTTTCGCATAAACTACGATAAAAAAATTCTTCAGCAATTTCTCCACGAGTATTGGCTATAGAACCAACCATTTCTGAAACCCGATCTAACTTGGCATCCGTTTTCTTTTGTTGTTCAATTAGTTCAGCTTGAGCAACCGTTGTTTTCTTTTGTTGTTCAATTAGTTCAGCTTGGGCAATCGCTAAACTAGCCACTAATTTTTTTAATTCTGTGTCAGTCATTTTTAGCTCCAAATTAATTAAAAAACCATCATAAAGGTGGGTTTCGCTCTCGCTCTACCCACCCTACGATTCTACAAATGACAATTTATCAATCAAACATATACGGCTTACGAGTTTTTGAGAGTCAATGTTGCTTCGATAATAAATGTGGTCTGTCCCCTATTTTACTTTATACATTTAACCCGTAGCAATCCTAGCTGGATGAATCATGGAACGGTGGGCAAGCGGGCAATAGTAAAGTCGCTAAAATCAAAGATTGTACCGCCCGCTTACCCACCCTACCTGGCTACGCTGGCTTGGCTATTCATAATGCGTCCACATTCTATAAATTTTTATAACCTTTTCGTCTTCAAAAACTTCATAAACCAATCTATGTTGTTTATTAATTCGTCTTGATAATTTACCTTCTAAATTACCAGTAAGATACTCATATTTGGGTGGATATTTTAAAGGTTCTAATTTTATCATGGACAATAAATTGTTTACCTTTGATTTTAATCCACTGGCAGCTATTTTTTTAGCCTCTTTTTGAGCTTGAGAAGAAAATAGTAGTTGATACATAATTACCAATCTAATTTATCTTCAGTCACGTAATTTTCTATGGACTCTTTGGAAGCTTTTATTATGCTTTCTTCCATCCCTTTTATCCCTTTTAAATATTCATCATCCGTTTGATAAGTTGTTTTATCAAGTATTTCAAGTTCGCTTTTTGAGAAATGATTTAAAAGCCATAAAAACTTATCATTTATGCTATCTTCTATTTTTAAAGTGATGGTTTGCACAATTAACTCCTTTTTACTCATTTACATTTTTATTCAGCCGCGCGGCTTGAGGCAAAGGCTGCAAGGCTTAGAGATTAAGGTGCATGACGCTATAGCGAAAGCACCCTACAAATGACAATTTATCAATCAAACATATACGGCTTACGAGTTACAAATGACAATTTATCAATCAAACATATACGGCTTACGAGTTGGCTGGATGAATCATGGAACGGTGGGCAAGCGGGCAATAGTAAAGTCGCTAAAATAAAAGATTGTACCGCCCGCTTACCCACCCTACCTAGGAGGCCAACCGCTAAGTTCGCATAATAACTTTTGCGTGCGTTTATGCGTATGGCTGTCTAAAAATATGTTATGCGAACTTAGTGTTTGCTGTACTAGCTATTTTAAAAGTGGTCTGTCCCCTATTTTTCACGATATATAATAAAAAGGTGGGTTTCGTTCCTCTACACACCCTACGCTTGCTACCTTGCTTGTTGTGGGCAAAAGCCGGCGTATGGGAACGAGAATAATCATGAAACGGTGGGCAAGCGGGCAATAGAAAGTCGCTCAAATCAAAGATTGTGCCGCTGAGCGATCCCACCCTACCTGGCTTTTATTCTAATCGAGTCTTACCCCATTGATTCATTCAACATTTAACCTTTGGCGTAGTTTGGCGCACCCATGCTGGCTATGCGATTTGGTTCTTGGTTACGATACCACATAGCCTGATGACTTATTTCATCAACGCTTTTATCAATCCAGAGTTTCCGTTGCCAAAGCGTGTAATCAAAAGGTTCTCTCATCAGTAAACTGATAAAGCGTTCTGCCTGAACCTCTCCCAATACACACATTAAAGCTTCCATTCCTTTTGTTCTGATTTCAGTATCAGCTATCATAATTATCAAAAACCTTTACAAATTCTATCGGATCAATGACTTTAATTTCAGCAAACATCGGATCAATGACTTTAATTTCAGCAAACTTTGAGAGTTTCTTTAAAATTTTGTCATCAGTGGTTAGAAAATACTGCGCTTTGCCTTCTATTGCTGAGGCGACATGTAACGCATCCTTTGCTTTCAGTCCAATCTTTCTCAAATTTTTTGCTTTATCTAATAGAGTTGGTGTTTCTTCAATGTCTTCACAAGCAAAGTTTTTCCATTTCCTGATGGCGTTTTTTCTTTCTTCATAAGGATTTTGTTCGTTTTCAAAATCCAAAATATAAGACCAGACTAATTCTAATTCGCCATCCTTAATTTTTTCTTGCACATATAATTTAGCTTCAGATTCGATTCTGATACGAATATAACTTTGATCATCAAATGGCCTATTAAATGCGCAATTATCCAAATATATTTTCATTTACCATCCAAATATAAATTGTAATGTGACTACAATTAACCTGTAGCAATGCTGCTAAATTCTCCATTAATTTCCATAAAAAAAGGGGCAGGTTGAGCTATCGCTCTACCCACCCGAAATGATACATTTAACCCGTAGCAATGCTGGCTGGATGAATCATGGAACGGTGGGCAAGCGGGCAGATAGAAAGTCGCTCAAATCAAAGATTGTGCCACCCGCTTACCCACCCTACCTGGCTTCTATTCAGCCGCGCAGCTTGAGGCAAAGGCTGCAAGGCTTAGAGATTAAGGTGCATGACGCTATCGCTTATGCACCCTACAAATGACAATTTATCAATCAAACATATACGGCTTACGAGTTGACGACAGCCTTGATAATTTTTTTTAGCTGTGCGTGGGTTTCTTTTTAGGGGAATGGTGGGTTGCAGCGAAATGACAATTTATCAATCAAACATATACGGCTTACGAGTTGCGGCTTTCTGGATGTTGAAAAACCATATAACCCATTGATTTTGCAGTATTATTTTTCTATTTAAAAATCCAAAAACCGGAATCATAAAACCGGAATCATATTTCTTCGCAGAAAGGCTGATTTCGACAGGCTAGGACAGACCACCTTTTATGAAAAAGGTATACTTTTCAGAATGGAAAAAATTTCTCTTTTGAGAGTCAATGTTGCTTCGATAATAAATGTGGTCTGTCCCCTATTTTTTTTGTTTTTGCTTCTCATTTAGTGAAAAGGTGGGTGCAGCGAGAGCTTCTACCCACCCTACAATTCAAGATTTAACCCGTAGCAATGCTCGCTACTAGCCCTCGCCTTCGGCTCTCCTTGGCTCGCAGCGATGGTGGGCAAGCGGGCGGAGAGATGCTGGATAAAGTCAAAGATCATAGCGCCCGCTTACCCACCCTACCTGGCTGGCTGTTCTTTGCTATGCGTCGGGGAAGGCATTCCCAAACTCCGTTTGGGAACGAGAAATATCACCTTTTGTCAAGGGGCTGAGTAGTTACCAGGAATTTTGACTATCTTTAGGAATTAAGACATAGAGAGTTTTGTAGGTAATCAGGAATGACTTTTCCAATGAAGAAAGACTTTTTAACTTTTTTACCTCTGCTATATTCAATCTTTTTTGGGGCTTGGAAGTACTGGCTCCAATTTTTTTCATGCTCTTTAGAAACTCCCAAACAGATTCATAAGACAGGGTATAATCCTCTTCCAAGGTATCAAATTTTGAAAAATCATACCCTTGGATCTGCTGTAGGTCCCGAAGAGCCGGAAAAGGGTTTCCTGTATAAGAAATGCCTAACGAAAAACACAGTTCCTTCCATTCGGGAAAACAACCTTCCATAGGAACAGAGAAAAGAAGAAAACCGCCTGGCAACAAAGCCTGTAATAAATTGTGAATACTTTTCCCAAATAGAGAAAACCACTGAAAAGTATAGCCTGAAGCAATCATAGAGTAGGTGTTTGCCGGAAGTACCTTTTCTCCATCCAAGACTTGAAAAACAACTTGCCCAGAAAAATGAGGATGCTCTACTAAGTTCCGTTGGCAAGTTTTCACCATGTCTAAAGTAAGATCACTAAAAATCAAAGGATTTTGGGGGAAGAGTTCTAACAAGAACTCACTTACAAACCCGGTACCGCACCCCACCTCCAAAAGAGGTCCTTCTACTAAATTAGTCTTTTTTGTTGCTTGAAAAAAAGAAAATAAACGCTTTGCACTCTCCTTTTGTAGAAGAGCATATTCCTCATAAGATTGAGTATGTTTACCGAAATTTATTTGAATGGTTTTCTTGATTTTATTGGTCATACAGCAGTCTTCAAAATAATATTTTTAATTTCAGAGTAACACTCTTCTGCGTGTGTTAAAGGCAAGGCATGTCCAGCGTTAGGGATAATAGTAAGTGTACTTTTCGGAATTTGCAGGTGAAGAATTATGGCTTGTTCTGTTGAAACAATTTGATCTTCTTCGCCATGGAGAATGAGAACATCCTTGTGATCGATTCCTTCAAAGGCTTCCCAAACATGGACATTCAAAAATTCTAAATCATGATATAACTGCTCCACATCTAACGTTAAAGGAGTGACCAGTGTTGAGTTTTGAGGAAAAAAACAATTCTGATAAAATTTTTCCACAGTATCTTGGGGATATTCCCGAAGACGCTTGAGCATTTTTCGAATAATCTGTTGTGATTTTCTCCTACTTTTTTCTTTTCTGGGATGAAAAAAGGCAAATCCACTCAAAATTACAATCCAATTTGCTGTTTGTAGGAGTTGTTCAGGAACAAGGTGTAAACCTAAAGAGTGTGTCATAACCACTCGCTGAACATCACCTTCTCCAGTTCCAATTGATTTTACCTTTTCATAGTAAGATGATTCTTTTTCCTGTAGAAAATAGCCGCGATCAAATATCTGTAAATTGCCCCACTCCTCAAATTGAGATGACCAAACCTCAAAAAAAGAACTTCCACAAGCCCAACCTGGGTGAAAAAAAAATTCAAACGTATGATTTTGCACGCCAGCTCCTAAATATTTCAATGAGTTGTTTCACTTGCTCTTGCGTGTGCAAGGACGAAAGACTTAAACGAATTCTCGCTTGTCCTTGGGCTACTGTTGGAGGGCGAATGGCCATTGCTAAAAAACCATCAGTTAAAAGATAGTCAGCTAAATCTAAAGCTTCCTTTTCCTCTCCCACCACTACAGGAATAATCTGCGTGCTAGAGTTTACCGTATCAAAACCTATTTGATTCAATTCTCTACGTAAAAAATCACTATTTTGTTGAAGATGTTCACGCTCTTGGTTCATGGCAGGAATACAATCTAAAGCAGCGTCAATCGCTCCGACCACAGCTGGAGAAGGAGCAGTAGTATAAATAAAACCTCCACAAAAATTGACCAAGTATTCTGCAATTTTTTGAGAACATGCCACATAAGCTCCAAAGGAACCAAAAGCTTTACCAAAAGTACCTATAGCTAAATCTACTCTTTTTCCAGTAGTCATTCCCATTCCATTCTTTCCGATCACTCCAGTAGCATGAGCCTCGTCCACAATGAGAAAAGCATCAAACTCTTCGGCAAGAGTAATCAGAGCATCAATATCTGCTTGATCTCCATCCATACTAAAAATAGATTCTGTCACAATAAAGATTCGGGAATATTGTTTCAAGTCAATTTTTTCAAGGAGTTTTCTTAAATGTTGGAGGTTGTTGTGTCGGAAACGTCGAACTTTCGCACGACTTAAAATAGCTCCTTGAACCAAGCTATTGTGATTCAAACGGTCGGCAAGGACAAGGGAATTTCGATCGGCAAGAGTGGCTAAAATGGAAACATTCGCCTGATAACCACCATTGAGTAAGAGGGCAGATTCCGTTTCTTTTAGTTCTGCTAACTTTTGCTCTACCTTTTCATGGCATGGATAAGACCCACAAATCAGCCTAGACGCAGTGGAGCCCGTTCCATATTGTTGTATAAACTCAATCGCACGCTTTTGCAGACGAGAATCATTGGCCAATCCTAGAAAATCATTAGAACTAAAATTTATTTTCTGCTTTCCATCAACTAAAACCTTTACTCCTTGAAGCGGGGTAACCTCTCCCAAAGAACGTAGTTGTTTTTTCTCTTCTCGCTGTTGCAGAGCCTCTTGAATAAATTGAAACTTCTTTTCCACGACGACTAATGCTCTCCTTTAAAGTCAGAAATAATCATGCTTCAAAAATAAATATGTCAGGAGGGAGTCTGGACAAGTACGCGCCACAAATCAAGCGCTCTCTTGTATGCTTTTCCCCACTTTTTTATTTATTTCCCCGAAAAACTCCCCACTCCATGTTCTTTCTAAAAAATAAATTCTTAACTTAAATTATCATAACAATTGGGGTCAGAGTAAAATTAATATGGTATATTAACGCCGGTCAAAAATAAAGGTTAATCAATTAATATTAACTATGACCCAATTATTACCTATTACCAATTATTACTGGTGGACAACAATGTTGTCCACCACTTAATGCAATTACCCTGATTATCACTTGTTGATTTTTCAAATTCCCGGAAATAAGGAGGGCGTTCAAAAAAAACTCAAAACAGCAAGCGTAGGGTGTATAAGCTCGCGTAGTAGCAAGCGTAGGGTGGGTAAAGGTACGAAACCCACCATTAAAATTATCATTGACAACCGAAAATTCAAAAATTTAATCAATTGGATAAATGAAAATTTATCCACTTGCATTTTAACACATCAAATCCAAAAACATTAACTTTTTAGCATTAATTTTTCTTTCATATTTTTGCCCACCGCACCTTATGCCAATCAATTAAACGTTTCAGTGCGATTTTTTTTATTTTTCAGGCGGCAAAAAAATAGCAACATTGGAATGCGTACATTAAAATATAGCACAACGAATTAAATAATCCATTAACGAAATTAAATTAAATAATCCATTGAAAAAATCCGAACATCCACCGCCCGACTTGAAAGAAGAACCTCATATTTTTTCTTCGGCTTTCCATAAACATTAATATTTTCTCTTCTCTGCCACGCCAAAAAATATGCAACGTACCATCTTTTGCGAGTTTATATTTAAATACTTGTTCGCAGGTTGTAAAAACACAGTAAAGTTCCCGCAACCAACGAAAAAGAAAAAATGGGTTAACACGATCTAATTCTATAAGTCCTTTGTCTAAAATATCGTACTCATATTGGATTTCAGAGAGACCACTTTGGAATATCCTGTTATCTTCCAAAATCAATAAATTTCTTTCATATGTTTCGCAATTTATACAACGCCAATTACCCAATATTTGATTATCTATTGAGCTACACCCTGAAATGAGTGTTAGAATGAAAACAACAAATATAACTCGTATGATATCCATCATTTTTACCTCAGCAAGCGTAGGGTGGGCAGAGGTACTGCACCTGCCCATTAAATTATCATTGACACCCTTCAATTCAAAAATTTAATCCATTGGATAAATGAAAATTTTACCACTTACATTTTAACACATCAAATCAAAAAATATTAACCTTTTAGCATTAATTTTTCAAAATATTTTCGCCCACCGCACCTTATGCCCATCAATTAAACGCTTCAATGCAATTTTTTTATTTATCAGGGCGGCAAAAAAATAGCGACATTGGAATGCGTACAAAAAAAAGATGCTGAATAAACCATCGAAAAAATCCGTTGATTCCGTAAAAATTCGTTGTACTAAACCACCTACCATAAACATTAATGCTTTATCTATTCAAGTTCAACCACTTTTATATCAGTTTGACTGAAATCATTACCCTTGAATAGCAATGGTTCACCGGAGTATTTTGCCAAGGCATACGAACAACAATCACCAAGATTAAGTTTGGCTGGGTGATGCCCTTTCCCAAATTTTCGCCATGCTTCCAGTGCTAATTGCATTTGTTGTTCATTCATTTCAACGATTTCTATTTTGGCACGGTATAATAGTTGAGCCAGCGCGAGTGATCCGCTTTCACCTTTTCTGACTTCAATGACAATACTCGTTTCTAAAGCTGAAAAAGCACTGAGCAATCGTTTGGAGTCGTGAATGAGAGCACGGGAAAATTTTTCTGCCTCTGCTTCTTTCAAAAGTATAGCAATGAGAGCTGATGTATCTATAACCATTTATGAAAAAGTGCCTCTGTCGTTGTAGCCTAAAATGTCGTCTTGGGAACGTGTGTCTTGAGTCGGTAGTGCGGCACATCGTCTTCCAATTTCCATGAGGGCTTGGAAAGTGTCAAAAGTATCAAGCGAATTTTCAGTGGTTTCCACTTGTGGTTGATAATTTTTCAAAGCGATTGATGTTTCGTCACCTAAAACAGATTCATAAGATTTTTCGATACTTTCCCAGTTGGTGGGCTGTTTATGACTCTTTAAGGCAATTAATGCACTTAAACCAGCTTTCAACAAGGCTGTTTTATCAATGATACCTGTCAGTTGTGAGGCTTTGACTAACAGATTATCATCAATTGTCAAAGAAACTTTCATTGCGACTCCTTAAAGTTTGTGTCAATAATGTTTTATTATACATTAATCAAATCAATCATCGTGAACCAACAACCGAACATCCACCGCACGACTAGAAAGAAGAACCTCATATTTTTTCTTCGGTTTTCCATAAACATTAATATTTTGATGGGTGCTGATTGAGGTGTTTTTATCAATATAGTTGCTTTGCTTAAATAGGATTTTTTCCACCGACCCTGATGTAAGTTCTTGATAATGTTGAGTTATTTTATTTTTTAGGAGGGTTTCAAGCCTTTTTATTTGCCCTAAACCATCAACAACGGGTATCAGTAAAATCAGATAATCTCTTGCGCGACTGATGGCGACATTTAATATATTTTGGTTGTTCAAGAAGATATTTGAACTAATCAAAGGGGGTGGGTTCAATAAATTCAAGATGATGTCAAATTCGTCGCCTTGAAAACGGTGTACGGTGCCAGTGATGATTGAAATATGTGGATGGGGGTTGACGACTGCCAGCATTTTTTCGACGAGGGTGGCTTGTGCTAGGTAGGGGCAGACAATGCCTATTTTATGATGCTGATGTTTGGAGAGAGAAAGTGCTATTTCAACCGTTAAAATTGCGGAGTAAATATGATAGATGCCACCACTTTCTAAACGCCGGGCGCGATAAATATTCTCTTGATTGACGGGAAACTTAATTACCGTGATTTCTTTTAATTCAAAGCCTGCCAGTTTCAGCGGTTTTTTATCGGTTATTTGACGGTGGTGTTTTAAAATGCCGTCGTAACTGAATTGACTGAATAACATGCCCAAAGGTGGGATACTTCTATATTGTGTAGTTAATTGGGTGATAGGAAAATGATGTGGCACGGTTTTGATGGATTGAAAACGATTGATTCCTACCAGCGTATAAATATTTTCGGCTTTCCATTGCTCGGCGAGAACCAGTGGTTGAATTTGAAAGGGATCGCCTCCGATAATAAAACGACAATGGGTTTGTTGATATAAGACGT
>Ga0233403_10000409_pt1 | contig 20213 bp, 14 predicted proteins | sample Na_oxic_1_MG_FD_179866 | JGI IMG/M metagenome (GOLD analysis project Ga0233403, IMG submission 179866) | Seawater microbial communities from Saanich Inlet, British Columbia, Canada - Na_oxic_1_MG | ecosystem: Environmental > Aquatic > Marine > Inlet | place: Canada: British Columbia | collected...
AGTATTTTTAGATATGTCATTCCTAAAAAGTCAATTTCTTCTCCACATCTTAATTTTCCATTCCCACTAAAATAAATCAGCAAATTTAATTGGCGTATATATTGCAAACAAAAGTGATATACGAAATATCAGTGTATTCAACAAAAATTTTCAGAATTAATAATTTAATTCTAATTTTAATTATTTCATTCCAGAAAAATGCGATTTAAAAATATTAATTAAAATTAATATTAAAAATATTAATGGTAATGCGAATTAAGAGTTGAAATTTGTGTATCTACTAAAAACAATGCCTAAGAAACCAACCCAGGGCATCGCCCAATATCACAAATTTTAACCATAAGATTTTAAAAGGATTTTTCAACTCTTAATTCGCATTGGTAGGTAAATCAATTAATAAAAAAGGTGAGGATTAGAAATGTTGAAAAAGTTCATTGGAAAAATTGTGATAGCTCTGATCAGGGCCCTAATCAGAGCATTTTTTGGAACGTTGGTTGGCGTTGCACTGGTTGGCTTTATTGTCATAATGTTGTTATTTTTTGGGATTTTAATGCCTGATGTGCAAAGTCAAATGATGATTATTGAAATTGTCGGTTTACTACTTGTTGGAGCCGTTATTGGTGCGGTTGTTGGTTTTTTTGATATGTTAGATTTTGGTTCTAGGGTATCGGATCAACGTAAACGTGAAGATAGTCTAGAAAACAATATGCGTAATCACAACACTAATCGACAAAAAGGTCCCTAAATTTTTTACCACTTCTATTTTCTGCCAATCTAAATCTACTTAATTAGTGTCCATCCAGTTATAGCTGTTCAGATAAAGATTTTGGCCTAAAGACCTGTCAGGTTTCTAAAACCTGACAGGTCTGATAGCTTTGACTTTTCTGAAAGTCTATAGTTAAAGGCAAACACGCAAGTCTGCTCCAAACCTCAGCGTATTCAATGACTGTAGGGGCGAACCTGCGTGTTCGCCCTGGCTTAACTTTAAAAATCAATATTCTCTGGAATCAAACAAAACATTTCATAAAGTTGACAAAATAAACTTAAATACAGTATCGTAATGATCAATGCTTAATGATTAATAGTAGTAATGGTGGGTTGTAACGAAGTTCCTACCCACCCTACCTCTAAATTTTGATAAGATACGATTAATACTTAAATTAACAACAGAATTGTGATATTGATACAGCTGTAAAAAAATTATGGATAACCTTATTAGCCAGGGTGCTGCCTGGGCAAAACTAAAAACTCATCAACAATATTTAGCACCCGTCCATCTGCGGGAACTATTTGCTTTAGATAGTCAACGATTTGAACATTTTTCTATCGAAGCCTGTGGTTTATTCCTGGATTATTCTAAAAATCGTTTAACGAGTGATACCCTTGCTTTATTGCAACAGTTAGCGACTGAGGCAAACTTAGCTGATTGGATTACTCGAATGTTTCAAGGTGAAAAGATCAATAACACGGAACAACGCGCCGCTTTGCATATTGCCCTACGTAATCGTTCTAATCGCCCAATTAGGGTAGATGGCAAAGATGTCATGTACGATGTCAATGTCGTGTTAGCAAAAATGCGCCTGTTTAGTGATGCCGTGCGTGATGGAAAGTGGCGTGGTTATACAGGTAAACCTATTGAATCTATCGTGAATATTGGTATTGGCGGCTCTGATTTAGGACCAGCGATGGTAACCAGGGCACTAAAGACTTACCAGCATCCACGTTTACAAAGTTATTTTGTTTCCAACGTAGATAGCACACATTTAAGCGAAACTTTAGCCAAACTTGATCCGGAAACCAGTTTATTTATTATCGCATCAAAAACGTTTACCACCCAAGAAACTATGTTGAACGCACGAAGTGCTAGACAATGGCTGATAAATAAATTAGGCGATGATAAAGCAGTGGCTAAACATTTCGTTGCCGTTAGCACTGCAACACAAGAAGTTACTGAATTTGGCATTGATTCAGCACATCAGTTTGAATTTTGGGATTGGGTAGGGGGGCGTTATTCGCTGTGGTCTGCTATCGGCTTACCCATTGCGCTAATGATAGGGTCTGATAATTTTGAACAGTTACTAGATGGAGCGCACGAGTTAGATAAACATTTTGAAACCGCTCCGCTATCTAAAAATTTGCCTGTGTTAATGGGATTAATTGATGTGTGGTATAGTAGTTTTTGGGGTGCCACTACCCAGACAATACTGCCTTATGATTACACTTTAGCACTTTTTCCCGCCTATTTACAACAATTAGTAATGGAAAGTTTGGGTAAGTGCGTCACTCGTGAAGGAAATCGGGTTGATTATCCAACGTGTCCCATTATTTGGGGTGCGCCTGGGAATAATGGTCAACATGCGTTTTATCAGCTTTTGCATCAAGGTACCCATTTAGTGCCAGCAGATTTCATTATTGCGCTTGACAGTCAACATGATTTACCGGGACATCAAGAGGCTGTATTATCTAATGCACTGGCGCAAACTCATGCTTTGATGATGGGTAGAAATATAGAAAACACACGGGCTGCACTTGAAATCTTCCCAAATACCTTTTTGCAAAAGGGGGAAGAATCTGACAAATTGCCCCACCGCGTTTTTCCTGGCAACCAACCGACTAATACGCTGCTTTATAAAAAACTAACGCCGGCGGTTTTAGGTAAGTTAATTGCCCTGTACGAGCATAAGGTGTTTGTGCAAAGCGTTTGTTTGGGTATCAATCCTTTTGATCAGTGGGGGGTAGAGCTTGGTAAACAAGTGGCAAGTACTTTATTACCTACTCTTCAAACTGAACAAGAAAAAACGGTTGACCTCGGATACGATTCTTCTACTGAGGGTTTACTTAATTACATAAAAACTTATCGTAGTCGTTGAAATATGCTACCATATCAAAATGGTTAGTATTAAGTAGGTACGCATAAATATTTTAACATTTTCAGTAAGGCTCCCTGCGTGTTTTGGCTGCCCACCAGCCGCAGCAAAGGCGTTGCACGAAAACCACCTTGCCCACCCTACAAAATGTTAATAAACTTTTGTGTACCTACTTAATATAGTTATCCAGAAAAGTTTTGTCCCGACTAAAGACCTGACAGGTTTTGGAAACCTGTCAGGTCTCGGTTAGAATTTATCTGGACATCTATAGAGACTTATTATTGTTATTTAAAGTGATTTATAAAGTTTATTGTTCATCAGGCTCTGTTTAGACCAGGAAACTGGGACCTTGTGAAAATAATCCATTGAACAAACTTCTACAATCCGTATAGACTGAACACATTTGAAATCGGTGATATTATAAACCAAGTTTTTTCGTATAATAAACCACTAGATTTTAGCTAGAATGACGCTTTAGAAGCTCATGACTTTTGAAAATATAAAAGAAATACCATTTTTCCAAAAAATGGTATTTCTGTACCTTAAGTTGGTAACTTGAGCAACGGCATGATTTTTTAGGGTATAAATACCATTTTTAAAAAAAATGGTAACTACTCAGGGTCCCGTAAAGGATTGCCCTGAGTAGTGACAAAAAATGGTATTTCTGTACCTTAAGTTGGCAACTTGGGCAATGGTAGGTTATAACTGAACAGCGGATTGAGGATACATTTTTTTTTACATTAAGGAGTCAGGATTTAATAAATCCAAAACTTGAATTGTCAAACCTGACAGGTTTTGAAAACCTGTCAGGTTTAGTTTTCGAGGTTTGAGTTTTCTTCAAAAAACTCAAACCTCGAAAGTATTTTATTAAATCCACATTCCTAAACGATTATTAAAATATGGATGTTCAAAAAAAATAATTTAAGGAACGAAGTTTCACACGCTTATACCTGTCAGGTGAGATTTGACAGATTTTGGTTATTTACCTGAAAATCTATAGTTTGCAACTTTATTAATTTTATTGTTATGTTCAAAGCACTTACCAATTCGGTGATATTGTTTTTTCTAGTCATTACAAACATGACTTTATTTATTTGGTGTGTGAATCAGCTTGAATTGGGAGCGTCCCCAGCTAAAAGAACACTGTTTGTAGAAGTACAGGCAAAAGCGAGTATCTCTGCACAAAAATCCGTTCAGCGCATTGAGGCAGTTACTCAAAGACCTATTCTTAATCATTCAACCCGTACTCCCTACGCCATACAGCAAGATAAACCGAGTCAGCAGATAGTTCTACAATTTAAGTCTGAGCATATCCGTCTTGATAAAACGGAACAGGTTAAGCTGGAAAATAGCTTGCAAAGTTGGGATATCAAAACTTTCCATTCGGCAAAAATATTTTCCGGTGCGACACTTTCTAAAAAAAATGGTCAGCTTCCACAACTCGCTAAATTGCGCGTTCAATCCGTTGCGCGGATGATTTACCCTTATACTCAAACGGTGAAGATGTACTATCATTCTTCTATTGAGAAAGATAAAGTCGTGGTAAAAATTTTTAGTCCCCAAAAATGATAGGAAAAAGGAAAAATACATCATGCCTATTTATGAATATGCTTGTACTGAGTGTGAGCATAAGTTAGAAGTTTTACAAAAGATGAATGATCTGCCTTTAGAACAATGTCCAGCTTGTGGTCAAAGCACTCTAAAAAAACTTATTTCGGCGGCGGCTTTTCATCTCAAAGGTACCGGTTGGTATGAAACGGATTTCAAGGGTACTAAAAAACCCGAAAAATCTGATGAAAAAGAAAAAAACGATGCCTCACCAAAAAAGGAAAAAGCTAATACCTCACCCGCACCGACTGGTGGAAGCGACGCGAGTTCAAGCACTGATAACTGATAACTGAATAAGGAAAATTATGCGTACCCACTATTGTGGACATTTGAATGAATCTTTAATAGGTGAAACAGTCACTTTATGCGGCTGGGTGCATCATCGCCGTGATCATGGCGGTGTCATTTTTATCGACTTGCGTGATCGTGAAGGTTTGGTTCAAATCGTTATTGATCCAGAAATGGTTGAAGCTTTTGCGCTGGCTGAACAAGTGCGAACCGAATTTGTATTACGCATTCAAGGCACAGTACGTCATCGACCCACCGGTACCGAAAATCCGACATTAGCCACTGGGCAAGTGGAAGTCGTTAGTCAGCTAATTGATATTTTAAATGCCGCTGAAACGCCCCCGTTTCAGTTAGATGAAACTCATCTTAGCGAAGAAATTCGATTACGCTATCGTTATATTGATTTGCGTCGTCCCCAGATGTTGGCGCGTATTCAATTACGGGCGAAAATAAACGCATTCTTGCGTCACTTTTTAGATGAACAGGGCTTTTTAGAAATAGAAACGCCCATGCTGACCAAAGCAACCCCCGAAGGCGCACGCGATTATTTAGTGCCCAGTCGCACCCATTCCGGACAGTTTTTTGCTCTGCCACAATCACCACAACTATTTAAGCAATTGCTGATGATGTCTGGTATGGAGCGTTATTATCAAATTGTACGCTGTTTTCGTGATGAGGATCTAAGGGCAGATCGACAACCAGAATTTACCCAACTAGATATTGAAATGTCCTTTGTCGATGAAACCGTCATTAAAAATTTGATGGAATCTATGATACGTCGGCTGTTTAAAGAAATGCTTAATGAATCGTTGCCCGATCCGTTCCCAAGCATGAGCTATCACGAGGCTATGCAGCGCTATGGAACAGATAAGCCTGATTTGCGCGTCCCCTTGGAAATCACTGAAATCAGCGATTTAATGACCGAGGTTAAATTTAAAGTTTTTGCTAATCCAGCCAATGATCCTGAAGGGCGTGTTGCAGCCCTTTATGTGCCTAACGGTAAAACATTATCTCGTAAACAAATTGACGACTATACCGGTTTTGTGGGAAATTATGGTGCCAAAGGTTTAGCCTATATTAAGGTGAATGATATAACCAAAGGGCGCGACGGTTTACAATCTCCCATTCTCAAATTTTTACCGGATAATGCCATTGAGGCACTTTTAAAACGCACCAAGGCAACTTCGGGCAGTTTGATTTTCTTTGGGGCGGATAAAGCTAAAATTGTTAATGAAGCATTAGGTGCGTTACGTTTAAAAATCGGCACCGATATGAAATTAGCCAAAAAGGGCTGGAAACCTTTGTGGATAGTGGATTATCCTATGTTTGAATGGGACGAAACGGAAAAACGTTGGACACCCTTACACCATCCTTTCACGGCACCGAATGAATCAGACATTGAAAACCTTGAAGCCAATTTGGGTAGCTGTTTATCGCGGGCTTATGATATGGTTTTGAATGGTGAAGAAATTGGTGGCGGCTCAATTCGTATTCATCGTCCCGATATGCAGTCGGCTGTCTTTCGGATGCTGGGTATTGGTGAAGAAGAGGCGCATGAAAAATTTGGCTTTTTGCTTGAAGCACTGAAATATGGTTGTCCACCTCACGGGGGTATTGCTTTTGGTTTAGATCGTTTAGTGATGCTCATGAGCGGTGCAAGTTCTATTCGTGATGTCATTGCCTTTCCCAAAACACAAACCGCGAGTTGTTTACTCACTTCTGCCCCCTCTCAAGCGAGTCAAACGCAATTACAAGAATTGCATATTCGTTTGCGGACACCCCAATCGACTAAAAAGGAATAGCAATGCCATTAAATTAAGGGCAGACACACAGGTCTGCCTACAAAATTCCACGTATTTAGGGGCTGTAGGGGCGAACCTGCGTGTTCGCCCGGCAGTGAGGGGCGAACATAAGTGTTCGCCCTATTTTGCTGGTGCAGGTTTGCAAGCTGCTCCGTCACTTTATTCCTTCCTTAAAAAAATCGAACGAGAAAAAACATTTCGGACAGAGTTGCAAATTCCATCCAGCACAAAAAAATACTTTTTCGTACATAATTGCCATTTTTAATTATAAATAAATTCACATTCTAAACCTGACAGGTCTCGAATACCTGTCAGGTTTTTGGAAGTTATTTTTCTGAATATCTATATATTAAAATCACTTGCCGTTAATTGTTCATTTACCGCCCAATAAGCTTGTTTGATGCGATGCATTTGATGTTTTGTATTTCGCACCATAATTTTGAATCAAAGAGCGAACTTTTTCTCTGCTTTCTTCAGGTAAAGTTTCCACCATCCAGTAAAACCATTCTTGCTTGCTATGAAACCCTTTTTTCTTGGAAAGTTGTGGATGCACTCATTTTTGCCTAAATATATTATCTAAAGTGTTTGCCGATTAAAATACTATAAAAAAGGGCAGGCTCAATTTAATTTTTAATCTTGGATTTTTATACAAATTGTAATGTTTAAAAAACAATTTTACCCTGGTCCCTTTAATTTTGCAAATATGAACAAGGCTCAAGTGACTGAGTTTGTGACTAAAAATACCGATAAATCTGAAAAAACTTTGCGGCTGTTGATTTTTAATCAGATTGAAGCGCAACCCCGTTTTTTGGATTTTATACCGTGCCTTTATATGCGTTGATGTTGGTGCAGGTTGTTAGAAAAGAAAAATCCAGAAGTGCTTCCCATTCCTGAAACAACTTAATTATTTTTGACTTGGATAAATATTATGACAATAGATATAGAACCAATTAAAACAAAACTACTCGACAAACATCAATTAAATTTTAACCATTTTCAGGATGCCAATTTTGAAGAAGTCGTTGATTTGTTTTTACAAGTTTTACAAAACAGAAATTTAACGCTTGTTATTCAAGGGTTACACCATTTTTATGTCGAACGCCATATAGATACCTTTATGGATGCGCGTGAAAATATTGCGACTCACTTTGAAAAATATTTTAAAATACTTGTTGAGATGAGCAATGAAGTTCATAATATTTCAGCACTCGCTTCCTGTTTCAAACATTTTTTTTCTAAACATGCTACCCATTTAGCAAAAGTAGAAAAAGACAATTTTTTTAATACCGATAAAAACAATCAATGGAAAAAATCTCCTCATTATTTTCAGAATATTTTGCATTTTGGTGAAGAATTGAAAACGATTTATGAACTCAGAAATGCTTTAGCACATAGCAATGCAACCATTAAATATCAAGATGGCGCAGAACCAAAAAGAATTGATGATGAATGTCACTTCTGTTTTGATATAAAAGCATCTGTTAATGCTTACTTATTCGTGACTTATAAATACGCACCTCAACTCAAATCATTTTTTGAAAAGCAAGCAGAACCAGATATGACACCTTATCTCAAATCTGTGCAATCAGAATTTGATGAAGGGCAAAGTCATTTTATTCATATTAAAGGAAAGTTTGAAGACATTATCCATGCAAAAACCATTAAGGATATTGAAGTGCTTTCATTAGATATTGATGAAGACACGGTTGAGAATCTGAGACGGGCAGTTAAAGGAAAAGGCATTCGGAAAATGGTAGTCGTCGGTAATGCAGGTATGGGCAAAACAACGACGACACAATATTTGGCTTCATCTGATGCCGAAATACTTTTAAATAGATATGACAAGTTAAGCATGGGAAACCCATTACCCATTTACATCGAACTGAAAAATTTTAAAGATGAAGAAAGGCAAGAAACTACCGTATCTCTTCATGATTTAATTCTCGAAAAAGTGAATAAATCTCTTCAAATTCCTGTAGAAGAGACTCAAAAGATTAACCAATTGCGAATTTACCTAGAAAAATTATTACGAGAAGGTAAAATCACGCTTTTTTTAGATGGTATGAATGAAATACCTAAAGATTTCAAGGAAAGTAAAAGGAATGCGATTGATAAATTTATGGAAGACTATGAAAAAGTTTTCTATTTATTAACCAGTAGGAAGGAAGATTATAGCAGTGGTTTTTTTAGTCAGATACCGACTTTTGAATTGCAAAAAATGAATCTAAAGCAGATAAAACTGTTTTTAGATAAAAATGCAAATGATGAAGCAGTACGTCACCATATTTTTAAAGCCGTTCAAGAAAGTGCCATATTAGCACAGTTTGTTGGTGTGCCTTTTGTTTTATTGGTATTGATTCAAGTGGTTGCAGAAAATGGAGAAATTCCGAATTCTTATTCTAAAATTATTGGTGCATTTATAAATAACCTTTACCATTGGCAACAAAGGCAAGATAAAGCGTTTGATGACACGACGCTGGATAACACCCATTTTCTATTATGTCATCTGGCGACTCAAGTTAAACAAAAATATGATGCCAATCCAGATATATCATTTAAACAAGTACTTGATATTTTTAAACAACGAAAGGAAGATTATGAACTCGCCATTGATTTGCATTATGTACTAAAAATCGCTGTCGATTTGAATATTTTGGTGAAAAAAGATAAAAAGTATACTTTCGTTCATCAGTTATTTGCGGAATATTACGTTCAAGAAGAATTGGAGTTGTGAAATGATAAAAATTACGACTGAAATGCTACACAATCCACGTTGGTATGAAACCATTATGCTGAAATCAGGCAACTTGGATGGTGATGAAAGAATCAGCTTTATAGATAAAATTAGTGAACAGAATTTATACTTGGCAGCCAAATGTAAAAATTCTTCCTTTGAGCAAGAACCAATTTTGGTTAAGAGGCTACTGCAAAAAGCAAGAAAAGAAACAGAGGATATAAATGATGCTAAAAACGCTGCCCAAGGCATTTTAACTTTAGCCGAATTTGCCTGTGAAAAAGAGATCGTTAAATTAACAATTAATTTGGCGTTTGAAAAGTTATTTGCTATTTACGAAGTTATTGATCATTTTGGTTTAAAACCACCTATGATTCTGTCTGATTTACTGGTTTTGAAAACGCCAATGTATAACTATGATTATAGTTATGAATTGACTTATGATTATGAACAAGAAATAGATATATCTGAAGAGGAGAATGAAGGAGAAATAGATGAGATAGGTGAGTACAAAGAAAATGAAATACTGAAACGTGTTTATCATATGACACGTCATCATATTCCAAACTTTCAAAAGATATTTTCTTTAGTCAAACAGATAATATATGAAGATAAAACGTTTAAACTCAATTTTAACGCTTATAATATCTTAATCAACAAAGCCCAAACCTATCAGCAAGGCTTTGACTTGTTTGAGGAAATGAAAAAAGCCGGGTTGACACCTAATGAAATTTCTTATGATACCTTAATCAACAAAGCCCAAACTTATCAGCAAGGCTTTGATTTGTTTGAGGAAATGAAAAAAGCCGGGTTGACACCTAATGAAATTTCTTATTCAACCTTAATCAACAAAGCCCAAACTTATCAGCAAGGCTTTGATTTGTTTGAGGAAATGAAAAAAGCCGGGTTGACTCCTAATGAAATTTCTTATGATACCTTAATCAACAAAGCCCAAACTTATCAGCAAGGCTTTGATTTGTTTGAGGAAATGAAAAAAGCCGGGTTGACTCCTAATGAAATTACTTATTCAATCTTAATCAACAAAGCTGAAACCTATCAGCAAGGCTTTGATTTGTTTGAGGAAATGAAAACAGCCGGGTTGACTCCTAATGAAATTTCTTACAATACCTTAATCAACAAAGCCCAAACTTATCAGCAAGGCTTTGACTTGTTTGAGGAAATGAAAAAAGCCGGGTTGAAACCTGATTTTTTCACTTTTAACACCCTACTCAGAAAAGCCACCCAACATCAACAACCACTGCCCGTCTTTTTAAATTTATTAGATGAAATGATCCACTTAAAAATCAAACCACAAGTGGGCGGTATCAACAAAAGGGGTAAAAAAATCCATCCCTACACCGTTTTTGCCGTACAAAATAAACTCCGCCAAAACCAAAAACCCTACAAAGAGTGGGTATTAAAACAACGTGAACCACTCGAAAAAGCACCCCGATGGTTACAAACGGCTTGGGAAGAATTTTTTAGACAAACGGTGAAGGATTGAAATGAATATATCTCTCGTTATCTCTCGTTCCCAAACTCTGTTTGGGAATGCCTTCCACAACGCTCCGCGTTGTCTTTTTCTTGTTCCCAAACGGCAATAAGGACAATTAATGGTGCGTCGGACGCACCGTATCGCATTTAACAAGAAAAAAGGGGCTAGGCTCAATTTAATTTTTAATCTTGGATTTTTATACAAATTGTAATGTTTAAAAAACAATTCTACCCTGCCCTTTAATTTTTTATGAATAAAATGGAGGACTTCAAGTACTAAACATGAATATTTTTCAAAATTCGGTATTAAATAAGTATTTAAAAACACAAGATGAAAAGAAGATTGATGAAGCATATTCTCAATTTGCTACCTATTTTCATCATGCTGAAATACAACAGAATATTAGAAATTCAAAGGAAGAACAATTTCAGGAGGGATTTTTAAGGGCACTCTTTGTTAAGATTTTAGGATATTCTCTTAATCCGCAGCCGAATTTTAACCTGACGACAGAACTTAAAAATGAAAAAGGGGCAAAAAAAACTGATGGTGCTATTCTGAAAAATGGTAAAGCATTAGCCGTAATAGAATTAAAAGGAACAGATACCAAAGATTTAGACAAAGTAAATAATCAGGCATTTAATTACAAAAACAATCGGTAGTCCTGAATAAAGCGAGCGTAGGGTGGGTAGAGTGAAAACGAAACCCACCACAACAAAGTAATTATCTCATTCAACAAGGATTAATGGGGGGATAGCATAGCTCTATCCACCAAATTGGTATCAACCGGTATCAAAACGAAATGGTGGGTTTCACTGTCGTTCTACCCACCTTACGCTCGCTCAATTATTATTGCCCATGCTAACGGTCGTGGTTATAACACCGCTAAAGCGTTACCTCTATTCATTCCTGAGTTGAGAAGGCGCGGTTATCAATTTGTGACGGTGTCGGAATTATTAAAATCAGGAAAAGTTATCACGGCTAAAACTTGCTATGAATTAAAACCGGGAGATAATAAAAAATATGATAGGTTATTTGGTAAAGGTACGGAGTAATCAAATCGCGGGGAAAAGGGTTCATGCTCAATAGGAGCAACAAATATTTTTAACATGGGATACTTAAAAGTAAATAATATGGCGACTCAGATAAACAATGAAGCAAAACAACGGGGCTATTTAGAAAAAGTGGGACAATTTTACCGTCAAGTGCAAGACTGGATACAGAATGATTTTGACTTTGTTATGGAAAATAGTTCCATCTTAGATACCATCGGTACTTATCAGGTTGAGGTATTATCCATTTGTCGAAAAAAGACACCTGACCCCACTTTAGCTGACTTATTTCCTCAAGGTATAGCGGTTTTTATGGGAGAAGGCTTGATTGAAATGAAAGGCATTTTTGGTACCGAGTGGATTATTTATATGTTGAAAGATGGCATTATCATTGACAATGAGCATGATAAAGTGATGCATATTTATAAAGGTATTGAGAAAGATGGTTGGTACTGGTTAGAAGAAAGCGAAGAAACTAAACCACTTATGATGAACAAAGCATTATTTTTTAACTTACTGAGTTTGGTGAGCGATTATGATTCCTAGTGTATTATCTAACCCGTTACCAGCAATGTGGGAAGCTTTTGAAACCTCAGAAAGTGCTTTGAAAGTGGCGAGGAAAACAATCCGCCAACCTCAAAGCCAAAAGGCTGATTGCCAAGATGAATTATTCAAATATCAACGTCGTTTACTGAACAAAACGACTCTTTTTCCTATACCGGCTAATGCGGAATTTTTAATCACGGATTGTCAAACAGAAAGTCAAGATTTGTTCATTCTGGGCTTATGGGCAACTTCTGAACGGTTTATTAGAAAATATTTACAGCAAAAAAGTATTGTTATACAGCAATATGTTCAACCGCCAACATTGGGCAATTCTTTTTACCAATATCTTTATAAAGAAATAGAATATTGGAAACCAACAGATATTTTAGATTTTTTAAAGGAGAGTTTATTCACAACGCAAAACGATAAAAATCTTATTGGCTTAGCCAAACAAATTTTAGTTTATCGAGATTGGGTTGCACACGGTAAAAATCCTCATAAACTGCCTTCTGCTACCCATCTTAAGCCTAAACAAGCTTATGATACGTTAAATAAAATCATTAATATTTTATTACAGCACTATCCATAGTTTTTTTTGTAGGGTGGGCAAGGGTTTCTTCAATGCCATTAAGTTAAGGAATGTTTATTGGAATCCAAACCGTAAGTAATGGATTATGTCGTTTATAATTAAAGAACTTCCAAATCTAAAGGTTTGGACTCCAAGGCTTAACTTAATGGCAGTGAAGGGTTTCTTGTCCACCGCTTCTCGTTAGGGTAAAATTCCAATCCCCCCTTTTCCAAATCAACTTAAAGCCTCAAGTCGTTTGACTAGTTGCTCTTTTTTATGGCAACTTCGTTTAGAATGAAACGAGAACAACGTTGATGATTTGATGATATTTCAATGAAGGGATTGTTCAAGTGGTTGGTTATTGCTTTAATTTGTTATACTGAGTTTCGGGTTGAAGTTCGCCCACGAATGAAAATCCGTGATCTTATGATGTATGGATTGATGGTGCGTATAGCAAGCGTAGGGCGAAATGTTTGAAGCATCATTTGTCAGTTCAACCAACGCGCAATTGCACTCACTGATAACTGATATGGGCAACAGATTGCCCTTACAACTGATAACAAAAAATGACTTACCTCAAAACTATTTACGTTTACAATTGCTATGCCTCGCAAAATTTTGACATAGATTTTTCACCTAAAGCCGGTGAATCTTTTCGACATTTAATTGTAACGGGCAAAAATGGTAGTGGGAAAACAACCTTGTTAAATGCCCTTGATAATGCCCTTTTGGAAAAATCTGGCACCAATGAACCAAAAGTTGACGTGATGTTGACAGATGACAATGGTTGGTGTCTAAAAGATTTTTTAAAAGAGGGCTTATACGACTATTTCAAGGTAGAAAGTCAGGTGGGCAAGTGTTTATTTGCCCACCGAAATAACCACCAAATTGTTATGGTGGGCAACTAAAACACGTTGCCCACCCTACCCGGCTTATGCACTTTGTCATTATCAAGGCGTTTGAAATCAAATTGTGGTTCATTACCCTTGTTCTATTTACCCTTCTTGCCATTTTTGCCCTATTGAGCAGCTTTATCTGTCCTATTCTGCTCAACACCTCGTTTACCATGTTGAGTTTCTGCTTTTCCACCTTCGGAATTTGCTTTATCAATTAGTCCTTCAACAGCCTGTTTTTTTTTGGTTATGCTGTTTTTTCATGACAGCCAACTCCTTAAACCCTGCAAAATTCAAAACACCATCACCATTTGCCTTATTAAAGAGGCTTTCCAAATTCTGCTCTTCTTCCAGATCAGCCGCCGCCTTCACTTCCGCAACGGTCACAAAACCATCACCATCCATTTGCTCGAATTGAACAATGCGCTGAGATTATACTTCATCTGTCCATCTTCGTTGGTGTCGAACTTTGCCATCAGTTCTTCTATCCAAGCTTTTTGCTTTTCAACCTTGACTTCTTGCCAATCGATTTTTTAATAGCTGAGTAGTTACTATAGAACAAAATAAGCTTATCATTTATTTGGAAAAGGTGCGTTAGACGCACCCAACGCTTGTTTTATAAAGAGAATATCAAATTAGTGTTGACTGTTATTTATCATTTTATGGAAGCAGATTATAAAAAAACAAAATAAGTAAGAATTGAAAAATAGGGTTTGAGTGATTGGAACAATTTTTGCTTAAGTTATTAATTGATTTTTATTTAATCAATTTAGGACTGAAGCACCCAAATCTTTTTGAGTGCGTCAGTCCTACGGTTTGTAGGCATAAATCCGATTTTGTGAAAAATCGGATTTCTAATACCTATATAAGTTTGCCTCACAAACTATTTAATGCTAAAGCGACTCAATGACTTGCAAAATGAACCTTAAAAAAACTAGATTTAGGCAAAAAAGTGTTCTGAAGTCGTTTGTAGTATATTATTAATATGCCAATCAACAAAAAAAGTATGTTTCAATTTAGGATAGTGCTATAAATGTAGTGATGGAGTTCAAAGCTTTAGCTTTGGACTCCAAAACTAGGACATCCAATTTAGAGTAGTCTATAGTTTTTCAGATAAATAATTGAACCTAACGGGCAACGCAGTTTCACAAGAGCGAACATTTTAGTCCGCCCCTACGTCAAATATTTCATTGTAGGAGCAAACCACCGCAACAGCCCTTCCTTTATGAAGTTATTTATCTGAAAGCCTATCATTAAGCGTTCTGCGCCGTGATTTGTTAGCACCTGTTTCATCATCTTTGAATCATGCAAAAAAAAGGAATGATTATGAATTATAATCTATTGAATATAAAGAATATTTTATTATTTTTTGTGGTGGTTATCGCGTTGACTGTCTTATGTTCTATCATCCTGTTCATTAATAAACATAGCCAATTACAAAATCAATTTGCTTATTTTAAATTGGAACAATCAGTCGCTACGTTAGCACAGCAATTAGATAAAGAAATTGAATTAGCTAAACAAAATGTTTATCGTCTTAAAAAGTATGTATCTATTTTGGACACAGAATCCGGGAACATGAATGATAAAGTCGCATTTCTTCAAGACATGATGGCTGAAAATCTACAATTTGAAACAAATCATTACAGTCATTATATTGCCCTGGAACCATACCATGCAAAACGACTCTTTAATCAGCGTGGCAAATTGTTGTTAGTTTACAAAAACATTGCTTTGTATAACACCAAAAAATATAACAATCCGCAATATATGCTACAAAAATCATTTAATGAACCCAGTTATGCCAATAATCCTAGAAATTCTTGGTATTACATGAGCAAGTACCATTTCAAAACCAAGGGCAAAACTCCAGTTGATATGCAAATTACCCCCATTTATTTTGATCAGAACTATACCAACAAGGTGTCTGTTTTTAGTATTAGCCAAGGATTTGAGCAAATTCAAACCTTTACTGGTGTCGTTGGTGTCAGCATACTGGCAGATTCATTTTTTGAAGAGGTTGAAAATCAAAAATTGGGGGCAACTGGAGGAATGCTGCTGGTAGATTCCAAAAAAGGTTTATTATTAAGCAAAATCGGGAAAATAGGCAGTGGGCAACTTTCTTTTATCAATGCGACGGAACGTCAATATTTTTATTTAAAGCAGCCGTTTTGGAAAAAAGTCCTTAACCAAGATATTTCTTATATAGAAGTGAAAAATGGGAATGGCAACCTATATAGTCTTTCTTCTAAAAAATTAGGGACTTTACCATGGACCTTAGTGAGTTATCAACAAACGAGCGAATTGAAACAGGGTAACTTTTATAACGTCTTTATCATCGGTGCCACTATTATTTTAATATGGTTAATGATTATGGTAGGGGTATTCTTCAAAACCCTGATTTTGCCGGTATCAAATTTACTTAATACCATTCAAGGAGTCACCCAATCCCCCAGCAAAATATTGGTTAGTCAAAAAAGCGTCACTGAAATACGCCAGTTAGCTAAAGTTTTCAGACAATTAGCCAGCGAAGTACTGAAAACCAGTAGCGAAAGTTCTGAATATATTAAGCGCTGGAAAGCATCACGTTTAACTCAAGCTAAACAAGGTGAGCAAATTAAACGCTATCATAGTCAATTAGTTAAAAACCAGCATCAAATGCAAAATGCTCATGAAAAAATACAAAAAGCGCGCTTGCAAATACAAAAAGCACGAGTAGAAATTCAAAAATATAAATTAGAAGCTAAACGTGCCAAAGTGCAAAGTGATACGGCTAACCAAGCGAAATCGCAATTTTTGGCAAACATGAGCCATGATCTCCGCACTCCAATGAATGCTATTATTGGTTATACAGAAATGTTGCAAGAAGATGCGAAAGAACAAGAACAGGAAGATTTTCTACCTGATTTACAAAAGATTCATGGAGCGAGCTACCATTTGCTGGATTTAATTAATAACCTATTAGATTTGTCTAAAATGGAATCAAGTCAAATGGACTTATATATAGATACCTTTGATATAGCCCCCATGATTCAAGATGTTGCAAGTACCATTGCGCCATTATTGGAAAAACAATCCAATATTTTGAAAGTGAATTGCGATTCGGCATTGGGTACGATGTCCACAGATTTAACGAAATTACGGCGCAATTTATTTACTTTGTTGAGTAATGCCACCAAATTCTCTAAACAAAGTACGATTTCAATAACCGTCACCCGAGAGTCGGTTAATCTTATGGACTGGATTTTATTCCGCATCACTGATCAAGGTATTGGCATGACAAAGGAACAAATTCAAAAATTATTTCAAGCCTTCGTACCGGCTGATACAATCCATACACACCTATATAGTAGTAGTGGTTTAGGATTAGCCATTACTAAACAGTTTTGTCAAATTATGGGGGGAGATATTGTCGTTAAAAGTGAATTGGGACAGGGATGTACTTTTATTATGCGTTTGCCGGTTCATATTGATCCGTCGGAAAACTAAAGAAAGGAAGATGAACACTAAAGGGAGTCCTTACAAGTACGGTATTTTGTAGGGCAGACATAAGTGTCTGCCCTGTTGACATTGAAAATTAACACCCCATGATAAACGCTTATGCAATAAACAATTAGATTTAATTTTACCCTAACTCCTATGCACCTTCCCATTTTCCTTGTATACTCCATACGGTTAAAATTTCGGATTTTTGTAGGGAAAGTCAAAATGTAGGGTGGGCAAGGTATTTTTCTTGCCCACCTTACCGATGATGCTGGGCAAAAAAACACTGGGGAGCCCTTATGCAATAAACAATTAGATTTAATTTTACTCTAACTCCTATGCACCTTCCCATTTTCCTGGTATACTCCACACGGTTAAATTTTTGAATTTTTGTAGGGAAAGTCAAAATGTAGGGTGGGCAAGGTATTTTTTTTGCCCACCTTACCGATGATGCCGTTGCACAAAAACACTGGGAGCCCAACGAAAATCCGAAAACTTGACAGCTCAGAGTATAATTAATGTCACTTAATTATTTTACTTGATGTTCAAGTTTTTTAGAAAACCATTAGAAATACTATTTTACCAAAAATAGTATTTTTTGAAGCTTATCGATGTTTAAAAACTAGTGCCACGCCGTTATACTCAGCGTGGGCATAAACTTAACTTTTTAAATGAGTTTTTCTGTAGGGGGCCGGCAACGTGTTTTGTTGCCCACCATCATCGGCAAAGTGGGCAACAAAGGACGTAAGGAGCCCTACATAAAAGTTCAAATTGTGTCCATGCGGAGTATAACTAATTTATAGGTACTGAAACTCCTAACAACTATTAATTGAATAGATGGTGCATTTTTAATAACCAGAAAAAAATGCATTCATACCCCATTTATTATTATGCTCATATTAACGACTTCTTTAGCGATTGGCGGTATATTGTTTGCCGTATGGAAAGATAATCAAAAAAAAAATATAATTTCAACATTGCCTGAAAAAAATTCACTGGTAAAAACGGCTCCTCCAACCAAAACCGATATTTTAAAAAACGAAAAAGAAGCAACCCATTATCAACGTGTTTCATTAGTCGCTTTAGGGTTAACCGGTGTCGGTGCGATTTTTTATGCGCCCCTTACGTTACTTGGCATTCCTTTATTGACTTACAATTACTTTCATTATCTTAAAAAATCTCATCATGTTATTTTTAAACAAAAACAACGCATGGTGGGAATATTTGAATGGTTGTGTGTTACTGGTGTGCTGGTACTTGGAAAATATTTAGCCGCTGCGGTTCTTTTTACCATGTTTTTTACCGCCCGTAAACTTATTATAAAAACGGAGCGCAGTACCCATACGGATCTAAATAATATCTTTGGCAGTTTGCCTAAGAAAGTTTGGATATTGCGGGAAAATCTTGAAATTGAGGTGCCGTTAAATACCTTACAAACCAATGATATTATGGTTGTACGCGCAGGAGAAATGATTGCGGCAGATGGCAAAATTATTATTGGTGAGGGAACTATTGACCAATGTATGTTAACCGGTGAGAGCCAACCGGTTGAGAAAAGCCAAGAAAATAAAGTATTCGCATCAACAATGCTACTGTCGGGCTGGTTGCATATTCAAGTAGAAAAACAAGGTGAAGAAACCGTCACAGGTCAGATTGTGGAAGTTTTGAAAAAAACGGCTGACTTTAAAAGTCATATTCAATCGCGTGGCGAAGCAATTGTTGAAAAAGGTGCCGGTATATCCCTGCTTGCTATGGCAACTGCCTTACCATTATTAGGAACTAGTCAGGCCCTAGCATTATCCGGTTCCGGTTTTGGTTATCAGATGCGACTTGTGGCACCGCTTTCCGTACTAAATTATCTGCGAATTGCCTCAAATCATGGCATTCTAGTGAAGGATGGACGCGCTTTAGAAAAATTAGCTGAAGTAGATACCATCATCTTTGATAAAACCGGTACCTTAACGGAAGAAATACCACAGGTGGAACGTATCGTTGTTTGCAATGGATTCACTGAAAAAAAATTGTTACAATATGCCGTCACGGCGGAGCAAAGGCAAAAACATCCAATTGCGGGGGCCATTTGTCAAGCAGCGGCCCAACAAAATTTACAAAGTTTTCCCCTGAAAAATAGTGATTATGAAGTTGGATATGGTATTCGCGTGAGTTTTGTAGACCCTGAAGCTGGTTCAAAAGTGCAAACGATTTTGCTGGGCAGTGAGCGTTTTATGGAAAGTGCCAAGATTAATATCCCTAATGATATAAAGTCTGCACAAATTGAATGTGCTGAAAAGGGCCATTCCCTAATCTATATTGCTTTGGAAAATCAACAACTAATGGGGGTTATTGAACTACGTCCCTCGCTCCGAAAAAATGCTAAGGAAGTCGCTACCGCATTACGCCAACAAGGTATAACACTTTATATTATTTCCGGTGATCAAGAAAAACCGACGAAGCAACTTGCGGAAACGCTTGGTATAAAAAATTACTACGCTGAAACGCTACCAGAGGATAAAGCTAAAATTGTTGAAAACCTACAAAAACAAGGGCGAAAAGTCTGTTTTATTGGTGACGGTATTAATGATGCAGTTGCCTTACAAAAAGCCGATGTCGCCATATCATTACACGGCGCGGCAACTATCGCTACCGATACGGCAGAAATTGTCTTAATAAAACCAGATTTATCGTATCTACCTTATTTATTGCAAATGGCTAATGATTTGAATAACCGAATAAATTCAGGTACAATAATAAATACGGCATCTAGCATTACTTGTGTGACCGGTATTTTAATCTTTGGTATGGGAATTAGCGGAGCAGTATTTTTATATTACAGCACGTTAGGTATTAATATTGTAAATGCAATGGTTCCTATTATGCGTG
>Ga0233403_10000410_pt1 | contig 20182 bp, 6 predicted proteins | sample Na_oxic_1_MG_FD_179866 | JGI IMG/M metagenome (GOLD analysis project Ga0233403, IMG submission 179866) | Seawater microbial communities from Saanich Inlet, British Columbia, Canada - Na_oxic_1_MG | ecosystem: Environmental > Aquatic > Marine > Inlet | place: Canada: British Columbia | collected...
AAAAATAACCCACTCGCCTCTTGCTTTCACCCAGGTGAAACCTGGGACAACCCCGATAGGGGTTGAATGTGAATAGCCCCAGGTGAAACCTGGGGAAACTTTCAAAAAGAGTTTTGCAAGAGGCTCCAAGTTCAGTATTTTGGACTTTTTTGGACTTGACAGTGTAACCTCAATGCCATATCGTAACATAATAACTGACTGATTTTATTAAAGTAGTACAACGGATACTTGAACCGAAGGTTAGCGAAGCTAAATAAACGGATAAAAAACCTCAACAAATAAAATGGTTACAAAAATTAGAAAGACCCCCAATCCGTTGAATTTGCGTATCCGTTGTAGTTGGACAGCGACACGATATGGCATTCAGGTTTCACCAGTGGCTCTTGCCCCCTTGGGGGGTTGTTCCAAATAGAAATGCGCTAATTGTTTCGTTCATATATTTCCCAAAACACAAAAGTCCAAATCTAAGCCGTTTGCAGTATAATATGAATTATAGGTTAAATAAGTCATTTAAAAATCATAATATGAAAATGAATGATTTGGTATCTTTGAGAATTCCAAAAAAATAATATACCCTTCACACCTGACCGGTTTTAAAAACCGGTCAAGTCTCTATCATAAGATTTGGGTATGTTTATTTGATACTCCCTTTCTATAATTAAATTTTTTAAATGACTGTTTTTATTAGAAAATATTATTTCACGTCGCTATTTAAAAAATATTAAATCCGACATTCCGCATACCAATAAAATATTTTTTTCATGCCTATTGATGTCAAATAAAACCGTCTTATACGGGAACATACTTCAAATCGCTGCTCGACTGGCAAAGTGAACTGGTTATGAAATTCATTGTCAAATTAATCACGATTAATTAATATCGATACTTTTGCTTAAATCATGTAACGTTTTGATTTTTAAAAATAAAAATTTATAGTAAGGCCATATTCATGCCCACCAGAACTCATTGAATCAAAAGTGCTGTTAAAAAAATAAGCGAAAGTACGGTAAAATCTTGATTTTTAATTTTTAATTTTTAATTGGTATATCAAGGGTACATGCCAAAACCTATCTTTTACTGGTAGATAAAAGAAGAGAGTTTTTTCACAACCAAAAAACCTCCCTTATCAAATGAGGTTTTCTAAAAATGGCACCACCGCGCGTGCGCCCTTACCGTTCTAAATAAATCAATAACTTAGAAAATAAACATTTTCAAACAAAGGTGGGCGGAATGTCGGTTAAATATACTCAACAAAGGAAAAAATTTCTAGGCTAAAGCCTAAAAAACTGTTAAGTACCCAACCTTATGTTTTCAGGTATTTTGATTTTATGATTGATTTTATGACAAATAAAATCTCAGAAAATTTCTGAACGGGCACTTAAAAAAAACCCAGTTCCATAGAACAATACCTTCGCCAATTCATGCATAGAAAATAGGGTTATTAAATTTGTTCCTTAAAATTCAAAGACTTAGAATTTTTAGCACTTTTACCGCCTGAAATGAAAGCGTCGTTAGTTTTCAAGCTGTTATATCAATAACCCGATTTTATTTAGGTGTTTTGGCGTAAATATTTATATCCGGATCGTTCTCATATTTTTTGAAATCTCAAAAAGTTAGTTAAAATTATGCCCGCACTCGGTATAACAAGAAGTTGCTTATTAAACGCAAAATACTTCCGAACATGATTGCGTCAGATGAACATGAACCAAGTTTTTTGAAAATGTTCAAAATGGGTATATTATTTTCACATTCTTTTCTAACATAACACAAAAAATGAAATCCACACTACAACAAACCCCAGTTGCAATCATCGGCATGGCCAACATTTTCCCGCAAGCCAAAAATTTGCGCGAATACTGGGAAAATATTATCAACAAAGCTAATTGTATCACTGATGTGCCTCCCTCGCGTTGGGCTATTGAGGATTACTACGATCCGAATCCCAGTACCCCCGACAAAACCTATTGCAAGCGCGGCGGTTTTATCCCGGATATTGATTTCAATCCAATGGAATTTGGACTGCCCCCAAATATTCTGGAAGTCACTGATGTTTCCCAATTGCTATCGCTAGTCGTTGCCAAGCAAGCACTGGCGGATGCTGGTTATGGCACTGACAATTGTCATCGGGAGCGAACTGGTGTCATTTTGGGTGTCGGCGGGGGACAAAAACTCATTACACCATTGACATCTCGGTTACAGTACCCCTTATGGGAGCGCGTTTTAAAAAGTAGTGGTCTCAGTGATGAGGAAACCCAAAAAATTATCGAAAAAATCAAATTGGGCTATATTCGCTGGGAGGAAAATTCTTTTCCGGGCATGTTAGGCAACGTCATTGCCGGGCGAATCGCTAACCGTTTGGACTTGGGCGGGATTAATTGTGTCGTCGATGCCGCTTGCGCCGGTTCATTAGCCGCGCTTCAAATGGCGCTCAGTGAGTTAACCGAATACCGTAGCGACATGATGATCACCGGCGGTGTCGATACTGATAACTCAATCTTCATGTATATGTCCTTTAGCAAAACACCCGCCTTTTCCAAACAACAGAATATGAAACCTTTTGACACCGATTCAGACGGCATGATGATCGGTGAAGGCATCGGGATGTTAGTGCTAAAACGCGTTGAAGATGCCGAACGAGATGGGGATCGTATCTATGCCGTCATCAAAGGCATTGGCACCTCCAGTGATGGTAAATATAAAAGTATTTATGCGCCTCGTGTCAGTGGACAATCCCTCGCTTTGCGTCGCGCATACGAAAGTGCCGGGTTTTCTTCCTCGACTGTTGGCATGATTGAAGCGCATGGCACCGGCACCATGGCGGGCGATCCAACCGAGTTTGCCGCTTTAAAGACCACTTTTAGCGAAAATAACCCGAAAAAACAATCTATTGCGCTGGGTAGCGTCAAATCACAGATTGGGCATACCAAAGCGACTGCCGGGGCGGCGAGTTTGATTAAAACGGCGTTGGCACTGCATCACAAGATATTACCGCCTACTATTAATATTACCCAACCCAATCCTAAATTTGAAATTGAAGATTCTCCGTTTTATTTGAATACCGAAACTCGCCCTTGGTTTCGCGCCGAAAGTGAGACTCCTCGACGAGCCGGTGCCAGTTCGTTTGGTTTTGGGGGCTCTAACTACCATGTCGTGTTGGAAGAATATCAGAGCAAACAAACGGGTGCTTATCGTCTACACAAAACATCCGCTTCAATTCTGTTTTTTGCACAAACCCCAACACAATTATTGGCACAGTGTGAAAACCAGCTAATGCGGTTACAATCCAATGTTGGGGAACGGCATTACGCCGAACTTATTGATTCTTTTCAAGCATCAAAGGTACCCCAGGCATCGGCAAGAGTAGGATTTGTTGTAAAATCGCTTGGCGAAGCGTGTGATTTATTACAAATTGCCATTGATTTCTTGAAAAAACAGCCAACCGCTGATTTTTTTGAGCATCCCAAAGGCATTTACTACCGCAAAAGGGGGATTGATACTCAAAGAAAAGTGGTTGCCCTGTTTGCCGGGCAAGGTTCACAGTATTTGGAAATGGGCCGACAAATAGCCCTCAACTTTCCCCAGCTTCGTCAAGCCTACACCGACATGGACAATACGTTGCTTAAAAAGGGATTGCCTCCGATTTCAAACATCGTATTTCCTTGTCCGGTCTTTGATGTGGCTCAAAAGAACGCCCAAGTGGCGACCTTGCAACAAACTGAAAATGCTCAACCGGCCATTGGCTCTTTTAGTCTTGGACTTTACCAAATACTGCAACAAGCCGGGTTTAAGCCGGATTTTGTCGCCGGGCATAGTTTTGGCGAATTGACGGCATTATGGGCTGCCGGGGTTTTGAATGACGAAGATTACTTTTTTATCGTCCAAGCCAGAGGCCAAGCAATGGCATCGCCGGCTGAACCCAATTTCGATGCTGGGGCCATGTTGGCAGTCACCGGGGATATTAATGATGTCCAAGACATCGTTGAAAAATTTCCGAATATTACTATTGCTAATTGGAATTCCAATATTCAAGTCGTTTTGGGTGGCCCCTCGCCGGACTTAGAAAAAATAAAACGGGTTTTTGAAAAACAACAGTTTTCCACGGTATTGTTGCCGGTATCAGCCGCTTTTCATACGCCGATGGTTAAACACGCCCAAAAACCGTTTGCCCAAGCGTTAAATACGGTTACCTTCAATCGTCCCAAAATACCGATTTATGCTAATATGACCGGAGTGCCTTATTCGGATAATCCGGACGACATTCGGAAAATGTTGGCATCACATATGCTCAATCCAGTCGCTTTTAAGCGCAAAATCGAAAATCTGTCGGCGGCCGGCGGCTATTTTTTTGTTGAATTTGGCCCCCGCAATATTCTAACCGCCCTTGTGACGAATATCCTTGAGGATAAACCCCATTTAGCAGTCGCACTGAATGCGAGTAGCAAAAAAGATAGTGATCGCCAATTGTGCGAAGCCGTTATCCAATTGCGGGTTGCCGGCTTGCCGTTACGCAACATTGATCCCTATTACCAACCGGAACAACAAACCGCCGAGAAACAAAAAGGTTTGACAGTAAGTTTAAACGGTGCCAACTATGTCAGCGACAAAACCAGGGCCGTTTTTGAGAACGCTTTGGATTCCAACATCACTAACGACAATCAAACTATGACACAATCACTCGACAATCACCAGCATGTGTTAGAACAGAGCCAAACACCGTTAACGTCTCTTCAAGGAGAAAGCGGGCATCTGGTTCATCAGCAGTATCTGAAAAATATGGCGGAATATTCTCAACAGTTTTTTCAACTGACGCAGCAGCAATATGCTTTACTAACCAATGGCAAGTGTCCCCCAGCCATGTTAGAAAGTTTTGAACGCAGTATGACGTATTTTCATGATCATCAAGCCCAAATGCAGCGCGTTCATGAGCAATACCTGAAAAATCAAGTGGAATATTCGCAAAGCGTTTTGCAATTGATGCCACATTCTCAATTGACTACTGATGAGGTGGTAGCACAAGCACCGATGCTATCCAACGCGACGAAGGAAAATGCACCCTCGGCGTTGCCGGTTTCCCCCGCGCCAACGGTTAATGAGTCAGCCCCGCCGGTTGCACCTCCAATAACGGCGGATTTTGTAGAATCGAATACGCCCACCAGCGAGCCGGTGCCAGAGCCAGTCTCAAGCAATGAGTCGCCGTCGTTGCCAGATGAGAGTACCTTGGTCCCAAGCGAATCGGTTGCCCCGGCTATCGACTTGGCACCCTTGACTCAATCCATGTTAAGTATTGTCAGTGACAAAACCGGTTATCCGGCAGATATGTTAGAAATTGAAATGGACATGGAAGCCGATTTAGGCATTGACTCCATTAAACGGGTAGAAATTCTTGGCGCGATGCAAGAGCAATTTCCGGAGCTACCGCCGGTAAATCCAGATGAATTAGCGGAATTGCGTACTTTAGGCGAAATTGTTGAATACATGGGTCGGGCTGAAAAAAAAAAGTAATTGAAACTCAATTCACCTCAAATGAAGCAGATTCCTTTGAGGAACAGCAAAATCACCAGATTCAACAACATCAAGTTCAACTTAAACCGCTGCCGGCCCCTGATTGTTTGGACTTAACTTGGCCTTCTGCTCAGGTCTGTTTACTCACAGATGACGGGACCCCTACAACGATTGCGTTAGCCAAAGGGCTTATTGAGCGAGGCTGGAACGTTAATATACTCCATTTTCCGACTATTGCCAAGCATTCAGCATTGCCAGCCGGTATCAATCAAGTCGTGCTAACGGATTTCAGCGAGGCGCATTTAAAACAACAATTAGCGGCAATTGCGAACAATCAGGGGCCAATTGGCGCGTTTATCCATTTGAATCCGTTCAGTCAAGACGTTAAGGATAATCTACTTGGGCGAGAATCAGAAAAAAACTTCCTTAAAGCCGTTTTTTTGATCGCCAAACACCTGAAAAAATCATTGACTGAGGCAGCCCATCACGGGCGCAGTTGGTTTATCACCGTGACTCGCTTTGATGGGGAATTGGGTTTAGGGCCGTCCCTTGAATTTCAAACTCCAATCAGTGGTGGTTTATTTGGTTTGACTAAAACCTTGAACATGGAATGGGAGGACGTGTTTTGTCGTGCCATTGATTTGAATCCAGAATTGGATGCCAAAAAAGCGGCTGAATTGATTATCGCTGAACTTTACGATCCGAATTTGTTGATGACTGAGGTGGGATATAATCTTCAACAAGAACGGACAACACTGGTTGGTCAACAAATTCTCCCCAACCGGCCAAAGGGAGGGGGGAAACGATTAAGTTCAAATGCGGTCTTTCTCGTCAGTGGCGGAGGGCGCGGAATTACGGCGCAATGTGTCATCAAGTTAGCAAACGCATTTCAATGCCAATTTATTTTGTTAGGGCGCACAAAACGTACCGTTGAACCGGCCTACACTCAAGGTTGTGTGGATGAAAGTGAATTAAAACAACGGATTATAAAAAATATCCAAGCGCAACATGAAAAACCAACCCCGGTCAAAGTCCAAAAGTTGCTAAAAGCCATTTTAGCGCAACGAGAAATTGACGAAACGCTGCAAGCCATTGAAAAAGCCGGTGGACAAGCCGAATATCTCAGCGTCGATATTACCGATGCGATGGCTTTATCAGAAAAGCTCAACAAAGCGCGTTTTGGACCCATCACCGGCATCATTCACGGTGCCGGTGTTTTGGCCGATAAATTGATTGAAAAGAAAACGGAACAAGATTTTGAATCCGTTTATTCTACTAAAATCAAGGGGCTACAATCCATGTTGAGTTGTGTCAATGACAGTCAACTGGCACATTTAGTGCTGTTTTCCTCGGCAGCCGGGTTTTATGGGAATATTGGTCAATCGGATTATGCGATAGCAAATGAAATTCTCAATAAATTTGCCCATAACTTTAAACACCGGCATTCGGCTTGTCATGTTGTTTCATTTAATTGGGGGCCTTGGGATGGCGGCATGGTGACACCAGAATTAAAGCAATTGTTTGCCCAGCGCAATATTGAAGTGATTCCGATTGAAGTCGGTACTCAGATGGTGGTTGATGACTTGAGAGCTTCTGTCCAAGAAGCAGTACAAGTGTTAGTGGGTAGTCCGTTTACGGCCTCGGAGAAAAAGTTAGAGCCAGAATTACAAACTTACCGAATTCGCCGACAGTTAACCCTAGAAGCGAATCCTTTTTTGCCTGATCACGTCATTGGTGATCATGCGGTATTACCAACCACATGTGCGTCCGCCTGGCTCGCTAATACATGCCAACTGCTTTATCCCGGCTATCAGTTTTTGAATTGCGAAGATTACAAAGTGCTCAATGGAATTGTGTTTGATGAAAGCTTGGCAAATGAGTACATTATTGACTTGAAAGAAGTCCACAAATCCCAAGATGAAATTGACTTGGCAACGACCGTTTGGAGTAAAACCGCAACTGGAAAACCACGTTATCATTACAGCAATCGGGTAAAGCTCGTATCGCAACTTCCCGCTGTGCCTTATTATGACGCTTATGATAACACCACTGATGAGGCACTGGCGAAACAGTTACCTTATCAAGATGGCACCTTATTTCATGGTCCTGGTTTTCAAGGCGTGAAACGGATTTTAAATATCAGTCCAGAAAAACTGACGATGGAATGCGTGTTGCCACAAATCGATGACAAGCAACTGGGGCAATTTCCAGCACTGGCTTTTAATCCCATTGCCGCCGATATACAATTTCAATGTATGTTGATTTGGGTGCGACATTTTTATCAGGCGGCAAGTTTGCCTTTACGGTGCCAACGAGGCGAACATTTTCAAGCCATCCCGGAAGGCGAAACGTTCTACGTTTCTATGGAGGTACAATCTAGCACAGACACCAAGTTAGTCGCTAATATAACCTCCCATGACAGTCAAGGACAAGTGTATTCACGAGTATTTGGTGCCGAAGTCACTATTAGCAAGCAACTGAATCATTTATTTGTTCCCTCTTCGGTACATGAACCGGCTCAGTTTATCCCGTATTGGCGTGAGTTCTTGACGGTTGGAGAATGGCCCGGAGAAGTGTTGTTTAGTGCCTTGTATCGGCGTTTTGTCGGTAGCATAGTGCGTGATAATTTAGCTGAGTTTAATTCTCTCAAGGGTAAACCAGTACTTTACTTAGCTAATCATCAAGTTGGCATAGAATCTATACTGTTTGGGTTTAGTCTGTCGGCACTCGCCGAATGTCCTATTAACGTCGTAGCGAAAACAGAACATCGGCAGAGTTGGATGAGCCAATTGTTGAGTCATATTTATTCCTATCCCACACTCAACGATCCAGAACTGATGTTCTACTTTGACCGGGACAATCAATCTTCTATGCTTGAACTCCTAAACAAGATCAAGCAGGTGATGATTCAACAAAGGCGTTCCTTGCTCGTTCATGTTGAAGGCACTCGCGCTTTCAGTTGCCAGCAACCCATCAAACATTTGAGTGCCGTTTTCATTGATATGGCAATAGAACTCGATATTCCTATCGTACCGGTGGGCTTTGTGGGTGGTTTGCCGATTGAGCCGTTGGAAATGCGGCAGGAATTTCCAGTTGGCTATAGCCGCCAAAATTATCACTTAGGTGCGGCGATTTATCCAAAAAGTCTCAAAAAACTGCCCAATGCAGAACGAAAAACCTTGATTTTGGAACGCCTCAATCAACTGGCTGAAACGACGACAACCTCTTCGCCTCAGCCACCCGATCATCAGTTTGTGCAAGCCGTGCGTCTCTGGATGAAACAGGCTGGCGTTTCGGAGATACGGGCAGTATTATACAAGGTACTAGAAGAAGTATCGGCTTCTAATTCGGAAATTATCGCCCTGCTCCGGGGTATTCGCGAAGGCCATCTTGAACTAAGTGATTTTCCAGAAAGTCGTTGGTTAGGTGAGTTAGGGCAGTGGCTAACTGAAGGTAAACTCCAAATGAGTTATAGTTTATAACTACAAGGATTATATTTTAGAAAGGATTTGTTTGAATAGATTTCAAGAATATTTTTTGAAACTATAAAGATATAATTTTTATCTAACTGATGTTACGCACAATGGTTCCACAAGCCAATTAGCCTCGAGCTAAAGCCCAAGACTTGGAAATTCAGTGCGTAACATCAGTTATCTAAGTACCGGACAATCAATTGAAATTATCTGTAACTCATTGTTTTTATTAGATGTCTTAATTAGTCTCGTAGGGGGCAGGTAAGTGGGCGCTGAGATTTTCGTTAATGAATCTAACCTTATCGCCCGCTTGCCCACCGTCCATTTCGTATTTAATCCAATCGGGAAATGCTATAACAAGCTAATAGAAGAAGCCTGATGTCATTTGTTGTTTTTACCACCTTCTTTCCCACAATTAAATCCAATCGAACATACTTACTTGGGCGGCATTCAAACGTTATAGCGTTTCCCGATTGGGTTAAATACAAAAAAAGGATGGTGGGCAAGCGGGCGATAAAGATTGATTCATTAACGTCAATCTCGGCGCCCGCTTACCCACCCTACAAGACTCATTGATAATTCACATAAATTGTTGTACTTCATTCAATCGGGAAACGCTATATATTAAGCGTTTTCGTCAGAAGTTCGCTTCGCTTGCTCAAACCAGAGATTTTATTTTTCAACATATTTCTATTTTTAATGAGTTAACATGGTACAAAAATATAGGAATGTTATTCTAACGGTTATACCATATAAATGGAGGTAATATGTCCCAAACAGAAGATTCTGTGTTGACTGCCATCAGGAATAAGGCGGAAGTTCAACCCGATGTCTTGGCTCTTCGCCTTATCGGAGATCAGGTACACCAAGAAGTGACTTTTGAGGCTCTTCAAAAAGCCATTCAGGAACGTGCGGAATACTTGACAAAAATCGGTATCCGTCCGGGAGATCGGGTTGTGCTTATTGGTCAGAACAGCCTAGAATGGCTATTTTCTTATTTTGCAATCGTTCAGAACGATGCTACGGTGGTCTTGCTTGATAGCAAACAGACGAATGAAGAACTTCATCAACTGGTTCAACGGGTTGAACCTATCGCAATTATTTTGGATGCTCAACAACATGCCAAGTCTGCTGACCTATTCCCAGACATATTATGCTTGCAAATGGAAACCAGTTGTGTCACCGGACACCCTACCGAGGTACCGGCTGAAGCGACGCGACCGGATGATATTGATCCGACAATTGCTGCTATTGTCTTTACGTCTGGCTCGACAGCCCAACCCAAAGGGGTGATCTTATCACGACAGAATGTGGCCCATGCTTTGGAAGGTGTTATACAATGTATGGGACTTTCGGATTCAAGTCAGATGCTTTGCCTACTTCCCTTTCACCATGTTCTCGGTTTGGGTACTTGTATGGCAGTCATTCAAGCGGGCGGAACCGCCACGCTCCTTCCTGAACCCGGTGGGGAACTCCTGCTGAAAACAATGAAATTAACCAACACGACAGTGCTGCCGGGACCGCCTCGTCTGTTTGAACTCTTATTGACCAACATCCACCGCCAAATAAAGTCAATGTCGGCACCAGTTCGGGCCATCGTTTATACCTCAAGATGGATAACCCGCTTGATACGCGCTCGGTCCGATTTCAATCCCGGAAAATTCCTGTTTCGCAAGCTGCATGAACGTTTTGGCGGTCATCTGGAATTACTCGTTGCCGGTGGCGCGGCACTGCCGATAGAAGTACACAAGGGACTGGAAGAATTTGGTTTTAATGTTGTCGAGGGATATGGTCTCACAGAAACGGCCGGAACGGTCAGCATTAATACGCTTGCTCACAACCGCGCCGGAACGGTAGGCCTACCTTTTCCTGGGCTTGAAGTATGTATTGCCAATCAAGAGGTCAGTGGTCAGGGGGAGATTTGGGTGCGTGGCCCAACAAATATGCCCGGCTACTTTCACGATTCGGCCGCGACTGCGGATTTATGCCGGGAAGATGGATGGCTGCGTACCGGCGATATCGGTCACTTCGACCGGGATGGTTTCATCTCAATTACTGGGCGCATCAAAGAACTGATCGTGACTTCGGCGGGCAAAAATGTGGCACCAGAAGCAGTCGAGCAGCATTATCGGGATATTCCTGAAATCATGGAAATGGCGGTGCTTGGTATGCCCAGCCCAACCCGTTACGGAGAGGAAGTCCACGCGGCAGTTGTGCCGCAGAACAGCGACCAGGATTCGGCGCAACGCATTGACGACGCGATTACAGCCCGTTCGGCTGATGTACCTTCTTACCAGCAAATTCAGCGAATCCATCTGGTCAAGGAAATTCCTCGCACCACCACGCTCAAAGTTCGGCGAGCCTTTCTGCGGCAGAGGCTTCTGGACAAATCTGATGCGGATGACACCCAAGTAAAACCGGACTTGGATGACACCAAAGATGATCTGACTCACGAGGTGATTCGCATTGTTCGCCGGGTTGTAGATTCAAAAAACACTCATCTCAACATTGGGCCGAGTAGTGCCCTGATGTTCGATCTGGGGATTGACTCGCTGGGTTTCGTGGAACTGGTGAGCAGCCTACGGCCGGAACTCAATATCGCTATTGATATCACACAAATTCAGGCATGCAAGACAATTGGCGATCTGACACAATTGATTCAACAATTATCGACTAAACCTCAACCGGTTTCTAGGGAACCTTCAACACCAGTTAGGATTCCCCCCCAGCGCACGGCCAGCTACCGTCTGTTTATCCGTGTCCTTCGCAAAATGTTTGAATGGTTCTGGGACCTCGAAGTTGACGGGCTTGGCAATTTGCCTGAAAAAGGTGCTTTTATTCTATGCCCCAATCATGAATCTCATCTTGATACGCTCTTCGTAACCTCGTGTCTGCCTCAGAAGCACCAGACGACACTGTGCGTTTTTGCCAAACGCGAGCTTTTTGACAAGTTCATCACACGTATGATAGTCAGCCGGATTCGGGCTATACCGGTGGATAGAAAAGGCGATCCCAGGCTGGCATTGGAAACCGGAGCGGCCTTGCTGGAAGCCGGGCAACCGATTCTTATTCATCCCGAAGGCACCCGAACGCGAAATGGCGCGTTAAAACCTTTTCGGCGGGGAGCGGCTCATCTGTCCTTGCAAACCGGCGTTCCGCTAATACCGGTTCGGATAAATGGGGCCTTCAACATCTATCCGTCTCATGCACGCTTTCCAAAATTGCTGTCTTTGCAAGCGGAACATCCCCTACGTCTTCAAATCCGCTTTGGAAAACCCATCAACCCGCCACCTGATACTTATGATGCGGAGACCGAACGGATGCTCACCGATCAACTACGTGATGAGATCGAAAAATTGGGAAGGGCACAATGAGCATACTGTTCTTATCTTGTGGGGATAAGATAAATAATATAAAAGATCATTTGGGATATTGCATCCTATTGGAATGGGATATAATTAAAATTCCTAAAATACCAAATCAACATGAAAATTTAACCAATGGAAAAAATCGCCATCATCGGTCTCTCTTGCCTACTTCCTGGGGCTGAAACCCCGGAACAATATTGGCAAAACCTGATTGACCAAAAAGAGTTAACTTCAAAGGCAACCGCCGAGCAAATGGGCGTAGATGCCGAATTTTTTTATGATCCCATCAAGGGTAAAACGGATAAATACTATTGTCTGAACGGCGGCTATATTAGAGATTTTCAGTTTGATGCCAGCGGCTATCAAATTCCCTCGGAGTTGTTGACAAGTTTGGACAAGATTTATCAATGGTCGCTCTATGTCTCAAAACAAGCTTTACAGGACAGTGGTTATTTAGAGAATACCGCTGCACTGGGTCAATGCGGCGTTATTTTAGGGAATCTCTCTTTTCCCACTCGGCACTCTCACCATTTATTTGCGCCCATTTACCTTAAAACGCTGGAATCCGCTATTCAGAGACTATTACAGCATGACGCTTTCCGCTTGAAAAGCGTAGATACTGACGTTTCACCCTTAAATGCGATGATATCAGGCTATCCCGCTGCCATCATTGCTCAGAGCTTATCTTTATCGGGGCCTCGTTTTTCCTTAGATGCTGCCTGTGCGTCTTCACTTTATGCGGTCAAACTGGCTTGTCAATATTTGTTATCCGGTAAAGCCGACTTGATGTTAGCTGGTGCCGTCAGCGGTGCTGATCCGTTTTTTATCAATATGGGGTTTTCCATTTTCCAAGCCTATCCCGAAAACAACATGGCTTGCCCGTTAAATAAGTCATCAAGTGGACTCGTTGCCGGGGAAGGTGCTGGCATGTTGGTTTTAAAACGTTATAGTGACGCGATTCGAGATGGCGATAAAATTTATGCCACCATCAGCGGAATAGGTTTATCGAATGATGGTAAAGGAAAATTTGTCCTCAATCCTAATCCGAAAGGGCAACTGCTCGCCTTTGAACGAGCCTATACCGATGCTGATGTCAGTCCAAACCGCATTGATTATATTGAGTGTCATGCGACGGGCACTCCGGTTGGCGATATTACCGAACTCAACTCAATGGAGGTTTTCTTTGGCAAGCATCAAGCCGTACCGTTGCTTGGCTCGGTGAAATCAAATTTGGGTCACTTGCTCACGGCAGCCGGCATGGCGAGTCTGATTAAAGTCATTTTAAGTATGAATAAAGGGATTATTCCGGCCACGCTTAATCTGACTGAGCCACTGAGTTCAAATAAGGGCATGTTTGCCGCAGAACAAATGGTCAGAACGGCTACGCGTTGGCCTCAACAAATCGACCGCAAACGCGCCGCTGTCAGTGCTTTTGGTTTTGGTGGCACCAATGCTCATCTGATTTTAGAAGAATTAGACGTTCAAAAGGCCAAACCATTGGCCATTGATCATTCGCCATTCGCCATTAAACTCGCTATTGTCGGCATGGAGGCTTTTTTTGGCGGCTGTCACGGATTAGATACTTTTGATCGTAGTATTTATGACGGCATTCAACATTTTATTCCGGTTCCGCCGCAAAGATGGCAAGGCATTGATACGCAAAACGAATTGCTCAAACACTACGGTTTTGAAAAGGGCGAAGCACCGTTGGGGGCCTATATCCAAGATTTTGAAATAGACTTTCTGCATTTTAAAATCCCTCCCCGTGATGATGATCAACTGATTCCTCAACAACTGTTGATGCTTAAAGTGACTGATAATGCTATCAGAAATGCCGGCTTAGTTGACGGCGGAAACGTTGCCGTTATTGTGGCGATGGGTACCGAATTAGCGTTACACCAGTTTCGAGGGCGATGTGATTTAGCTTGGCAAATCAAAGACAGTTTGGCACAAAGCCATATAGCTTTGTCATCTGAAAAAATTGAGGAATTAGAGACTATTGCCAAAGACAGTCTCCATCCAGCGGCGCAAGTCAACAAATACACCAGTTTCATCGGCAATATTATGGCCTGTCGCATTGCTGCCCAATGGGATTTTACTGGCCCTGCTTTCAGCGTTTCGGCTGAAGAAAATTCGGTATTTAGCGCGTTGGAAGTTGCCCAACAGTTTCTGGCTGCCGGCGAAGTTGACGCGGTTGTGGTGGGAGCCGTTGATCTAGCGGGTGGATTTGAGTCAATGCTATTACGCCATCAGTTAGCGCCTATCAACAGTGGTGTCAATACCCTCAGCTATGATGAAAAAGCCAATGGTTGGATGGTGGGTGAAGGCGCCGGCGCGGTAGTTTTAAAACGCCTTGACTCGGCACAAGCAGCGCAAGATCGTATTTATGCAATAATTGATGCGATTAGCTTAACGTCAAATGCGAGCAACGATGCTTTGGAACAGTTACCAAAAACGCCCACTGCACAAGCCGTTACTCAAGCTTGCCAGCAAGCTTTCAAGATAGCCAGAGTCAAAACCACTGATATCGGTTATCTGGAAGTTTTTGGTAGCGGAGTCGCACAAGAAGACGAGGCTGAAATCAAAGGCTTAACCAAAGCCTATCAATTGGCAACGAAAAATGATTCACTGATAACGGCAATGGGGAGCGTGAAGGCGAATATTGGTCATACTTATGCCGCTTCGGGAATGGCGAGTTTAATTAAAACGGCATTGTGCCTCTATCATCGCTATATTCCAGCGGTTCCTCAATGGGAACGCCCCAAAATGCCAGAACAATGGCAAGGCAGCCCCTTCTATGTCGCCCCCAAGTCAAAAACTTGGTTTTTAGAAGAGGGGGTGTCTAAAAGGGTTGCCGCGATCAACAGTATTGGGCTGGACGACACTTATGCCCATTTAATTTTGTCCGAAGCACAGAGTTCCAAGCGGAGCGAAGCAGAGATTTGTCAGTACCGACAACAAACACCCTTCTATCTCTTTCCTCTGGCGGCGGATAATCAATCGGCTTTGCTTGAACAGCTTAACGAATTACAGAAACGCATTGAAAATGGTGAGAGTCTTGGCCTCATTGCGAGCCAATCCTTTATTGCTTTTCAGACTTGCCCCCAAGCAACTTATGCGTTATCTATTGTTGGGCGCAATAACAACGAATTGCGCCAACAAATTGGTTTGGCGATGCCAGGCATCAAAAAAGCCTTTGAAACTGGAGAAGAATGGAAAACGCCGTTAGGCAGTTATTTCACCGCTAAGCCGTTGGAGAAAGTAGCGTTTGTTTATCCGGCGATGGGCACGACTTATCTTGGTTTGGGACGGGATATATTTCGATTGTATCCAAAACTTTATGATACCTCACCACTGGGCAATCTGATCAATACGCTGCTGCATGATAAATGGCTCTATCCTCGGTGCTTGGAAAAACGCCCAATCCAACAACAAGAGATTGAAGCGCAAATGTACGAGGATGGTGCAGCTATGTGCCAAATAGGTATCAGTTTTGACGTGCTACATACTGCCATTCTCAGAAATTATTTCCGCATTAAACCCCAATCGGCCTTTGGATGTAGCCAAGGGGAATTGAGCGGTATGATGTATGCGCTGGGGGTTTGGCGTGATGCTAGAATGTTGAATGAAAGTTTGACTTCATCACCTCTTTATCGAACGCAATTAACCGGTCCTTGTTTAGCGGCGCGTCAATTTTGTGACTTGCCTCTTAATCAGCCCACCAAAGAGGTTTGGTGTTCTTATGTACTCAAAGCCTCTGCGACTGTCGTCAAAGACATGCTCAAACATGAAAAAGGGGTCTATTTAACATTTATTAGTTCACCGGAAGAAGTCACCATCACCGGGGAACCAAAAGCTTGTTTGAGAGTCATTAACACGCTTAAGTGTCGGCATTTTATTCTCCCGTTTAACATCGCTTCACACTGTGAAGTAGCACAATCGGAATATGAGGCACTGGTTCAAATACATATCATGACGGTGCATAATGTGCCAGGTATTACGTTTTATTCCGCCGTTGATTGTGCGCCGTTGCCTATCGACAGCCATTATATTGCTCATAACTCGGCCAAATTGAGCTGTCAGACGGTTGATTTTCCAGCCCTGATTAATCGTGTTTACCAAGATGGGGTTAGAATATTCATTGAGCTTGGGGCGGGAAACAATTGCGCGAAATGGATTAGTGAAACACTCCAAGAACAAGAACATGTTTCCATGTCTGTCAACAGCAAGGGTGTTGATGATCAAACGGGAATTGTCAAAGTGTTGGCAAAACTGGTGAGTCATCGTGTTTCGGTGGATTTATCACCGCTTTATCCAACGCCAGAGAATAATTCCAAACGGCGTAAATCACTGATGAAAAAAATCACTTTAGGTGGAAAACCTATTCATACCACCATCTTGACTGATGAAAATCGGAAAAGCTTTGAAAATAAAATGATATTTCATAATCCAATGACTCATAATCCAATGTTAAAGATACTCCAGTTGCAAATAGCCGCAACGATGCCAAGTTCCTCAGCCAACGCATTGACACCACGCGATGATGTGATTTGGGATGAAGCCGATTTGCTGGAATTTGCCGAAGGCAAAATTGCCAACGTTTTTGGCTCTGAATATGCCATTATCGATTCCTATTCGCGGCGGGTGCGTTTGCCTCTACCGCCTTATCTGTTAGTCAGTCGTGTTACCAAGCTCAATGCGACGATAGGTAATTTTAAACCTTCCACCCTCACCACGGAGTATGATATTCCTCATAATATGTGGTATTCGGTGGATGGTCAAATTCCTTGGGCGGTTGCCGTCGAATCCGGGCAGTGCGATTTGTTATTAATCAGTTACTTGGGGATAGATTTTGACAATAAAGGTGTTTTGGTTTATCGTTTGCTTGATTGCACCATGACCTTTTTGGCAGATATGCCTACCGAGGGAGATACCCTGCGTTACGACATTTCTATCAATTCCTTTGTCAAACACGGTAATAATTTGCTATTTTTCTTCAGTTACGACTGTTTTGTTGGCGATAAAATGGTGCTGACGATGGACGGTGGGTGTGCTGGATTTTTTACGGATGATGAGCTGGATAAAGGTAAGGGCGTTGTCTATTCCAAAAAAGAACTGGCAGAACGCGAAAAAATTCAAAAACAACAGTTTGAACCGTTGCTGATCTGCCAAAAATCCGCTTTTGATGAAACCGATATGATACGCCTAACGGAGGGCAACATCGCGGCTTGCTTTGGTGAACATTATTGGCAAGCTGGATTAAATCCCTCTTTGCGAATACCACCAAAACAAATTCTGATGATTGATCGGGTGACATCAGTGGATTTCAAAGGTGGCGCGTATGGCTTAGGATTAGTTGTCGGTGAAAAAATCCTTGAACCGGAGCATTGGTATTTTCCTTGTCACTTTTCGGATGATCAAGTGATGGCGGGTTCTTTGATGGCTGAAGGTTGCGGACAACTGTTACAATTTTATCTGTTGTATTTGGGTTTTCAGACTTGTACCTCTGATGCGCGTTTTCAACCGATTCCAAATCTGCGTCAAGTTGTCCGTTGCCGGGGACAAGTGACACCGATTTCGGCCACCTTGATTTATCGGCTGGAAATCACTGAACTGGGTTTAACGCCAAAACCTTATGCCAAAGGTGACGTGGAAATCATCTTGAACGACAAAATCGTGGTGCATTTCAAAGATGTCGGATTGCAGTTATCCGAACAAAATTTGGCCAATTCGGTGGGATATGGGAGCGAGCCGTTTTCTCGTGTGATAAAAATTCCTCGCAAGCCCGCTTTATTGAATGAAGATAAAATCCAAGAATTTTGTCTTGGTTCGGTGTCCAAGTGTTTTGGGGCTGAGTACGAGATTTATGACGGCGGACGAATCACAGCGTCACGTATGCCGAATACGCATCTTAATTTCGTCCATCGGGTATTGGAAGTGAAAGGTGAACGACATAAATTAACGCCAAAGTCAGCAATTATAACGGAATATGACGCGCCGCTAGAAACTTGGTATTACCATCATAATTCGTCAGATACAATCCCTTACTCCGTTTTGATGGAGATTGCCCTACAGCCTTGTGGTTTTCTATCGGCTTATTTAGGCACCACTTTGCTTTATCCTAATGATAGTTTATACTTTCGTAATCTGGATGGACGAGGGCGTATTCTCAAAAGCCTAGACATTCGCGGCAAGACGGTGACAAACACAGCGCGATTGCTTTCGACTTCTAACATTCAGGGTATGATTATTCAACGTTTTGATTTTGAAATGGTTTGTGATGGAGAACCGTTTTATCAGGGCGATGCCAGCTTTGGCTTTTTTAGTCCCAATGCGTTGGCGAATCAAGTCGGATTAGACAGTGGCAAAGATGTCCGCCCTTGGTTTGACACGGAAAATAGCGCCGGATTGCCAATAACGACCATTGATTTGCGGCTCCAAAAAAACCGCCGTCAATTTTATCAGTTCAACGCGGAGCAGCCTCATTATAGACTGGCACAACATCAGTTAGACTTGCTCAATGAGGTGAAAATTGTTAAAGAGGGTGGGCGTTATCAGCAAGGCTATATTTATGCGAAAAAACAAGTCAAGCCTACTGACTGGTATTTCAAGTGCCACTTTCACCAAGACCCGGTGATGCCAGGCTCGTTGGGCGTTGAAGCCATTTTGCAAGCGATGCAAGTCTATGCTCTCCAGCTTGATTTGGGCAAACAGTTTAAATCGCCTCGTTTTGTGCAACTCATCGATCATGAGATCATTTGGAAATATCGTGGACAGATTCCGCAACCTGATGATCATACTGAGATGTATTTAGAAGTGCATTTGTCTAAAGTGGCCATCGACAATGATAAAGTCACTGTTATTGGGGATGCGAGTTTTTGGAAACCGAACCTGAGAATTTATGAAGTGAAAGATGTGGCCATTTGTCTTTTGGAGTCATAATTTCTGAAAGTGAGTGTCACGAATCGAAGAAGTGAGTTGTTTCGGGAATGATGTTAGGATTTCCCGAAACCTCTCAAGTGTTAAGAATATGTATCATGATAAATGCTCGCTATCGCACATGGCCGTTGCCATTTGTTAAATTTCCGCTGAAAAATGCAACCGGTCTTATCAACAGTTTATCCAAAACAGCCCAAACTCGCTTGCTGGCACTTGAATCATCATACGATTTATCTTGTTGGCCCAATTTGTGTACCAAAACCGAATATCTCGGCAACCTTTATATGTTGGATATATTGGATAGGTTTGTGCCTTTTGCCAAAACGGGTGGCCCGGCTTTAGATGTGGGCGCGGCCAGATGGTGGTATTTGCCGGCTCTGAAAGCGTTTCGCCCTTCACACTGGACTGGCGTAGAGCTACCCGCCGTTCAACGGGCAAAACGGTTTGACAATTGGCTGGCATACGCTGAATTTATGACCAAAGCTTATTCAGAAGTGGATTATCGTGCCGAATGTGTCACTGAACAGAAGAAACGATTTAGGTTCATCACCTGGTTTTTGCCCTATCTCGCCATCGATCCGTTGCTGTCAGCCGGTTTGCCCGACTATCATTTTGACCCGGCGGGCTTGTTTCACTATGTTTGGGGATTGCTTGAATCCGATGGTATCCTGTTAATTGTCAATCAGGGCTTGGCGGAAGCCAGACTTCAACAACAACTCTTTGAATTTGAGCAACTTGCTGTTGAACAGCTTGGACTCTTGGACAGTCCATTTAAAGCATTTCACTATCCACGTTATGGTTGGGTATTGTTTAAATCTAAAACCAATGCCTAACTAATCACACGGCGAGTAAAAAAATTGTAAGAATAAATATAGCCCTTTAAAACATCTGTAAGTATTT